>Ga0193948_1000149_pt1 | contig 10442 bp, 8 predicted proteins | sample FRT_12_MG_FD_161659 | JGI IMG/M metagenome (GOLD analysis project Ga0193948, IMG submission 161659) | Sediment microbial communities from the Broadkill River, Lewes, Delaware, United States - FRT_1-2_MG | ecosystem: Environmental > Aquatic > Freshwater > River > Sediment | place: USA: Delaware... | reverse complement strand
AACGGACGCATCCTCGTGTCGCGAGAGTTGAGGGATTTCTCCTCGCTCGAGAAGAACGCAATTCTGATCGGGCAGGGCAACAAGTTCGAACTTTGGGATGAAGCAACCTGGAACGACAAGCGGGACGCCTGGCTCAGCGAGGAAGACGAAGGCGAGCTACCGGCGGAACTCGAGTCGATCTCTTTCTAGGTTGCAAAACATCGCATGAGCAGCAACGCGCATGTGCCGGTGCTGCTGGGGCCGGTCCTCGAAGGACTGGATATAAAAGCAAACGGTTGTTACGTCGACGGGACGTTTGGCCGGGGGGGGCACAGCAGAGCCATTCTCGAGCGATTGACTGCAAATGGGCGCCTTATTGCGATCGACCGTGACCCGCAGGCAATTGCATCGGCACCGCAGGCACTGCTGTCGGACCCGCGATTCGAATTGATACGAGGTGAAAGTGCGCAACTTGAGAAGTTCATTGATGAGAGAGGTCTCCGCGGCAGCGTGGATGGAGTGCTCCTCGACCTCGGCGTCTCGTCGCCTCAACTGGACGAAGCAGGCCGTGGCTTCAGCTTCCTTCGTGACGGCCCCCTCGACATGCGAATGGATCCGGATGCCGGTATCAGCGCGGCGGACTGGCTCGCACGCGTGGATGAAAAGGAATTGAAACGAGTTCTGAAAACCTACGGTGAGGAACGAAACGCGGCGCGAATCGCGCGGGCGATCGTCTCTGCTCGCGACGAGGCGCCGATTGACACGACCGTGCAGCTGGCCGATATCGTTGCCGCCGCCGCACCTGCGCACGGACAAAAGCGGCATCCGGCGACGAAGTCCTTCCAGGCAATTCGCGTGTTTATCAATGGCGAACTTGATCAGCTGAAGAGCGCTCTCGAACAAAGTGTCAACGTACTGCGTCGTGGTGGCCGTCTTTGTGTCATCAGCTTCCACTCGCTGGAGGACCGGCTGGTCAAACGCTTCATTCGCGAGTCATCGCGCGAGACCGAACAATACCGCGGCATGCCCTCGGTCCCGGCGGAATTCCGGCCAAAGTTGAAAGCGGTTGGCAAGCTCGTCGAAGCCACGGCCGCGGAGGTTGCGGCGAACCGCCGCGCACGCAGCGCGCGGCTCCGAGTGGCGGAGAGGCTGTGACAGTCTTCGACTCCAAAACACAGCCAGCGCTGCTCGTGCTCGTGTTCGCGGCCGTCTGTGTAATGAGTGCGATGGCGCTCGTCTACACGAAGCACGACGCGCGCAAGCTGTTTGTCGAGCTCGAAACGCTGACTCGCGAGCGCGACGAGCTGAATATCGAGTGGGGACAGCTGCAGATTGAACAAAGCACCTGGGCAACACACGCCCGAATCGAGCAGGTCGCACTCGACAGGCTGTCGCTGGTGCGCCCGCAGTCAACTGAAATCTTCATCATCGAACGCCCATGACGCGCGGAGCCGAAACAAAAACCCGGACGGCGAAACGATTTGTCGGCAGGGTGACACTGGTATTGGTCTTCTTCTCGATGGTCGCAGCCGCCCTGACGGCGCGCGCCGTTCACCTGCAGGTGCTGAACAAGGAGTTCCTGAACCAGCAGGCCGACACCCGCCATCTTCGCCGCGAGAGAATTTCCGCGCACCGCGGCACCATCACTGATCGCAATGGCGAGCCGCTTGCCATCAGCACCCCGGTCGACAGCGTCTGGGCCAACCCGAAAGAACTGGCGCCGGCGGTCGACGAGGTGCCGCAGCTGGCACGCACGCTCGGCCTCGATCCCCAGCTCCTCATGCGGCGCATCACGCGCAGCATGGACAAGGAATTCCTGTATCTGAAGCGGCACCTCAGTCCGGAACAGGCGCAGCAGGTTCTTGCGCTGAAGCTACCGGGCGTCAACGTGCAGCGCGAGTACCGGCGTTACTACCCGGCGGGCGAGGTTACGGGACACCTCGTCGGATTCACTGATATTGACGACGAGGGTCAGGAAGGTCTGGAGCTTGCTTTCAACCACTGGCTGGGCGGCGAATCGGGCGCCAAGCGCGTGCTCAAGGATCGCCTGGGGCGGTCGGTCGAAAATGTGGAGAGCATCCGGCCTGCGCGCCACGGCAAGAACCTCCGGACGAGTATCGACCTGCGCATCCAGTACCTCGCCTACCGGACGCTCAAAGCCGCGATCCAGTCCTACAACGCAGAGTCCGGTTCCATCGTCGTGCTCGATGTCAAAACGGGCGAAGTGCTCGCGATCGTAAACCAGCCCACGTATAACCCGAACGACCGTTCGCAATTTTCTGCGGAGCGCTACCGCAATCGTGCGGTCACCGATATCTTCGAGCCCGGCTCGAGCATCAAGCCACTCGTGGTCGCCGCGGCTCTCGAGAGCGGCGAGTTCCGGCCGAGCAGTATCATTGACACGGCGCCGGGTTACGTGACGGTCGGGGCGAAGACCATCGAGGACCGCCGTAACCTGGGGCGCGTCAGCCTCACGACGATTCTTGCACGCTCGTCGAATGTCGGGGTCACGAAACTCGCCATGTCGCTGCAGCCGGACCAGCTGTGGCAGACGATGACCGAGTTCGGGTTGGGTTCACTGACGTCGAGTGCGTTTCCCGGCGAATCGGCGGGACTGCTTACCCACTTCAGCAACTGGAAACCGATCAGCCAGGCGACGCTCGCCTACGGTTACGGCGTGTCTGTCACGGCCCTGCAGCTGGCCCAGGCCTATTCGGCGCTCGGCAACGGCGGCCGCCTGTACCCCGTGTCGCTGGTGGCGCTCGAATCTCCGATCGACGGCCAGCAGGTCATCGCAGCGGACAACGCCGCAGCCGTGCGCCGCATGCTGGAAGAAGTCGTGCGACCCGGTGGAACCGGTACCAAAGCGGCCGTTGCGGGCTACAGGGTGGCGGGCAAGACCGGTACGGCCTGGAAGTTCGCGGCCGGAGGCTACTCGGAGGACAAGTACATCTCGATTTTCGCGGGCCTCGCGCCGGCAAGCGATCCGCAGCTGGCGGCCGTTGTCGTCATCGATGAGCCGTCCGGGGAACTCTATTACGGCAGCGACGTTGCGGCGCCGGTGTTTGCCGATGTCATGACCGAATCCCTGCGCCTGCTCGCCGTGCCCCCCGACGCGCTTCCAGCGCGCGACCCCGGCAGCGTCATGCAGGCGATGAGTCAATGAACATGCCGGCGCAGCAACTCACTCCATCGATGACGATCGCAGCACTGCTGCGAGGTTTCGCCGAGGCGCCCGAGATCGCAATCAGCGGGATCGCGAGCGACACCCGGGACGTCCGCGAAGGGGTACTGTTTCTCGCCTGCCTCGGTGAACGCAGCCACGGGCTGGATTATGCGGCGCAGGCAATCGAGGCCGGCGCCGCGGCCATTGCCTACGACGCGTCGACGGCGCGCACGATCCCCGATATCGATGCCCCGCTCATCCCGGTCGACGGTTTACGAAGCCGGCTCGGTGAAATCGCGAACAGTTTCTTCGACCATCCGTCGCAGTCGGTCAGGGTCCTGGCGGTCACGGGCACGAACGGCAAGACGACTGTCGCGTGGCTGCTGGCGCAGTGCCTGCAGCGGCTCGGCAGGACCTGCGGCTATGCGGGAACACTGGGGTACGGCGTGGATGAACTGGACGGTGGCGATGGCATGACCACGCCCGACGTCGTCGAACTCCACCGGCGCCTTGCGATGTTCCGCGACGCCGGTGCCAGCTGCGCGGCCGTAGAGGTTTCGTCGCACGCGCTGGCGCAGGACCGCATCGACGGCGTCGCGATCGATACCGCAATGTTCACGAACCTTACGCGCGACCACCTCGATTACCACGGCGACATGCAGGCTTACGGTGAGGCCAAGGCCGCGCTGTTCCTGGTCGCCGACCCTGCACGGCAAATCGTCAATGTCGACTCCGATTTCGGCCGTGAACTCGCAGAGCGTTGCGGGCAGGAGGTCATAAGCGTGTCGATGGATGCGTCGCGGGTCGATAGCGGGCTGCCGCACGTCGTCCTTCGAGCAACTGCTCCGACGGTGCACGGGTTCGATGTATCCATTGCGAGCTCCTGGGGCGAAGGGCATTTCAGCCTGCCGCTGCACGGTAATTTCAATGTCGCCAATGCGGCCCTGGTACTCGCGTTCCTGCTCAGCGACGGCGTGCCTCTCGATGCAGCGAGCGCTGCACTGGCGGCTGCGAAGGCACCGCCGGGGCGCCTGCAGCGCGTCGACGTCGACGCGGGCCCTGAAGTCTTCGTCGACTACGCGCACACGCCAGCAGCCGTCGAATCGGCTCTGGGCGCTTTGCGTGCGCACTGCGATGGTGAGTTGTGGTGCGTGTTCGGTTGCGGCGGCGACCGGGATGCGGGCAAACGTCCCTTGATGGCGAGCGTCGTCGAGCGTCTGGCAGACCGGGTCGTCGTGACGAATGATAATCCGCGCAGCGAAGATCCCGGGCAGATTATCAAGGCAATTCTCGGCGGACTCGAGCAGCCCGAATTCGCCACGGTCATCGAGGACAGGGGCGCCGCGATCGCGTGGACGATCGAGAATGCGGCCGAGGGCGACGTCGTCTTGCTCGCAGGCAAGGGCCATGAAAATTACCAGGTGATCGGTGATGAACGCCGCGACTTTTCCGACTACGGCGTCGCGGCCGCCAGCCTGGCAGCGCGCAAAGGCCGCACGGAGGAGGGCGAGTGATGTCTACGCTGGCCGCCGCCGCCGATTCCATGCACGGCAAGCTGCATGGCGCCGACCTACCGTTCAACGGCGTCAGCATAGATACGCGCACGTTGCAGCAGGGTGAGCTTTTCGTCGCGCTGCAGGGGCCGAATTTCGACGGCTGCGACTACGTTGGCCAGGCCCGTGACAAGGGCGCGGCAGGCGCGGTCGTATCGAGAATCGTTGATGCGAAAATTTCGCAGATCGCAGTGGAAGATTCCAAACGCGCTTTGGGCGAACTCGGCGCCGCATGGCGGCAGCAGCTGTCCCCGATCGTGGTCGGCGTAACGGGGAGCAACGGCAAGACGACGCTCAAGGAGCTGACGGCTGCATGCCTTGCCACGACTGCGCCGACACTGGCAACGCACGGCAACCTGAACAACGACATCGGCATGCCGCTCATGCTGACCCGTATCGAAGACCGGCACCGCTACGCCGTCCTGGAGATGGGAGCGAACCACGCGGGCGAAATCGCTTACCTGACGGCACTGGCCAGGCCCGACATAGTCGTCATTACCAACGCGGGCGCAGCGCATCTCGAAGGCTTCGGCTCGCTGGACGGTGTCGCGCGCGCGAAGGGCGAGATCCTGTGCGGAGAGACCCGGCCCAAGGTGGCTATCCTCAACGCCGACGATCGCTATTTCGACTACTGGTCGAAGCTCGTCGCGGATACTCGGTTGATCACCTTCGGGATCGAGTCCGATGCTGACGTCTACGCTCGCAATATCGTGGCCGGGGCCAGTAGCTCGTCCTTCGACCTGTATCTGCCCGGTGGCGAGATCGACATCAACCTGCCGCTCTCCGGGTTGCACAACGTCAGGAATGCGTGCGCTGCAGCCGCAATCGCTGCCGCAGCTGGCATGGATATCGCGGATATCAAGGCGGGGCTGGAATCCGTAAAACCGGTCGAAGGTCGGCTCCGGCGCCTCGCAGGAATCAACGGCGCGAAAATTTACGACGACAGCTACAACGCCAATCCGCTGAGCGTCGTCGCGGCTGCCGAATTCCTCGCGTCCCTGCCGGGCGACAATATCCTGGTGCTCGGAGACATGGGCGAACTCGGAGACGATGCTGCGCGAATGCATGCCGACACCGGGACACAGGTTCGACAGGCCGGAATTTCACGGCTGCTGGCGACCGGAGACCTGTCCCGGAACACGGTAGAGGGTTTTGGCACCGGCGCGAGCTGGTATGCCGATATCGATGAACTGACGGCCGGACTGACGCCTGAATTGCACGAGGCTATGAATGTCCTCGTCAAGGGTTCCCGCTTCATGCGTATGGAGCGAGTCGTGGAAGCGCTGCGCGATCCGCAGTTCGCGAGCGGGGAGGCCTGATCGTGCTGCTTTACCTCACGAATTACCTGGCGCAGTTCGAATCCGGCTTCAACGTCTTCAATTACCTGACGATGCGCGCAATCCTGGGAGCACTGACGGCGCTCATCCTGTCGTTCGTCATCGGCCCGCGCATGATCGCAAAGCTCAGCATGAACCAGGTCGGTCAGCCGGTCCGGGAAGAAGGCCCGGTCACCCATCTGCCCAAAGCGGGCACGCCGACGATGGGCGGCGCGCTCATTCTGACCGCGATCGCCGTGAGCACCGTGCTGTGGGCGGATCTCGAAAACCACTTCGTCTGGGTGGTGCTCTTCGTCATGTTGTCGTTTGGCGTTATCGGCTACGTCGACGACTACAAGAAACTCGTATTGCAGGACCCGGCCGGGATCTCGGCCAGGCAAAAGCTCTTCTGGCAGTCTGCAGCGGCAATCACCGCTGCCATTGCTTTGTACGTTACGGCGACCGACGAGGTATCCACCTCGTTGCTGATCCCGTATTTCAAAGACCTCTCGATACCACTCGGCATGTTTCAGGTCGTCGTAACGTACTTCTTTATTGTTGGCTTCTCGAACGCCGTCAACCTGACCGACGGCCTCGACGGCCTCGCGATCATGCCGACCGTCCTCGTGGGCGGCGCGCTCGGTGTGTTCGCCTACGTTACCGGAAACGTCAACTTCTCAGGTTACCTCGATATTCCCTATGTCGCGGGCACCGGAGAGGTTCTCGTCTTCTGCGCTGCACTGGCCGGCGCGGGGCTCGGATTTCTGTGGTTCAACACCTATCCGGCACAGGTTTTCATGGGCGACATCGGCGCGCTGGCGCTCGGCGCCGCGCTCGGCGTCGTGGCGGTCATCGTGCGTCAGGAAATCGTGCTCGCGATCATGGGCGGCATATTCGTGATGGAGACGCTGTCGGTCATGATCCAGGTTGCATCGTTCAAGTTGACAGGGCGCCGCGTATTCCGCATGGCGCCGATACATCATCACTTCGAACTGAAGGGCTGGGCCGAACCCAAGGTGATCGTCCGCTTCTGGATCATCACCGTCATCCTCGTCCTGATCGGTTTCGCGAGTCTGAAGATTCGATGAGCGTGGCAAGGAAAAAGAAGGCGAAAGCCGGGTCGCGCTCGAAGGCGACGAAAAAGGACCTCGTGCTCGGACTGGGCGCTACCGGCCTGTCTGTTGCGCGCTACCTGAAGCGGGCGGGCCGCGACGCCGTGTTTCTCGATAGCCGCGAGGAGCCACCGGGCCTGGCGGACCTCGACGAGCTGTGGCCCGGGGCCGACCGGGAGCTGGGCAGCAGCGAACTTCCCGCGCATGTCGCGCGCGTCATCGCATCACCCGGCATCGCGGACAACGATGCGCTCGTCGAGGCGGCGCGCGATGCAGGCCTCGAGATTGTCTCGGATATCGAGCTGTTCGCGCGTGAAGTGAAAGCGCCGTTCATCGGGGTCACGGGCTCGAACGGCAAGAGCACCGTGACCACACTGATTTATCACATGTGCTGCGCGGCGGGACATACAACGCTCGCCGGGGGCAATCTCGGTGAACCCGCCCTCGACCTGCTTGCAAAGGAAGAGCCGGAATTCTACGTGCTGGAGCTGTCGAGCTTTCAGCTACAGCGTACGCAGACATTGCCGGCAAAGGTTGCCGTCCTGCTCAACGTCACGCCCGACCACCTCGATTGGCACGCGAATGAAGAGGACTACCGCGAGGCGAAATACAGCATCTTTCGCGAGGCAGAATCTGCTGTTATCAACCGCGAGGACAGCGAGGCTGCCGAGCGGACGAAGCACATGGACCGCGTAATCAGTTTCGGTCTCGATGCGCCGGAAGACGGGCACTACGGATTGCGGCGCGAGGACGACGAGGTATTCCTCGCGCGGGGCGACGACGTGCTGCTCGCCGTGAGCGAGCTGGCGCTCTTCGGGCTGCACAACCAGGCGAACGCGCTGGCGGCGCTTGCCGCAGGCGAACTGCTCGGGCTCGATTTGCAGGCGATGCTGCAGGTGCTGTGCGAGTTCCCCGGGCTGCCGCATCGCATGCAGTTCGTACGGCGGGTCTCCACGGTCAACTATGTCAACGATTCGAAAGCCACCAACGTCGCTGCCGCCATCGCTTCGATCCAGTCAGTCAACGGGATGATCGTGTTGATTGCGGGCGGCGAGGGCAAGGGTGGAGACTTCGGCGCGCTCGCGGAGCCACTCGAGAACAAGCTGCGTGCGGCAGTCCTGATCGGCAGGGACGCCGAAGCCGTCGAGAAGGGCATCGATACGATCATGCCAACCTACTTCGCGCGCGACATGGATGACGCGGTCCAGCAGGCTGCCGCTTTTGCCGAGTCGGACGACACGGTACTGCTGGCGCCGGCGTGCGCCAGCTTCGACCAGTTCGACAACTACGCAGCACGCGGTGACGCGTTCTGCAGGGCGGTGGGGGCGCTGAGGCCATGACCGCCAGGACCGTAATGTCGCCGTTCCCCGCGCGCCTGCGCACCACGCTGCAGCTCGACCCGGTCCTGGTGGGCCTCATCATGACGCTGTTACTCGGCGGCTTCGTCGTGCTTGCGTCGGCGTCAATCTCGGTGTCAGACAACCTCACGGGCGAGGCTTTCTACTACGTCGAGCGGCAGTTGCTCGCCGCCCTGATCGGTGCGGCGGCTGGCATCGCCTGCCTCTACATTCCCATGCAGGTATGGCGTAGCACAGGCCCGCTCATGTTGCTCGCAGGCCTGGGGCTGCTTTTCCTCGTGCTCCTGCCGGGCGTCGGATACGAGGTTAACGGCGCCCGCCGCTGGGTCCGTGTCGGCGTACTCAACCTGCAGGTCTCCGAGCCGGCGCGGCTGTGCTTCATCATCTACCTGGCCGGCTACCTCGTTCGTCATAACAAGGACCTGCGCGAACGCTTCAGAGGGTTTCTGAAGCCGATGATCGTTCTGAGCATCGCATGCGCCGCACTGCTGGCCGAGCCCGATTTCGGTGCCGCCATCGTGCTGCTGGCGACCGCCCTCTCGATGCTGTTCGTCGCCGGCGCGCGCATACGCGATTTCCTGATTTTCTTTGCGGCCGGCACCGTCGCGATGGCGCTCCTGGCGGTCACGTCGCCCTACCGCCTGCAGCGGCTGACCGGGTTTCTGGACCCGTGGTCCGATCCTTATGACTCGGGCTTCCAGCTCACGCAGTCGCTGATAGCCATCGGCCGCGGCGAGTGGTTCGGGGTCGGTCTCGGCAATGGCGTGCAAAAGCTCTTCTACCTGCCGGAGGCGCACACGGATTTCGTCTTTGCCGTTTTCGCCGAAGAGTTCGGCCTGGCCGGGTCGTGCATCCTCATCGGCCTGTTTGCTGCGCTGTTGTGGCGTATTTTCCGGCTCGGAATTCGTGCCATCGAGTCGGATCGCGGTTTCGAAGCCTACATGGCGATCGGTATTGGTACCTGGCTCGGCCTGCAGGCCTTCATCAACCTCGGCGTGAACATGGGTATCCTGCCGACAAAGGGACTCACGCTGCCGCTGATCAGCTACGGCCGCTCGAGCCTGATCGTCACCATGATGGCGCTCGGCATGCTGTTGCGCATTCATCATGAACTGACCGTCGACGCGTCGCAGCCGAATCGCAGGCGACAGCGCAAGCCAGCCGCCGCGCGGAGCAAGCGCAAATGACGGGCCGGCCGATACTTGTCATGGCAGGTGGCACGGGTGGTCATGTCTACCCGGCGCTCGCGGTCGCGCGGGCACTGCAACAGCATTCACGCGATGTCGTCTGGCTGGGCACGCACCGCGGCCTCGAGTCGCGCGTGGTACCTGCCGCCGGCATCGACATGGAGTGGGTCAGCGTTCGCGGCCTGCGCCGCAAGGGTCTGCTCGCGCTGGTCATTGCGCCCGTCCAGCTCGCCTGGGCCCTCATTCAGTCCCTGGCCGTCATCATCCGACGCCGCCCCGCTGCGGTACTCGGCATGGGTGGCTTCGTCAGCGGGCCCGGCGGCGTTGCCGCCTGGCTCACCCGCCGTCCGCTCGTGATTCACGAGCAGAACGCTGCCGCGGGGCTGACCAACCGTCTTCTGGCGCGTCTTGCCCGGGTTGTGCTGCAAGCCTTCCCGGGCAGTTTTAATTCCAGCATCCGCGCGGAAACCGTGGGTAACCCGGTTCGCGAGGATATCGCCACCGTACCGGCGCCCGAATCGCGCTATGCCGAACGCGTGGGCCCACTGCGGCTGCTCGTGCTCGGAGGCAGCCAGGGAGCGCTTGCGCTCAACCGGACGGTACCGGCGGCACTGGCGCGGCTGCCCGAGGAACTGCGGCCGATTGTGCAACACCAGTGCGGCGCGGCGACCATCGACACGGCCCGCAAAGCCTATGCGGCTGCCGGGCTCGATGCAGACCTCGTGCCGTTTATCGAGGACATGGCGTCTGCCTACGCCTGGGCGGACCTCG
>Ga0193948_1000148_pt1 | contig 10496 bp, 9 predicted proteins | sample FRT_12_MG_FD_161659 | JGI IMG/M metagenome (GOLD analysis project Ga0193948, IMG submission 161659) | Sediment microbial communities from the Broadkill River, Lewes, Delaware, United States - FRT_1-2_MG | ecosystem: Environmental > Aquatic > Freshwater > River > Sediment | place: USA: Delaware... | reverse complement strand
CGATAACGCCGATGACCTGAACGTCGCCGTCGGCGAACTGGCTTCCGACCGGATAGAACTCGTTGCAGAAGTGAACGAACCGATACTGGAGATTCTCGTTGCGGAAGGCGAAGCGGTGACGGCCGGACAACTCATTCTCCGCCAGGACGACACGCGCACCAGCGCCCGCCTGCGCGAAGCCGAAGCGGCGGTCGGCCAGGCGCGGGCACGGCTCGACGAGCTGTTGCGCGGCCCGCGCCAGGAGCAGATCGCACAGGCCCGGGCCAATCTCGCCGGCGCCAATCGTGAGATCGAGTTCCGCCGCACACAGTTTCAACGGTCGAAAGACCTGCTCGAAAAGGAACTCGCATCTCCGGAAACGCAGGATCGTGCAAAAGCCGAGCTCGACGCGGCCGCGGCGAATCTCGACCTGCGCAGGGCGCAACTCGAGGAACTGCTTGCCGGCACTACCGTCGAGGAACTCGCGCAGGCGGAGAACGCCCTGGGCCAGGCGGAGGCGCGGCGCGACAGTGCATTCGTGGACGTCGAACGTCTCAGACTGACGGCCCCGGTTGACGGCGTCTTCGACAGCCGGCTGTTCGAAGTCGGGGAACGCCCGCCAGCGGGGCAGCCTGTCGCAATCATGTTGGGAGGCCTGCAACCGTACGCCAGGGTCTATATCCCTGAGCGCCTGCGGGCACACGTTCAGCCCGGAACCGAGGCTCGCGTATCCGTTGACGGTCTGGACGCACCGATCGCCGGGCGCGTCCGCTGGGTGGCGCACGAAGCCGCGTTCACCCCGTATTTTGCGCTGACCGAGCGGGACCGCGGCCGGCTCACGTACCTGGCGAAGATCGATATCGACGACCAGCAGGAACGACTTCCGGACGGCGTGCCCGTCGAGGTCGAGCTACTGTTGCCGGGGAGCGGCCCTTGAACAAGGGTCTTGCCATCGAAGCCCGCGGGCTCACGAAACGCTTCGGCAATCTCGTGGCTGTCAGCCAGCTGGACCTGGACGTGCCGCGCGGCGCGATCTACGGCTTTCTCGGACCCAACGGCTCGGGCAAATCCACCACGATACGTATGCTGTGCGGCCTGCTCATGCCCAGTGACGGCAAAGCCATCGTCCTCGACACCGAGGTGCCGGGGGACTCGCGGCGGCTCAAGCCGAGGATCGGCTACATGACGCAGAAGTTCTCGCTCTTCGGCGACATGACCGTGCTCGAGAACCTGCAGTTCATCGCCGAGATCTACTCGTACCCGCGGCGCGAGCGCGCCGGGCGCATCGAGGAGCTGCTGGAGCGCTACGACCTGGACAAGCAGCGGAAGCAGCTCGCCGGAACCATGAGCGGCGGCCAGAAGCAGCGCCTGGCCCTCGCCTGCGCCGTGCTGCATCGCCCGGAACTTCTGTTGCTCGACGAGCCGACGAGCGCCGTCGATCCCCAGAGCCGCCGCGACTTCTGGTCGGCGCTGTTCCGGCTGGCCGAGGCCGGCACGACCATACTCGTATCAACCCACTACATGGACGAAGCCGAGCGCTGCCACCGGCTTGCCATCCTCGACCGCGGCGTCAAGGTCGCAGACGGCACGCCGACCGAATTGCAGGCGAACACCGGCATGCACGTGATTGAAGTCACGTCGAGCGATCCATATCACGCACAGCTGCTCATCGCGGACATTACGGCAGTTGCGAGTGTCACCCAGCTGGGCGTGAGGCTGCGCGTTTTGATTCCCGAGTCATACACCAACCCGGTAGAGCTGGTCGAGGGCGCGATGCGGGCAGCGAAACTCGACGCACAAACAGTGTTGTCGACGGCATCCCTCGAAGACGTATTCGTCGCCGTCACCCTCAAACCTCAGAGCAAGGCGGCGTGAAGTCACTGCCCCGGATATTCGCCGTATTGCGCAAGGAAGTGCGGCAACTGCGCCGCGATCGCCTCACGTTCGGCATGGTCGTCGGCCTGCCCGTCATGCAGATGCTCCTGTTCGGATACGCAATCAATACCGACGTGCGCAATCTCGAGGCAGCTGTTGCCGACCAGTCGAACACCCACCTGTCCCGCCAGTTCGTTGCCGAACTCGGGCAGACGCAGGTCATTAGAATCGTCGACAGCGTCGCGACACCGCAGCAGCTGGAAACCCTGTTGCGCCAGGGCGCGATTTCCATCGGCATTCACATCCCGCATGACTTCGATCGCCGCGTATTGGACCGTAACCGCGCCGCATCGCACCTGCTGGTCGACGGCAGCGACCCGACCATCCTCGGCGTCGCCAACCAGCTGCGCCTGATGCCGTTCGGTTTCGATGCGGGAAATCCCGGCGTCGCAGCACCACAGCTGGTCGAGGTCAGGCCCTACTACAACCCGGAACGGCGTACGCCGGTCAACATCGTGCCCGGACTGATGGGCGTAATCCTGACGATGACGATGATCCTGTTTACGGCCGTCGCGATCGTACGTGAACGCGAACGGGGAAATCTCGAGCTCCTGATCAATACCCCGGTCAGCTCGCTGGAACTCATGGTCGGCAAGGTCATGCCTTATATCCTGATCGGCATGCTGCAACTCGCCCTCATACTGGCGGTCGGACGGCTGTTGTTCGACGTTCCGGTGCGCGGCAGCATTGTCGATCTTTACCTGGCCGCAACGGCATTCATTGCCGCGAATCTGTCGCTGGGGCTGTTCATATCGACGGCTGCCCGCACGCAGTTTCAGGCCACGCAGATCACCGTATTCATCTTGTTGCCGTCGATACTGCTGTCCGGCTTCATGTTCCCGTTCGAGGGCATGCCCGAGCTGGCGCAATGGCTGGGCGAAGTGCTGCCGAATACGCACTTCATCCGGTTGACGCGCGGAATCATGCTGCGGGATGCGGCGCTGAGCGAAATGCCGGGCGACCTGGCGTACCTGATCGCTTTCACTGTCGTCGCAATGACGGCTGCTGCGCTGCGCTTTACGAAGCGCCTCGACTAGGGGCTGTTTCGGTGTGTCCGGCGGGCAAAAGCTCGCAAAATCGCGCCCATTCTGGTCCAATCGGGGCCGCAGCGACTAGAATCACGTCACCCAGAAACCATACCGACCGGGAAGTATGAACCAACAATCCGAGCAATCAGCCACCGTTTTTATCGTCGATGACGACCCGGCGATCCGGTTCGCAATGCAGGCCCTGATGGACTCCGTTAATCTCAGGCACGAGATCTACGGTTCCGGTGACGAGTTTCTCGAGCATTTCACCGAGGAGCGACCCGGCTGTCTCGTGCTCGACATCCGTATGCCCGGTCTTGGTGGCCTGGAACTCCAGGAAGAACTTCTCAAACGCGGCAACAGCCTGCCCGTCATCTTCATAACGGGACACGGTGACGTGCCCATGGCGGTCGAGGCCATGCAGAAAGGTGCCGTTGACTTCATCCAGAAACCGTTCCGCGACCAGGATCTGCTGGACCGGATCCGCGAGGCGCTCAAGACCGATCGCGAACGCCGCGAAGAGCAGCAACATCACGCCGAGGTGGAGGAACGGATCGCGCGATTGACGAATCGCGAACGCGAGGTGTTCGACCTCGTGGTGACGGGCAAACCCAACAAGGTCATCGCGTACGAACTTGGCGTCAGTCAACGCACCGTCGAGATTCACCGGGCGCGGGTAATGGAGAAGATGCAGGCGAGATCACTCGCCGACCTGGTCAAGATGCACATGCATCAGGAGTAGCGACCGCTGCGTTGCTCCTCCAGGCGCGCGCAATCGATACACTTTTTCGCGTAGGGGTGGGCGTCGATTCTCGCGTGATCGATCTCGGTTCCGCATTCGGTACAGAGACCGTACTCACCGGCATCCATGCGCTGCAGTGCAGCAGAAATATTCCTGATTTCCGCCCGGGCCTCGTTTCCCAGCGCGTCAACGACTTCGCTGTCTTCCAGCTCCTTGGCGCGTTCCTTGGAATCCGGGTGGTAACCACGCCGCAAATTCTCGGTGATCCGCTCGAGGCGAACAGTCAGTTCCGCTTTCTTCTGCTCGAGCTGCTCACGGAGAGCGTCGTATGAGTGGGCCTGCATTGGCGAAAACCTCCCCTGGGCGCTGTCGCCAGAGCCCGTATCCTCTGACGGTAATCTACGGGTATTGGGAAGTGAGCCGTATCAGTAAATCCACTTATCAAGTCATAAGTAGAATCCGATATACGCTAGGCATGTCGCCTTATGGAAGGTCAAAAGCTGCGGACTTACGCTTTCTGCGACGAATAATTCTATCCTGTCCTGACACCAACAGGGTGCGACAATGCACGAGTTATCGAAAATCCTTGCCGTTATAGATCCGACGGTCAAAGAACAGCCCTGCATGCACCGCGCAGCATGGCTGGCAAAAAAGACCGGCGCAGAACTCGAACTGCTCGTTTGCTATTACAACGAATACCTGAGCGGTGACCGTCTTTTCGATTCCCCGTCGCTGGAAAAAGCGCGCAACGAGGTCATCGGCAGTCACTCGAAACACCTCGAGGAACTGGCCGAGCCGCTGCGTAAGGACGGTGTTGTCGTGACGACGTCCGCTATCTGGGATCATCCGCTCTACGAAGGCATCGTGCGCCACGTGGTGTCGACCGGGGCCGACCTCGTCGTCAAGGATACTCATCACCACTCGGCCGTCGCACGCGCCTTGTTGACAAACACCGACTGGAACCTGATTCGCACCTGTCCGGTGCCATTGTGGCTCGTCAAGCCAACTGACCTGCTGGAAGAGCCTGTATTCGTCGCTGCTATCGACCCGATGAATGAACACGACAAGCCTGCAGCGCTCGACGATGACATCCTGCAGACAAGCAAGTACCTCGCCGATAAGGTTGGCGGCCGGGTCCATGCATTTCATTCCTACGATCCGCGGATCGCGGTTGCCACGGCGACGGCGAACGCCTACATACCGGTATCACTGCCGTTCGACGAGATCGAACAACAGATGCACGAAGATCACCAGAAGCGATTCCACGAAATTACGTCGTTTCATGGCATCGACGACGACAGCCTGCACCTCGTTGCAGGCCTGACTCACGAGGAATTGCCGATCGTCGCAGAGGAACTCAAGGCCGCTGCCGTCGTTATGGGGGCCGTTTCGCGAAATCGCTGGAAACGCCTGTTCATCGGCGCAACGGCCGAACGCACGCTGGAACACCTGCCCTGCGACCTGCTGATCATCAAGCCGGACTGGTTCCAGACCCCGGTGGAACAGGACACGCACGAAGCGGCCTGATCACCGCCACGCATCCAGGGACGACCCCGAACCGCGAACAAAAAAAAGCCCGCTACGCGTTGCATAGCGGGCATGGAGAGAAAATCGGGCATTCGCGCCGTAGTTCCTGACAACTCTTGCAGGCGAAAATAACCGTGCTGTTAAGATGCCAGACTGGTCGCTCAGAACTATACGTAACTTCCCCTACTCGACCGCGAACGTGCCCGGATACGAATTACTTCATCGTAACTTCACGGAACAGGTACTCGCCCGTAATGGTGCGAATGTCCGGATAGGTCACAACGATCTTGTCAGACTTTTCCTGGTTTTCCTTGCCCCAGGCTTTCATGAAGGCATCGTACTCTGCCTTGTCCGGCTGCATGTCGGCCGAACTCTCGAACCTGACGACGAGTAATACGTTGAAGTCGCCACCGTTCGGCAACTGGCTCACGTAGATACCGTAGTCTTTGATCTGGCCCAGTTCCATGGCCACCTCATTGGCGGGCACCCACGTGTCTCTCAGGCCCTCCAGGTACTTGTCGATCATGTTGGAATCGACCTTGATCGTCGTAACGTTCGAGACCCCCTCGCTGACTTCGTAATCAGTCCACGGTTCCAGGTCTGCCGACGCGATTCCCGCGAAACAGACAAGCACGAATCCCGTAAATAGTTGGCTGATTCTCATTTATTGTGCTCCTTGGTTATTACCTAAACGCTTGAAATACGATGGCCGACAGGGCCAATCGCCGCGCTCACATTACGCGCTATCGAATGGGATTGCGAGACGACAAACGCCGGCGCGAAGTCAACCCGAGGCGGCCTGCGTCAACCTGCCCCTGAAAACGGTGACGGCATGACCGCCGAGAAATACGCGTTCACCGGACACGCGAACCCGGACGACACCGCCACGCGACGAAGCCTGGAAAGCCGTCATCTCGCTCTTGCCGAGACGCTTTGCCCAGTGCGGCCCGAGGCAGCAATGCGCCGAGCCCGTCACCGGGTCCTCGTCAACGCCGGCACCCGGCGCGAAGAACCGCGAGACAAAATCGAAGCGACCGTCTTCCGAGGCACTCGTGACGATCACGCCGCGGCAGTCCAGTTCGCCAAGGCGCCGGAAATCAGGCCGTGATGCCCTGACATCATTCTCGGATTCGACGTCGACCAGGAGGTCGAACACGGACCGGCCGACCGCCCTCGGAACAACACCGAGCACGTCGCCCAGCTTCCGGATCTGTGCCTCGTCCAGGTTGGCAGAAACGGGGCTCGTCGCGGGGAAATCGAGTTCGATGAGGTCGCCGTTACGTGTCGCCGTCAGTACGCCGCTGCGGGTCCGGAAGCCGATCTCTGCGTCATCGGCCACGCGCCCCTCGGACCACAGCGCATGCGCCGCGGCCAGCGTTGCGTGTCCGCACAGATCGACCTCGACGGTCGGCGTGAACCAGCGCAAGTCGAAGCCATCGCGGGCGGGGCATACGAACGCCGTCTCCGACAGGTTCATCTCCCCGGCCACGGCCTGCATCCATTGCGCATCGCGTTCGTTGTCCAGCAGGCAGACCGCCGCGGGGTTCCCGGTAAAAGGCCGCTCCGCGAAAGCGTCGATCTGCAGGCAGGTAACCGGCACCCGGTTCAGGCCCTCAATCCTGCGGCACGACGCCCGTCTTCGTGGCCACGTGCGCCGCGGCGAGCAGACGGCTGGTGTTGACCGGCTTGCTCATCAGCGTGCAGTTATCCACCGGGCGCGCCTCCTTCACCACCTTGGAGGTGTCTCCGCTGACGATAAACGCCGGGATGTTCACACCGTAATGTTTGCGAATACCCGTTACCGCCTCAACGCCCGTGGAACCGTCCAGCAGGTGAAAATCGGAAATCAGCAGCGAGGGCACGGTGTCCAGGTGCTCGATGATTGCGTCGGCTTCCGGCGCCGATTTTGCCGTTGCCACGCGGTAACCCTCGGCTTCGAGTAACAGCCCCCAGGCGTTCGCGACATTGACGTCGTCCTCGATGAGAATGACGGTACCCACTCCGCCCGACTCCGCAGCTGATACCTTGATGTCTTCGCCGTGGGCATGCTGCGGCGCGGCGGCAATAGGCACTGAAACACGGAACTTCGATCCCTGGCCGGGCTCGGACTCAACGGCAATATCGTGGTCGAGCAAATCCGCGAGCCGCCGCACGATGGCCAGTCCGAGACCGAAGCCCTCAGTGCTCGAGCCGGGCGTCTTGGTCTGGTGAAACTCCTTGAAGATATCCTCGAGCTGATCTTCTTCGATGCCGATGCCGGTATCGATGACCTCCAGCCGGCACACGTCGCCACCGCAGTCGCAGACCATCTCGACACTGCCGTTGTCCGTGTAGCGGATGGCGTTCGACACCAGGTTCTGGATGATCTCGCTGAGCAGGTTGGGGTCGCTGCGAACGGTGATCGCGCAGGGCTCGGCCGAAAATTCGAGGCCCTTGTGGCTCGCCTGGCGCCCGAACTCCGCCGACAGTCGATCGATGAGCCGCTGCATCGGGAACTCCTCGATTTCGGGCGTCACGGCGCCGGCATCGAGCCGGCTGATATCGAGGAGCGAATTCAGCAGGTTGGTCATCGCGGTCAGCGAATGCTCCTGGCTGTCGATCATCTCCCGGGCGCGCTCGTCCTTGACGGTGCGGCGCAGCGCCCCGTTCAGGAGGCTCAGCGCCTGCACGGGCTGGCGCAGGTCGTGGCTCGCGGCGGCAAGAAACGCCGTGTTGGCTTTCTGTGCGCGCTCGGCAGCCTGGCGCGCTGCAATGATCTCCTGTTCCATGCGGCGGCGCTGGGTAACATCCCGTATGACGCTGGAAACGAACATGCCGCTCGAGGTCTTGACCGGGCTGAGGCTGATCTCGACGGGGAATTTACTGCCATCCTTGCGACGGCCGAACAGGTCCAGGCCCGGTCCCATGGGCCGCAGTTCGGGATTTGCGGCGTAACCGCTGCGATGCTGCAAATGATCGTGCCGGATGCTCTCGGGCAGCAACATCTCGACCTCGTGCCCCAGCAGCTCGGCGCGGGTGTAGCCGAACATGTCCTCGGCCTGGCGATTGACGATGGCTATGCGGCCGCGCTCATCGACGATAATCATCGCGTCGGGGGCGGTCTCGAGCATCGTGCGGAAATAGGCCTCCGATTCGTCCCCGGCATTCACCTCCCGGATCGTGCTGGCCACGAGCATGCCGGCATCCGTGTTGACCGGGGTCAACGCGATTTCCGCACGAAAACGGCTGCCGTCCTTGCGCTGGCCGTAGAGATCGAGCCCGGACAGCAAAGGCCGCGCCCGCGGCGAATCCTTGTAGCGCCGGCGATATTCCTCGTGCTGTTGCCGCAGATTCGCGGGCATGAGCATCTCCACGGGCCTGCCCACCAGTTCTTCCGCGGAATACTCGAAAAGCGTCTCCGCCCCGCGGTTGACAAACACCATGCGGCCGTCACCGTCCGTGACAATCGCGGCATCGGCGGCGGCGTGCAAAAGCTCGTTGACGACCTCGGCGGGCAGTCTGCTGGCGGACATAGGGGGGCACATGGAAATGGCTAAGGCCTCGATTATAAAGGGGGTTCCCGCAGAAAGCAGCCTCCAATCAGGCACTCCGACAGCCGCCGAATTCCATACGTAGAGTTACGTATGTGGCCCCCCCGGACAGCGCTGTTAGCGTGCCAACGGACTCCGGGGATATACTTGGCATTCCGGGTGCCAAAACCAGCGACAAAGGTCGGGAGAATTCTGCTCTCCCGTGCCGACAATGAGCCCCGGATCCAGTGCTCTTACAATCAGCTACAGGGGTCGTCCGTTGGACACTAAAGCTCAATACAACGACACGGTTGTACGCCAATTCGCGATCATGACGGTCGTCTGGGGCGTTGTCGGAATGCTTGCCGGCGTATTCATCGCCGCGCAGCTCATCTGGCCGCAGCTCAATTTCGACCTGCCGTTCCTGACCTACAGCCGGCTGCGCCCGCTGCACACCAACGCCGTGATTTTCGCTTTCGGCGGGTCCGGGCTGTTCGCGACCGCCTACTATGTCGTGCAGCGCACCTGTCATGTTCGTCTTGCATTCGACAAGCTGGCTGCATTCACGTTCTGGGGCTGGCAGGTCGTCATCGTGCTGGCAGCCGTCACGTTACCGCTCGGCATCACGCAGTCGAAGGAATACGCCGAGCTCGAATGGCCGATCGACCTGCTGATCGCCGTCGTGTGGGTCGCGTTTGCGATCGTGTTCTTCATGACGATCGCGCGACGCCGCGTCAAGCACATCTACGTGGCCAACTGGTTCTACGGCGCGTTCATTATCACGGTCGCGATCCTGCATATCTTCAACAACCTCGCCGTGCCCGTCACCCTGACCAAGTCCTACCAGATTTACACGGGCACGGTCGACGCCATGATGCAGTGGTGGTACGGCCATAACGCCGTAGGCTTTTTCCTGACGGCCGGCTTCCTGGGCATGATGTATTACTTCGTGCCGAAACAGGCCGAGCGGCCGGTCTATTCGTACCGCCTCTCGGTGGTTCACTTCTGGTCGCTGATTGCCGTGTACATGTGGGCCGGCCCCCATCACCTGCACTACACCTCGCTGCCCGACTGGGCACAGACCCTCGGTATGGTGTTCTCGATCATCCTGCTCGCGCCGTCGTGGGGCGGCATGATCAACGGCATCATGACCTTATCGGGCGCCTGGCATAAGCTGCGCAGCGACCCGGTTCTCAAGTTCATGATCGTGGCGCTGTCGTTCTACGGCATGTCGACCTTCGAAGGCCCGATGATGTCGATCAAGACGGTCAACGCGCTGTCGCACTACACCAACTGGACGATCGGTCACGTTCACTCGGGCGCGCTCGGCTGGGTCGCGATGATGACCATGGGCTCCCTGTACTGCCTGATACCGCGGCTCTATAACCGCAAGGGCATGTACAGCACCAGGCTGATCGACGTGCATTTCTGGACCTCGACGATCGGCGTGATCCTCTACATCGTGCCGATGTGGGTCGCAGGCGTCACCGAAGGACTGATGTGGCGCGCGGTCAACGACGACGGCACATTGACGTACTCGTTCGTCGAATCGCTCAAGGCGGTGGATCCTTACCTCGTGTTCAGGCTGCTGGGAGGGCTCGTGTTCTTCACGGGCATGCTCATCATGGCCTACAACGTATGGAAAACCGTCAGTGAACAGAAGCCGGCTCCCGTAGCCGTCCTCGACCCGGCGTAAAGGAGCGACCATTCATGCGTCATGAGGTAATTGAAAAAAGCGTAAATCTGATGATGGTGCTCATCGTCCTCGCGGTGAGC
>Ga0193948_1000143_pt1 | contig 10634 bp, 12 predicted proteins | sample FRT_12_MG_FD_161659 | JGI IMG/M metagenome (GOLD analysis project Ga0193948, IMG submission 161659) | Sediment microbial communities from the Broadkill River, Lewes, Delaware, United States - FRT_1-2_MG | ecosystem: Environmental > Aquatic > Freshwater > River > Sediment | place: USA: Delaware... | reverse complement strand
TGTTGCTCGTTTCGAGGCCGGGGGCGACGCATCGGTGGGCCTCGAGGCCGTCGATGCCGACCATCCGTTCTGCAATATCAACCTCACCGACAACATCGTGCAGTTCAAGTCGGACCGCTACTCGGCCAATCCGCTGGTCGTGCAGGGGCCAGGCGCTGGACCCGAGGTTACCGCCGCCGGCGTGTTCGCGGACCTGCTGCGACTCGCAAACTACCTCAGTACCGGTGCAGGCTATGTCTGACGAGGTAACGGCGTTTGCACCGGCGTCGATCGGCAATGTCGGCGTTGGATTCGATATGCTCGGCCTCGCACTTGCCGGCGGTGCCGGCGACAGGGTAATCGCCACGCGAAGCGAGACGCCGGGGATCTCGGTTGCGGAAGTCAGGGGACTGGATGGCGAGATTCATCCCTACCTGTCCAGCGACCCGAAGGAAAACACGGCCTCCATCGCCGCGCAGGCGCTGTGGGATGCCGCGGGCGCGACCGGCGGTGCAGCGCTGAAGGTTCACAAGGGCGTCCCACTGCAGTCCGGCATGGGAAGCTCTGCAGCGTCCGCGGTTGCGGCAGTCGTTGCCGTCAATGCGCTGCTGGATCAGCCGCTCGGGCAGCTGGAGCTGTTGCCCTACGCGCTGGAAGGCGAAAAATACGCGAGTGGCGGGCTGCACGCGGACAATGTCGCCCCGAGCCTGCTCGGGGGCCTGATCCTGTGTCCGACGGTACTCTTGCCGGAAGTGGTGCGCTTGCCGGTACCGGACGGCGTTAGCGCCGTCTTGTTGCACCCGGAACTGCAGGTCAATACGGCGCACGCGCGGCGGGGACTCGCCAAGGGCTATTCAATGGAGCAGTGGCTTCAGCAGCAGGGCTACCTGGCCGGTTTCATTGCGGCATGCATGGCCGGCGACGTCGACTTGATCGGGCGCACGCTCCGCGACGTCGTGATCGAGCCGCAGCGCGCTCAGGCCGTGTCGTGCTTTGAGGACGTAAAGGCGGCAGCCTTGCGTGCAGGTGCCCTGGGCTGCAGCCTGTCGGGCAGCGGTCCGAGCATCTTTGCGCTTTGCGAAGAGCGCACGGCGATTAACCTGGCCAGCGCAATGGAGCAGGCCTGCCGGGCTCAGGGTATCGACTGCCAGTCGTGGGTGAGCCCGCTGGACGCGGAAGGCGCCAGGCTGGAAACCTGACGATGCAGTATTTCAGCACGCGCGGTGTGGGCCCGGTTACGCTCGATGAAGCACTCGTGAGCGGCATCGCCACGGACGGGGGCCTGTTCCTGCCGCGGCAGTTGCCGGAATTTACCACTGATGAATTCGCGGGGTCAGGTTCCATCCCGGCCGTGGCCGAGCGCTTGCTGGCGCCGTTTTTCGCAGGCTCGGCTCTGAGGGTCGACCTGCAGGCGATCCTCGACGAGACGTTCAGCTTCCCGTTACCGGTCACGCCCTTGCCGGCGGCACAGGGCTCGGCCGGGCTCCTGGAGCTCTATCACGGACCGACTGCAGCCTTCAAAGACGTCGGCGCCGGTTTTCTTGCCGCCTGTCTTACACGGTTGGAGGGCGATGAAGCCAATCCGCTGACGATACTGGTCGCGACCTCGGGAGACACCGGCGGAGCGGTAGCGGCGGCATTCAACGAGCGGCCCGGCATGCGGGTCGTCGTGCTGTTCCCGGACGGTCGAGTCTCGGACCGCCAGGCCCATCAGCTGACCTGCTGGGGCGACAACGTGTTGTCGCTGCGCGTGCGCGGCGCCTTCGACGATTGCCAGGCGCTGGTGAAGAGCGCCCTTGCTGATGCGGGGCTCGGCAGCCGCTTTCGCTTCAGTTCGGCGAACAGCATCAACATCGGCCGGCTGCTGCCCCAGAGTACCTATTACGCGCACGCGAGCCTTGAGCACTATGCCCGCACGGGTCGCAAGCCGGGGTTCATCGTGCCGACGGGCAACCTGGGCAATGCGCTGGCCTGCGTAATGGCGCGCGAAATGGGCTTGCCGATCGGCCCGATCATCCTCGCAACCAACGCGAATCGAACGATCAGCGAGTATTTCGAGACGTTGCAGTGGCTGCCGCGTCCCAGTGTTCAGACGCTCGCGTCGGCGATGGACGTGGGCGATCCGAGCAACATGGAGCGGCTGCGAAGCCTGGTCGGTGACGCGGAAGTTCTGCGCGAACGCCTCGGCGTCCTGGCCGTCACGGACGACCTGATCGAAGCGGCGATACGACAGGACTACGAGGAATTCGGTTTTGCCACCTGCCCGCATACGGCAACGGCAACGCACGCCTGGCGCCAGCTCGGCGATGAGCTGAAGACCGGGAATGACTGGATCCTGGTCGCAACCGCGCACCCCGCAAAGTTCGAAACCATCGTGGAGCCGCTGATTGGCACGACGGTACCGCTGCCGGAGGGACTCGCGGACATACTTGCGCGGCCGAGCCGGTCGGTGGCAATCGATGCTGAACTTGCGTCGCTCGATGCGGCTCTTCGTGACTACTTTTCTACGTGAGTGCTTGACGATCGGGCAATCAGTCGCCATTAATACCGCAGGTCATTGGGAACCGGCCCCAGCAGATGACAGAGATCCTCGATTCCGTTAACGCGACCTGGCTGCTGCCAGTGCTCGTTCTTCTTCTCGTCGTGTGGCTCGTGTACAGGCGCCGCGCCGCCGGCGATCACCTGCATCGCGTATTGAAGGACATCGCTTACGCGCGTATCGAGGGGCTCGTCGTTCCGGACTCGGACGACGGTGAAATCCAGATCGATTACCTCCTGCTGACGTCGCAGGGTCTGCTGATCCTGCACATCAAGGACGTGGAGGGCGTTGTTTTCGGCAGCGACAAGATGCAGGACTGGACCGTGATCAGCAAGGATCGCCGTTACACGTTCTCGAACCCGCAGCCGGCGCTGTACGATCGCATCGCAGCTGTCAGGCAGATCGTTCGCCAGGTTCCCGTCGAAGGGCGCGTATTGTTCCTGGATGGCGCGGAGTTCACGAAGGGTATTCCGTCGATGGTATCCACCCTCGATGAACTGCACGAGCAGTTCGGCGAGAAAGACAAGGCTGCGGCACTGCGCAAGGTCGAGGCCTTCAAGCCGCACTGGGAGCTGTTGCAGAAAAAAGCACTCGGGGGCGCATGAATTCGCGTATCCGGCTGGCCGGGGCAGAGGCTGCCGACGCCGGCGCGCTGGCGGAGGCGGGCAGCCGGCTGTTCGCGCAGGCCTACGCCAGGTACTCGCGTCCCGACGATCTCGAGGCGCATGTCGAGGAGTATTTCGGACGCGAGAACGTCGTGGCGGAGCTGCGAGAGCCGGACGTCAGCTACACGGTGGCTTACGACGGCGACGAAATCGCCGGCTTCATCAAGACCCGTTGCGGCCCGGCACCAAATAGCATTCCCGCTGTCGATGCCATCGAGGTTCAGCAGCTTTATGTCGACGCGAACCGGCAGCGCAGGGGTGTCGGGCGTGCGCTGATGGATAGCGCAGTTGCGGTGGCAAAGGAGAAAGACGCGGCGGGACTCTGGCTCAGCGTCTGGCAGGACGCTGAATGGGCCACCGCGTTCTACGACGCCTACGGTTTTCGACGGGTCGGCACCGCCGATTTCCAGCTCGGCCAATCGTGCTTTACGGATTACCTGATGTGGCTCGCGCTGGACAGCGTTGACGGGTAGTTCAGGGGCCGTGTGACCCCATTCCGCCAAGCCCGGACGTCTTGGGCTTTATGAGTGCCAACAGTGTTTCGTTATCCTCGAGCCAGATCCGACCGCGGCCGAGCTTGAGGGCGCCGAGCCGCTCGAACTCATGCAACTTGCGGTTAACGACTTCGCGCACGCTGCCTATCGCCAGCGCAAGCTCATCGTTCGTCATTTCGACCGTGGGTTGTTCGCTGTCGGAGTTGTCGAATTCCTCGAGCAGCAGTTCGATGAGGCGGTGATCCACGCTGCGCGTCGTGATATCGCTGATTCGCACAATGACTTCCTCGAAGCGGTCGGCGACCGACTGCTGCACGAATTGGTGGAATTCGCTGAATCGACTGGACAGATCGCGGACGCTTGCACGATTCAGAACGACTGCGGCGAGGTCGGGTGAGGCACCGGCATTTGCGAGGGCAACCGTCCCTGCGAGTACCATGCGCATGTTGATCGGGCAGATCTCGCCGGCGCGCACGTTGTACAGCAGCACGCCGCGGCCGGACGTGCCGGATACATAGACGCGGATGCTGCCGCTGCCAACCAGGCAAATCGAGTCACGTCGGTCCCCGATCCGGAAAAGGTAGCCGTCCCGCAGATTCCCGTGGTCGAAAGGCCGCACACGTTCGAGCAGACCATCACGCAACTCAGGCGATCCTTCGCGGTAGAAAGAGTACTTCGTCAGAATTCTGTCAGCAAAGTCCTGCATGCCTGCTAGTTAGCTCCCGAGCCTGCCCTGGCATACCGCGCATGGTAACGGGCACGGCCTGTGCGACTCTATCACGGAATACCGAAGCAACGGCGCGCGCCTCGCGAGCCTGCTAAACTTGCCGACAGGGTACCGCCGGATTGGGGGAGGTCGTGGTTTGCAACAAGTAGGGGACCTGCTCGGCGAGAAAGGCACCGAGATCTTCAGTATTGCACCCGAGGCGACCGTTGCCGAGGCTGTCAGCGTGCTGGCCGAGAAAGGTATCGGCTCACTGCTGGTCATGAAGGAAGGCGGGCTGTGCGGCATCGTCACGGAGCGCGACTATGCGCGCAAAGTCGTAGCCGGCGGCCTGTCGTCCGAGAATACCTCCGTTGCTGACATCATGACGGCGGACGTGTTCACGACCGGCGTGGAGCAAAACATCGACGAATGCATGATGCTGATGACGGAAAAACGCATCCGGCACCTGCCCGTCGTCGACGGGGAACGCGTCATTGGTCTGATCTCGATCGGCGACCTGATGAAAGCGATCATTTCCGACAATCAGCGCGCGATCGGCGCACTGGACCACGCCGCGGACTGAGGCACTCAGCCGAGCCCGAAAAACGTCACGGCATTTTCGGTGGTCGCCCGTGCGACGGCCGCCTCCGACTGCCCGCGGGCTTCTGCTACGACGCGCAATACCTCCGGAAGGTACATGGGTTCGTTGCGGCGGGTTTTCGGCTTCGGCTCGATCGTGCGCGGGAGCAGGTAGGGCGCGTCGGTTTCGATCATCAGGCGATCGTCGGGAACGATCGATACGATGTCCTGCAGGTGCTTGCCGCGTCGCTCGTCGCAGATCCAGCCGGTGACCCCGATATACAGACCCATCGCGAGATACTCGCGTAAAGACTCGTGCTCGCCGGTGAAGCAATGCGCGACGGCCCGGGAGAGTTTCGGCAACATCGGTTCCAGCACTTCGACGAAGTCGTCGTGGGCGTCACGCTGGTGCAGAAATACGGGAAGCCCGGTCTCCGCCGCGATGTCCAGCTGCGACTGAAAGGCCGCGAGCTGCGCGTCCCGCGGTGAGAAATTTCGGAAGTAGTCCAGTCCGCATTCGCCGACGGCCACGATGCTGCCCGCGGCGGCGAGCGTGCGGATCAGCGCATCGCTGTCGCCGGTGTAGTCCGAGGCATGGTGCGGGTGCACACCGGCCGTCGACCAGAGCACACCCGGATGCTTTTCTGCGAGGCGTGCAGCTTTCTGGTTGCTCTCATCGCTGCTGCCGGTGACGACAATGCGCGATACGCCCGCGTCGGCGGCGCGCTGCAGAACCTCGTCGCGGTCGTCGTCGAAACTGTCGTGGGCGAGATTTGCGCCTATGTCGACCAGGGATTCCATCGTCTCAGTCCGGGCCCCAGCGGAAGTAGAACGCCCCGAGGGCCAAAAAAACCAGGCTTAATAGTGTCAGCATGATCATGTTCGGTGCAATATCGAGAAGCGTCGCGCCATCGAGCATGACCGCCCGCGCCGAATCGAGGATATGGGTCAGCGGGAATATCTGCGCGAGACCCTGAACAGCCGGCCCTGCGCCTTCAAGCGAGAACCAGACGCCCGAGAGGATCATCATCGGCCAGGAGATCATGTTCAGCAGGCCACCCGCCAGTTCCTCCGACGTCACCCTCGCGGCGATGAGCAAGCCGAGTGAAACCATCGAAATGCAGCCCACCACCGTAACGAGGAGCAGTGTCAGGTAACTGCCGTCCATGCGCGTGTCGAGTATGAAGTGCGTGGCGAGGTAGACGAATGCGGTGACGGTGAGCACGAGCACCAGCCGTGAGGCGACCTGGGCCACGATGAATTCTGCAGGGCGCAGGGGCGTTGCCCGCAGCCGCTTGAGAAAACCGTTCTTGCGGTACCTCACGACGACATAGCCAACACCGAACAGGCAGCTGAACATCATGTTCATGCCGAGTATGCCCGGCAGCACCCAGTCGACGTAGCGGATCGGGTCGCCGCTGATCTGGGCTTTTTGCAGGCGGCCCCCGACCGCCGCATCCGACTGCAACAGCAGCCGCTCTGCAAAATAGCCCGCGGGCGATTCGGGGTTGACCCAGTAGCGGCTTTCAGTGCCAAAGTGCACCAGCAGGTCGAGGCGATGCCGTTCCACCTTGCGAAACCCGTCCGCTTCATCGATCACGGGCACGAACTCGATGTAGCGGGACTGAAGAAATGGATGTTCACTCGCGTCAATTTCGCTCGCGGCCTGCAACACGCCCACGGTGTACTGGTTGCGGCCTTCGCCGCCAAAGACGAAGGCGAGACCGAAAACCAGGATGACGGGCATGAGGATATTCCAGGCGAGCGTCCCGCGGTCGCGAACGAATTCACGATTGCGGGCGATGAACACGGCGTAAATTCGCTTCAGCATGGATTGCATCCCGGTCAGGAGCGCAGCGAATGGCCGGTCAGGTCGAGAAACAGGTCCTCGAGGTTCGGCTGCCGGATCTTGATGCGATTCAGGTTATCGACGCGGGGCGCAAGTGCCTCGAGACTCGAGGAGACGTCCGTCGACATGATCTCGACGATTCCCTGGGTCTCGTATACGACGTGCTCGATGCCATCGAGATCGCGGGACAGGTCCTCGAGCGGCAGTTCGATGACCAGGCCCTCGTAGCGGCTTCTCAGCAGCTCGTCCGGGGCGCCGATCGCGATGATCTTGCCGGCGTCCATGATCGCAATCTCGTCGCACAGGACATGCGCTTCGTCCATGTAATGCGTCGTCAGTATGATCGTTGTGCCGTTCGCCTGGATTCGTTGTACCAGCGTCCAGAAATTGCGCCGCGCCTGGGGGTCGAGACCCGTCGTCGGTTCGTCGAGAAACACCAGCCGCGGCTCGTTGACCAGGGCCACGGCGAGAAACAGCCGCTGGCGCTGGCCGCCCGAGAGCTTGCGATTGTCGCGGTTCAGCAGGTCGCCGAGGGAGCAGTCGTCGATGATCCGGTCGAGGTCACCACGCCGGTCGTACAGTTTCTGGAACATCTCCAGTGTTTCCCGCACCGTCAGGTGATCCTGCAGCGCCGTATTCTGGAACTGGATGCCTGCCTCTTCGCGGAAACGCCGGCCGGCCAGTTCGCCGAAGTAGTAGACCTCGCCGACGGTCGCGGGGGTGACGCCCTCGATGATCTCGACGGTTGTCGTCTTGCCGGCGCCATTGGGACCCAGCAGCCCGAAGCAGGTGCCTTCGGTCACCTTGAAGCTCACGCCGTCCACGGCGACGACGCCGGGATATCGCTTGACGAGATTCCTCGCCTCGAGTGCGATTTGCATCGGGATCCGTCCGGCAAAGGGCGTAAGGTTAGCGGAAGGGGGGTGCCGCAGCCAGCGCGAATCCGGGCGGTCTTTGCAACCGTTGCGTCGTGAGCGGCATCAAAGGGGTACATCAACAAACCACGGGATCCAGAGACATGACGATAACTGCAAACAGATGTGCCGTACTGACGGCGCTGGTTACGGTGCTGCTGGCGCTGCCGGTCCAGGCGAGCATTAACAAGAGCATCACGATCGATGCCGGAGCAACCTCGGACGGCGCGTCGACGGTAAACGGCAAGGTCTCGGTCGGCGCCGGCGCCACGGTGACCGGCGAGGTCAGCAGCGTGAACGGCTCGATTCGGATAGAAGAGGGCGCAACGGTCGCCGATGCGGAGACGGTGAACGGTGGACTGCGGATAGCGGACAAGGTCCGGAGCCGGAGCCTCAGCACGGTCAACGGCTCCATCGACGTCGCGCGAGATGTCGTTGTCGACGGCGAGGTTTCCGCGGTCAACGGTCGTATCACGATCGGCGGCGGCAGCAAGGTCGCGAACGATCTCGGCAATGTGAATGGTGAAATCGAACTCGAGGGCAGCGAGGTGGCCGGCGACGTCTCTACCGTGAACGGTGACATCGAGCTAGCCGATGGTGCCGTGGTCATGGGTGACCTGGTTGTCGAAAAGCCCAGCGGCTCGAACAGCAGTAATCGTACGCCACGGGTCGTTATCGGACCCGGGTCCCGGGTCGAGGGTGTCATTCGACTCGAGCGCGAGGTGAAGCTCTTCATCAGCGAGTCGGCCGAGGTCGGCGGTGTTGAAGGCGAAATGACGATGGACGACGCCGTTCGTTTCAGCGGCAAAAAGCCCTGATTCACAGTAAACTCCGGCTGTGCCAGGCGCAGCCAGACAACTGAAGCTTTTTGCGGATACCGAGAGGCCCGGCGATTCGTCGGGCTTTTCCGTGCGCGAGAGTGGCCGCGCCAAACGGCTGTCGATCAAGGTATATCCGCGCGGGCGCGTCGAAGTCGTCGTGCCGAAAAGAACGCGGGCGCGGGACGTGCAGACGTTCGTCGATGAGCACCGCGACTGGATCGAACAGACACGCGCGTCATTTGCTGCAAAACACCCGCCGGAACCGTTTTCGCTCCCCGATTTCGTCAACCTTGCAGCCATTGGCCGCCGCGTTCGCGTGGCCTACCGGGGGCGCAGGAATGCGGACACGGTGCGCTTCCGGCGCCACGGTGACCTGGTGGTGCTCACCGGCAATACCTTCGACGAGGCGCAATGCATTGCCGCGTTGAAACGCTGGCTGGCGATCGTCGCGAAAGAGGAACTCGAAACCTGGTTGCGTGCGCTGTCGGTCCGTACCGGCGACAGCTTCAAGCGCATGCAGGTGCGGGGCCAGAAGACGTGCTGGGGCAGTCATTCATCCACGGGCACGATCAGCATCAACTACTGCCTGCTGTTCCTGGAGCCGGTGCTGGTCCGCTACCTCATGATCCACGAGCTGTGCCACGCCCGGCACATGAATCATTCGCGGCGATTCTGGCGTGCGGTCGCGCAGCACGAGCCTGACTACAAGCGGCTCGACCGCGAACTGGGCGAATCCTGGTCCAGGATACCGGGTTGGTTATGTATTTATTAACAATAAGTTAGAAGGACTTCCTCGATTTGACCACACCTTTGGCGCCGCGCATCAGCCCTGATCGAGTAGTTCCCGAAGGTTGATGACGGCGGCGTTGGCGCGTGCCAGGTAGTTCGCCATGACGAGCGAGTGATTCGCCGTCAGGCCGTAGCCGCCACCGTTCAGAACCACCGGCCAGCGCATGGGCTCGAGGCTCGCCTCGAGTTCCCGGATGAGTTGCCGCACGCTCGCTTCGGCGTTCTTGTCGGCGAGCACCTCGGAGAAGTCGAATTCGGCGGCGCGGAAGAAATGCAGCAGCGCCCATGCGGTGCCCCGTGCCTCGAAGAAGACATCGTCGAGTTCCAGCCAGGGCGTGCGCACATCAATCTTGTCGGGCTGGGTCTGCGCGGCCTCGGCGGAAGCGTCGCCGGCCAGCCCCTCGTTGATTACGTCGGCTGCGACGCTGTTACCCAGGCGGCGTGACATGCTGCCGAGGCGCTTCTCGACCTGTGCGAGCCACTCGCGGAGGCTGTCGGCGCGCGCATAGAACTGGGCCTCGGGCGTGGCGCTGCCCGTCAGCCGGTCGCGATAGTGCCTGAAACCCTTGATTGCCGTGCGGTATTCCGCTTCGGTCCGCGGCAGGATCCAGGAATCGTTGTCGAAAAAGAATTTCGGTTCCGCTACGGCCAGATCGGGGTCTTCCGCCGATTGCGACTGGCTGCGGCTGTAGTCATTGCGCGTGACGCGGGCGAGGTCGCGTACCTGCGTGAGCACGCCGTACTCCCAGTTCGGCATATTGTCGAGCCAGACGCCAGGCGGCATTAAATCGTTGCTGAGATAGCCACCGCGCTTGTCGAGCAGGGTCTCCGCGACGCGGATGAGCGTGTCCGTCGTCGAATACCCGACCACGGTCCGCTGGTCGTCGACGTATTCATTGACCCAGAACAGCTTGGGCATCGGCGACCAGTAGATACCCAGTAACACCAGGAACAGGAACAGCACTCCGAAACCTGCGGCGAAGGTCTTGGTCCAGCGAGACCGGGACATGATGCTTTTGGCGGATTGTTGATTCACGGAAGGCTCTGCAGATCAATTCAATGGGCCAGCGATTCTACCAGTTTCGGCAACACGACCCCCGCATTGCCGCGCACGCTCGCAGTATAGGACTCGGACTGGCCGGTAGGGCTCGGGTTCACCTCGATCGTAGTCGCGCCGGCGTCAATCGCGACATCCGCGAGGCCGGCCGCAGGATACACCAGTGCCGAGGTGCCGACCGAAAAGAATACATCGCAGTCCCTGGCCGCTGCGAACGAGTCGTGCAGCGCGTCCTCCGGGAT
>Ga0193948_1000142_pt1 | contig 10640 bp, 10 predicted proteins | sample FRT_12_MG_FD_161659 | JGI IMG/M metagenome (GOLD analysis project Ga0193948, IMG submission 161659) | Sediment microbial communities from the Broadkill River, Lewes, Delaware, United States - FRT_1-2_MG | ecosystem: Environmental > Aquatic > Freshwater > River > Sediment | place: USA: Delaware... | reverse complement strand
TTGCAGCCATCAGGTTCTTGAGTTCGAAATAGGCGAACGAGCCAATGAACGTGTAGAAGAAGATGAAGACACCGATGCCCAGAAGATACGGATTGCGCACGAACTCCCGAAAGCCGGCAAACGGATTGCCGCTGAGCGCCTGTTCTTCCGCGGTCGCCGGGCCTTCCGGACTGGCCGCCCTTCGCAGTACCGCTACCATCGGCAGGATCGTGACGAGAATGCTTGCTGCAACCAGCATCAGGTTGAGCGTCCCGACAAGTTTCGCCAGCGCGAGCGCCACGGCCGATCCCGCGATGGTACCGATGCTTGCGCCGCTGGCGATAAACCCGAAGAGCCGCGGTGCCTGCTGTTTGCTGAAAATATCCGACATCAGGCTCCAGAACACCGAGATGTGGAACAGCGAGAACAGGCTGAGCCAGACGTAGAATGCCTTGTTGATCAGCTCACCGTCCTGGCTGCTGCTGGCGCCGATGTAGAACAGCACGAAGCTCAACGCGAAAAATGCGTAGACGCCAGGAATGACTTTCTTCAGCTTGCCACGCGACACCGCATAGCCGTATATGCTCACGGCGATTGCACTGAAGAAGAAGTTGATCGTCCAGAGCGACGCGAGCTCGACATCGCTCCACTCCGGTGCCAGTGCATCCCGTACCGGCTTGAGTATGTTGTAGGCCAGCATCAACAGGAAAAGGAACGAAAATGAAAGGATCGCCGCCCGCGCCTCTTCAGGCTCGATGCGTGTCGCTCCCCGGAAAATACGGGACAGGCTGCCTGCTTTCTGCTCGCTCATGCGTTATCCGGCACCCCGGCGCTGTGATCAGAGCAGCAAGACTGCCACAGAATCAGCCCGGCAGGCGAAACTCGCAGGTTTTCACCGGCCGCCTTACTCGTGACGCAAGGCGTCGATCGGGTCCAGCTGCGAGGCACGGCGGGCGGGCCAGATCCCGAATACGATACCGACAACGGCGCTAAAGCCGAATGCCATCATCGCCGACTCCGCCGTCACGACCGTCTGCCACCCGGCGAGCCTGTTCAGCAGGGTTGCCGCCGTCGCACCGACGAGGAGACCCAGCGCACCTCCCAGCAGGCACAGCGTCGTGGATTCGACGAGGAACTGCAGCAGGATATTCGCGCGCGTGGCGCCGAGCGCCTTGCGTATGCCGATTTCCCGTGTGCGCTCGGTCACCGTCACAAGCATGATGTTCATGATGCCTATACCGCCGACGACGAGACTGACGCCGGCGATGCCCGCGAGCAGGAACGTAAATATCTGGGTCGCTTCCTGGCGGGACTCCGCGAACTGCTTGCGATTGACCATCGCGAAATCGTTATCCTTCCCGGGAAGGATGCCGTGTTCACGCCGCAGCACCCGTTCGATCTCGAGCATCGCGAATTCCACCGACGATGATTCTTCCACGAGCACGCTGATGCGTTCGACAAACTCATTACCCGTCACCCTGTACTGCGCCGTGCTCAGCGGGATCCAGATATCGTCGTCCGGGTTACGCCAGCCCGTCGATCCTTTTGGCGCGAGGACGCCGATTACGTCGAACGGGATCGACCGGATCGCAATACTCTGCCCTACGATACTCGCCGCGTCCGTTTCGAGCATATCCGGTACTTCGGCGCCGAGCACCGCAACGCGCTTGCGGGCGGAATCGTCGGCACGGTTGAACATACGACCCGCCGCTACTTCAAAACCGTGCACGTCGAGGTAATTCGGGGTCGTACCGAGCACCGACGTATTGATGTTCCGGTTGCCGTATTTCACCTGCAACCGGCCATTGATCTCGGGCACGACCTCGTCGATATGCCGGGTACCGGTCGCCAGCGCTACCGCGTCGTCGGTAGTCAGCGTCTGCTGGTCGCGTGCCACGCCGCGACTGAACCAGAACGAGGACTCGACCGCCAGAATATCGCCGCCGAGCGCCGCCATCTGTTCGTCGATCGCGCGCTGCGCGCCGGTTCCCAGGGCAACCATCGTGATCACGGCACCGACACCGATGATGATGCCGAGCATCGTGAGGGTTGCGCGGAACAGGTTGCTCCGGATCGACGACAGCGCTATTCGAAATGTTTCCGATATCAGCATGGGCGATTAACTGCGCTTGATGCCCGGCACCCCGATGCGGCGATTAAGCCAGTTCTGCAACTCCTGCTGGACCTCGAAGAGATGGGTCGACGGCAGCACCAGGACCGACTCGGACTCCTCGATTCCCTCGATGACCTCGACGCGATCGAGATCGGTGATGCCGGTGCGGATGTTGCGAACCTCGGGCTCGTCGCCCGCGTCCATGACGACCCAGAAATTACCGCCGAAACGATAGTCGGTCTGGCTCCCCTTCCGGGCATCGCGTTGTCCCGCGGCTTCAGCCGCCCGTTTTCCGCTGCCGCCGGCATTTTTCAGCTTCGCACGGAGATCCGTCTCCTCAATGCCGAGTATCGCTGCCGTCGAGGCAATATCGCGGTTCGTCCTTAGCGCCATCACCGGGATCGTTACCACGTCTTCGCTGCGCGCAATCGAGATATCCACCTCCGCATTCATGCCGGGCATCAGCAGGCCCTGGCGGTTGTTGATGGAAACGAGCACCGCGAACATCGTTACGTTCTGTTCGACCACCGCCTGCGGCTCGATCTTGACGACCTCGCCCGGGAACGGCTGGTTCGGGTAGGCCGCGACGGAGACCTTTGCCGTCATGCCGGGGCGGATCTTGCCGATGTCCGTCTCGTCGATGAGGGCTCGTATCTGCACTTCGCTCAGGTCCGCCATCTGCATCAGCGGGCTGCCTCCGGCAACGTCGCGGGTCGGCGAAGAGATCACCTGCCCGCGCTCCACCGGTTTCAGGATCACGGTGCCGGTGATCGGTGCGCGCACGTCCGTATCGTCCACGGCAATGCGGGCATTCTCGACGCTTACCTGGGCGGCAACCACGTCGGCCTCGCCGTTGGCAAGTTCAAGTGCGGCCTGCTCCAGGTCGAGCTGCGTGAAGGTGCCTTTCGCGAGCAACGCCTCCGCCCGGGACATCTGGGATCGCGCAATTTCGCGGCGGGACAATGCCGCTTTCAGCTCGGCTTCACGCTGGGCCAGATCGTTGCGCACCGTTCGCGGATCGATGCGCACCATCAGGGTATCCCTTTCCACGTGATCGCCGACCTCGACCAGCACGTCGAGGACCTCGCCGGAGGCCTTCGATTTCACCTCGACCGTGGCAAGCGGCTCGACGACGCCGGCGGAACTCACACTGACCTCGATCGAGCGCCTGTCCGCCGTTGCACTTTCGTACATCGGGCCTGCATCGGGCTCTTCGGCACAGCCGGCGAGTCCGGCTGCGAGGAACAGCGGCAGATAATGTTTCAAGTTTTCGCTCCTTGCTCTTCATCTTTCACGATATTGCCGTCGCTGAGATGGATGGCACGGCGCGCATGCCGCGCGACGTGCGGCTCATGCGTCACCACCATGAGCGTGTTGCCCTCCGAGTGCAGCCGGTCGAACAGCGCCATGATCTCGCGCCCCGTCGTGGAATCGAGATTGCCGGTCGGCTCGTCTGCCAGCACGATGCTCGGCTTCGTCACCAGCGCTCGGGCAATTGCCACCCGCTGGCGCTGGCCACCCGACATCTCGGATGGCCGGTGTAGCATGCGATCGGCAAGGCCGACCGTCTCGAGGACTTCCCTTGCGTGTTCATCGCGCTCCCTGCGTTTGACCCCTGCATAGATAAGTGGCACCTCGACATTTGCCAGCGCCGTCATTCTCGGCAGCAAATTGAAGGTCTGGAATACGAAGCCGATCTCGGTGTTCCTGACCCGGGCCAGCTGTCTCTCGTTCATGGCAGACACGGACTTGCCATTGAGCCAGTAAGAACCGCCCGTTGGCGTATCAAGGCAACCGATAATGTTCATGAGCGTCGACTTGCCGGATCCGGAGGGGCCCATGATCGCGAGGTAGTCGCCGCGCTCGACCGTGAGGTTCACGCTGCCGAGTGCGTCGATGTAATCGGCGCCCATACGGTACCGGCGGTTGAGATCTTCAAGCCGGATGACGGGGTCGTCTCCGGGCATGGATAAAGGGGTAGTGCCGTGCATCGCGCGCTTTGCCAGGGACAAGAGCGCCGTATTTAAACACGTTGGGGGGTCAGATTGCTTTTTCGAGGAGGTCGTCGTGACGCAACTCGGCGGCGCCGCGCGTGCGAGCCTTCGCCCGGTACATCGCCTGGTCGGCTTCGCGAAGCAGCCCGGTCAGCGTATTGGCATTGGCGGGATACAGGGCAAGACCGATACTTGCGGCACAGCTCATGGTCTCCGAGCCGATGTTATAGGGCGCCTCCAGCGCTTTCGCCAGCCGCTGCGCGAGATCGTCCGCAATCGCCGAGGAGACATCGGGTACCAGGGCCACGAATTCGTCGCCGCCGGGTCGGCCGATGATGTCCTGCGATCGCAGGCTCTTGCGCAACCGCTGCGCGGCTATGGTCAGCAATTGATCACCAACCACGTGACCGTAGCGGTCGTTGATATCCTTGAATTCGTTGAGGTCGATGAACAGCAGCGCCCCGGTCGCGTCATCGGCGCTATCCGTCAGCCGCTGCGCGGCATCGCGTTCGAAGCCGCGCCTGTTCAGCACGCCTGTCAGAGGATCCGACCAGGCGATCGACTCCATCTGCCGCTCCTTCGCCCTGGTGTCGGTAACATCGATAAAGGTCGCGGCGATATCGTCACCGACCGGCTCACAGATCATCCGCAGAAATCGCAGCGTGTCGTCATTGTTCTGCACCAGTTCGACATCCACGCTGTCGCCAGCCTCGCAGGACTCGCGTAGCTGATCCAGCATCGAGGCCTGGCTGTGTGCATCCATGCCCGTCATTGCCAGCCGCGAGATTTCCGACGCCTTGAGGTCCACGAGATCGTCAGGCGTTGAATTGAGAAAGCGCCCCGCCGCCGCGTTTGCGAAGATGCAGCGAAGATCCTTGCCGCCGAATTCCTCATCCTGGACCCAGCGAAAACGTATGACCCCGTTGACCGAGTGATCGATCAGCGTGCGCAGCAGCTTTTCGCTCTTGCGGACTTCGCTCTGCGCTTTTTCCACGTCACTGACGTCCCGGAACATAAGCACCCGGCCCCCGCGCACGGAGCTCCGTTCCGAATTGATCGGGGATACCTGGACATGCAGATAGCGTCCGGTCTCGGTCATCATCTTCTGCGGCTTCTGCGTATCCAGCGCTTCGAAAACGACCGTGGCCCCGTCCTTGAAAATTTCGTCGAGCGGCGTCCGCAGCGCCTCGTGCTCCGAGACAGAGAGCATGGCCTCGGCGCAGTGATTCAGGCCGATGATGCGCTGCTGCTCATCGATTACGATGACCGGGTCCTGCATGTTCTGGAACACCGTCTCGTAGGCCAGCGGCGTGAACTCCACGATGCCCTCGCCGATGATCAGCCAGATGTAAATCGGCAACATGGCCGCAAAGACGAGCGGCACGAATGAAATCACGTTGGAGCCCATGTCGAGATCATAGGCGGCAGTTGCAATCAATGGACCGACGCAGGCTGCGACCAGCAGGAACAATCCACGGCGGTGCGCGGGCGCGACCGCGGAGCTGTGTACGAGCAGCGTGAACATTGCTGCTCCGATGAGCGCATAGCTGTGCGGCGCGTGCACGAACAGGAACCATGGCCCCCACTTGTCAGGGCGCGTGAGGTACTGTCCGCTTTCGCTAACCGCGGGCAGCTGCCACATGAATTCGTGATACTGGTTGGTGGCCGCAAGCGCGATCGAAACCGTCGGCACGATCAGGAGCAGCACGATCGTCCGTAATGGCGTTACCGCTCCCGTGTACTCTCGAAAACAGACGAAAGCGGCCAGGGGCAACAACGCGGTCCCGATGAAATGGCCGGTACGGCCGATCGAGAACACCAGGAACGAATCCGACATGAGCTCCACGGCGCCGCCCATCACCCAGAAGCTGATAATCACGAAAAGCATACCGATCGGTACACTTCCGACTTCGCGCTTGGCCGTGATCATGCGTATACCCAGCAACACGTAGCAGGCTGCGCTGAAGATCAACAGGATGGACAACGCGATGTCCAGGTTCATGGCGGAGTACTCGAACTCGACGATATCGAACGAAATCCTACTTAAGCTAACACCTTGATTCGCGGAACTGTTTCGCAGCTTTTGATCTGCGTCTCAGCAGGTTTTGTGCGGCAGTTCACAATTCGTTGCAGCCGATTCCGGCGGGACTGCGATAAGCGCCTGTTTTCAAACAACATGATTCCCGCTCATGACCGACTTTGATAATCAGCCCCGCGGGCTTAGGATAAGCGCTGGTTACAGGGACCCCCGGCATGCCTCTCGACATCACGTTTACTCTCAGCGACGACGACCTGGCTCGTTTCGCGGCCATTGTGGACAAAGCCCGCGCGGCGGTGGAAGACGATACCGCGGCCGAGAATATCGAGCAGGCGGCGCGCGAGCTGCTTCGCCAGACGCGCGAAACCGAGCTGCCCGAGTTTATCGCGACGCGCATGGCGAAGCTCAGCGTCGTGATCGAGATGATCAACGACGAGGAATGGAACCTGTCGGAGGACGAGCGCCGCCACGTGCTTAGCGCGCTGGCCTATCTCTGCGATCCCGAGGACCTGATTCCCGACCATATTCCGGGCCTCGGCTTTCTCGACGATGCGATCTACGCCGAGATCGTGCTTGGCGAGCTTCGTAGCGAGATCAGCCTGTACGAGGAATTCTGCACCTACCGGCAAGCCGAAGAGGCCCGGCGCAGCGCGCGTGGCGAGGACGTCAAGATCGGCCGGGACGAATGGCTGGCCGACAAGCGCGCGGCGCTGCACGCGAAGATGCGCAAGCGGCGCGTTGCAGAAGGCGGCCGCAGTCGCTGGCGCCTCTGGTAGCGACCTGGCGCGGGTGCGCTACTGGCCGTCGATCCACTTGTCGACCTGCGGCGCCCTATAGTCCCCGAACTGGCGCAGCAGTGCATCTGCTGTCGCATCGGCGAGCAGCATGCGGCGACTCTCAGGACGCAGGAAGCCTTCGGCCTCGGCATGATCGAGATACCGCAGCAGGTGGTCGAAATAGCCGTTCACATTCAGGATGCCGCAGGGCTTGTCGTGAAACCGCAGTTGCGCCCAGGTCACGATTTCGATCAATTCCTCGAGCGTGCCGAAACCGCCGGGCATCGCGATGAACCCGTCCGCCAGCGATGCCATCATGGTCTTGCGCTCATGCATGGAGTCGACGACGTGCTGCCGGGTCAGCCCACTGTGTGCCGCCTCCTTGGCAACGAGTTGCTGTGGAATTACGCCATGCACTGATCCGCCGAGCTCGAGTACCTTGTCTGCGAGGACACCCATGATGCCTTTGGACGATCCGCCGTAAACCAGCTCCAGGTCGTGGTCCACGAGCACGGCAGCCAGGTCTTCCGCCGCCGCCGCATAATCGGGCCGCGCGCCCCGGTTGGATCCGCAATAAACGCAAATTCGGCGCATGTCCCGGCCCGGGCCGTCAGGCCGTCTTCGCTGGCGCCCTGGCGGCCTCGACGATGCCTGCAACCTCGGGCCTCGCGGCGCGCAATTCCTCGGGCGTCAGCGCATCGAGTTCGTGCGGAAATACCAGCCACTCCGCGGTCTCGTGGATGTAGTAGTCCGGAACCAGGTCGGTCTGGTTGCGGCTGGGCTTGTACCAGGGAACCGCGACGCGGATGTCGTCCGGCGTATTGTCCCTTGCGCGTCTCCTGAGCTCTTCGATCACCGCGACGATGGTATTGCCGGTATCGAAAACGTCGTCGACGATCAGCAACCGGTCGTCGTGGCAGATCTTCTTGATGATGTAGTTGAGGCCATGCACGGCAACCGCCCCGCGCTCGTCGACACCGACATAGGACGACGTGCGAATCGCGATGTGATCGGACTCCACCCCGCAGTAATCGAGGATTTCCTGCACCGCCAGGCCGACCGGCGTGCCGCCGCGCCAGATCGCGATGATCAGCGTGGGACTGAAGCCGCTCTCCAGTACGTCGAGCCCCAGCCGAAAGGAATCCTCGAGCAGGTCCTGCGCCGAAAGTACGGTCTTTTCCATTGTTATTCTCTTTTTGTGCCGGGACTTGGTCTGCTGGCTATAATGCGGGCCTGAATTCTACCGTACTGCGAGCGCCCGCGAACCATGGACAAACGTTTCATCCGTGCCGACGACCTGCTGAGAGACTCCTTCCAGCTCGCGGCAAACATCCACGCCGCGGGTTTCAAGCCGGATTTTCTCGTCGGTCTTTGGCGCGGCGGCAGCGCCGTCGGCATCGCGGTACAGGAAGGTCTCGACTATTTCGGTACGCCCACGGACCATATTGCGATTCGCACCTCCTACTCCGGCGCACACCGCTATTCGGAGATGGTCAGCAAGGCGGACCAGATTCGCGTCCACGGCCTGCAGTACCTGCTCGAAAACCTGTGTTCCCATCACTCGATGCTGATCGTCGACGACGTTTACAGCACCGGCTCCAGCGTCAAGGCCGTGATCGACCAGCTTGCCCGCAAGACTCGCCGCAACCTGCCTGCAGACATTCGCGTCGCAACGGTCTGGTACCGGCCGACGCCGCGCACGCTGCGCATCCCGGACTACTTCGTGCACGAGACTGACGACTGGCTGGTGCTGCCTTACGAGCTGTCGGGCCAGTCGCTCGACGAGTTACAGGAGAACCGACCGGAGCTTGCCGGGATCCTCGACAGGCTCGAACGCCATCTGAAGGCGACGAATCCCGGTCAGTAGATACGGCCGCCGACGCGAATGCTGGTACTCATACCCCCGCCACCGTAATAGCCGCCACCGCCATAGGAACTGTAGCCGACACTGCCGTAGACAGCCGGTGGTTCGCAGGATGCCAGCAGGGAACACAGGGCCAGGAGTGCGGACAGTCCGGCCAATCGCCTGGTTTTTGAAAGTCTCATCACGGTTTCCTCAGTCAAGTGGCCAGGTCTGGAGCGCGACGCCCGCCCCGGAAGGCCCGGCAATGAACGCAACCTCGCCGCCAATGGGCCGCTCCTGTGCCTCGACGAGTACGCGGCCGCCGAGGCCTTCTACCCGTGCGGTCAGCGACGCCGGGTCCTCGACCCGAATGTAATTGACCCAGACCGGTCGTTCGTTCTCGAATGGGTTTTTCAGCACGCCGGCCCGCGGCTTGTCCGCATACCGAAGCACCCGGTAATCCCTGTTCTCGATCTCGTGATCCTTATACTCGAACCCGATCACGGCGCGGTAAAAGCCGGTCGCGCTTTCGACGTCGCTTGTCCAGAGTTCGTCCCAGAGCCAGCCGTTCTGCACCGGCTCGCTATCCGCCGGATCACCTTTCTTTGTCTGGACCATCGCAAACAGGGCACCTGTCGAATCCTCGATCACGGCCATCCGCCCGCGTTCGCCGATCGACTCGGGCGCATTGACGACCTTGCCCCCTGCGCCGACAACCCGGTCGACGGCGGCATCGATGTCCGCAACCGAAATCGTCGTTATCCACTGCGAGATATTTTCCGTTTTGCCCAGCGCATTGGTGTCGACCATTCCGCCGATCAGTTTGCCGTTTTGGCGAATCAGCATGTAGGAATCGCCGCTACCCACGCCGACGAACAACCGGGGCTGCTCAAACTCCCAGCCGAAAAGCTCGCCGTAGAAACGCCGGGATGCTTCCGGTGTGTTGGTCAGCAGGTCGCGCCAGACGACTTTGCCGTTGTGCCGTTCGTCCGTCGGCGTCTCGGTGATCGGCGGCAGATTCACTGTGATAGCGGTACAGCCGGCGGCGAGCAACACGAGAGCCAGCGCCAGAATTCTTGGAGTCAGCAAAACCCGTCCCCTGTCGATTATCGTCAGCCGGCGATGCTACCGTATCGCTGCCCGCGGCGCAGCGCTATGTTGCGCCAGCAGCTCGCCGCGTTTTTCGTTGACGATCAGCAAAAGCTGTGCGGCTGCCTCGGCGTCGCACAGCGCGCGATGATGGTTCCTGAGTGGAATGTCCCAGGCCTCCGCGAGCGCTGCGAGGCTGTAGGAGCGCCGTCCCGGGTACAGCTTGCGCATCGTGGCGCAGGTGCAAAGCCTCGGGTACCGGAACTTGCGGCCGAGCCGGCCAAACTCCCGCGCGATGAAGCCGTAGTCGAATTCCACGTTGTGCGCGACGAAGATTGCACCCTGCATGAATTCCTCGAATTCGTCCGCAATGTCCGAGAAATACGGCGCGTCCTCGACCATGGCGGGCGTGATGCCGGTCAGCTTCGTAATGCCCGGCGGTATCATGCGTTGCGGATTCAGGAGCGTCGAGAAACGCCCCACGATTTTCCCGTCGCGCAGCTTGACCGCCCCGATTTCGGTAACCCGGTGGCTCTCGCCGCGCCCACCGGTCGTCTCCACGTCAACGACGACGTACTCCTGTCCCGGATCGAGCGTCCATCGGATACGCACGACCTCGGCCCGCATGCCGGCAGCTCGCAATTGTTCGATCCGTAGCAGCTGGTTGCGGCGCAGCTGGTCGCCCTCGGTTTTGACTTCGACGAATCGCGCACCTGTATCGTCGAGCACCAGCAGGTCCGGGTAGCCGTAGCGAGATCCCTTGTAATCCCGGCAGAACCGCATGAGCACCTGCCGCAATGGTTCTCCA
>Ga0193948_1000141_pt1 | contig 10652 bp, 13 predicted proteins | sample FRT_12_MG_FD_161659 | JGI IMG/M metagenome (GOLD analysis project Ga0193948, IMG submission 161659) | Sediment microbial communities from the Broadkill River, Lewes, Delaware, United States - FRT_1-2_MG | ecosystem: Environmental > Aquatic > Freshwater > River > Sediment | place: USA: Delaware... | reverse complement strand
CACCGGAGAAACCACCCGCTGATCGGTCTCGCGCGGCAGCGGTGTCGGGGCGTAGCTCACGAATTCGTCCAGCAATTCTTTCACGCCGAAATTCGACAGCGCCGAGCCGAAGAATACCGGTGTCTGTCTCGCGGCGAGGTATTCGTCGACGTCAAACTCCGGGCAAGCGCCCCGCACGAGTTCGATTTCGTCGCGGAACGCCTGCAGGTCGTCGCCGAGCACGTCCGCGGCCTCGTCGGAGTCGAGACCTTCCACGACGCGCCGTTCGGAGGCGCGCTCGCGCTTGCCGCCCTGGTAAAGGTAGATCCGGTCCTGACGCAGGTGGTAGACGCCCTTCAGGGAACGCCCCATTCCGATAGGCCAGGTAATCGGCGCGCAATGAATACCCAGCACCGACTCGATTTCGTCCAGCAGGTCGATAGGCTCGCGGCCTTCGCGATCGAGCTTGTTGATGAAAGTCATGATCGGCGTGTCACGTAACCGACATACCTCCATCAGCTTGATGGTGCGCTGCTCTACGCCCTTCGCGCAGTCGATGACCATCAGTGCCGAATCGACCGCGGTGAGCGTGCGGTACGTATCCTCGGAAAAATCCTCGTGGCCGGGCGTGTCGAGGAGATTCACGACACAACCGTCGTAAGGAAACTGCATTACCGAGGATGTCACGGAGATACCGCGCTGCTGCTCGAGCGCCATCCAGTCAGAGGTCGCGTGGCGGCTCGCTTTGCGACCCTTGACGGTACCGGCGAGCTGAATCGCGCCCCCATAGAGCAACAGTTGTTCGGTCAGGGTGGTCTTGCCGGCGTCCGGGTGCGAGATGATCGCGAAAGTCCGGCGCCGGCCGACTTCGTCAGCGATCATTGCTTATCAGTTTCTTTGCGAGTACGGCTGCGTCTTCTCGCCCTTCGCTCGCCTGGTAATAAGCGGGACGACGGGCGACGCGGTGGAAACCCTTCTTTCGGTAGAGGGCGAGCGCCGTGACATTGGACGGCCGCACCTCCAGGAAAATCTCGCGCACATTCGCCGCTCGCGACTGCGCCAGAATGGCGTCGAGCACCAGCTCGCCGTAACCGAGAGACCGGTAATTGGGATCGACGCAGAGATTGAGGATGTGCGCTTCCCCTGCGGCAATCGAGAGTATCCCGTAGCCTGCAACGCGGTGGTCCCGTTCCAGCACCACGCAGTGATAACCCGCCAGCAGGCAATCGCGGAACACGCCATGACTCCAGGGAAATTCGTAACTGCGCCGTTCGATATCCGAAACCATCGACAGGTCGTCATGCCCCATGGCACGGATTCTCGCAGGCGGTTCGGCGAGGCGACGTATCATGCCGCCGCCCCCGCCATGACGCCGGCGGCGAGGCACAGGTCATCCCAGGATTTGCGTTTCTGCGAAGGGCTGCGCAGCAGGTAGGCCGGGTGATAGGTGACGACGAGGGGGGTATCGCCCAGCCGGTGCACCTTGCCGCGCAGGCGCCCGACGGGCGCATCTGACTGCAGCAGCTGCTGAGCCGCAATGCGGCCGACGGCAAGGATGATCTTCGGCCGCACCAGCTCGATCTGGCGCTCCAGGTACGGCCGACACGACGCCGCTTCGTCCGGGCTCGGATCACGATTGTTGGGCGGCCGGCACTTCAGGATGTTCGCAATGAAAACGCTTTCGCGCTTCTCGCGAATCGCGAGCAGCATTTCGTCCAGCAACTTGCCGGCACGTCCTACGAACGGCTCACCGCGCCGGTCCTCTTCGGCGCCCGGGGCCTCGCCAATAATCATCCAGTCCGCGGCCGGGCTGCCCACGCCGAACACGGTCTGGGTGCGGCTCGCGTGCAGCGGGCAACGCGTGCAGCCAGCGACTGCCGAACGGAGCTCGTCCCAGTCATATTCGCCTGCAGCCGGCTGCACCTCCGGTTCCGCGCACTCGGGCTCGACATCCAGCTGGTCCCGGGGGATCCAGAGGTCGATTCCCATCGCACGCAGGTACGCGCGGCGCTCGTGTTCAGACTGCATCATGTTCGTAAGTGGGTTGTTTTCCGGCTGCTCGCTAGTTTGCCACGGCGAACCGCCGCAATACACCGAGCGCCTCCTAGGACGACGGCAACCTGCCGATAACATCGAGGCCTGCAGTGATGCGCTGCCCCGGTTCGACCAGCACCCTGGCGGCGATCGGCAGGTGAACCTCCGCAACACGCGTCAGCCTCAGGTAGGCACAGCGCTGTCCCTGGCCGATTCGTTCGCCGTAACGCACGAACGCTGCGGGCGCGAAACCGAACCGGTAGCCGTGGAACTGCAGAATGACGTCGTCGCCCTCGTCGGTCTGTACCCAGAGTGCATTGGTTCGGTAGTCGACGACTTTCTCGGCCGCCAGCGTGTTGAGGTCCTTGATGACACCCTCAATCGGGCAACGGGCCGTGTAGGTGCCAAGCATGTCGATGCTGATGAAAATGCGGTGCGCCTCCCCCTGGACGACACCCCGGTCGACCAGGTCGACGGCCGTAACGCGCCCGTCGACCGGACTGACCACACCGAGCGGACTCGCCGGGATCTGGCGGCGGGGATCCCTGAATATCATCCAGAACAGCACCAACAGAGCGCCCGGGCCGAGCAAATAGAACGGCCCCAGGTAGCGAAATGCCAGCCACATGCCGACAATGGCCGCAACCATGAAGGGTATTCCCTCGCGGGCAACGAAAGGGTTTCTTCGACCGTGCAAGAATCGCCTCGCCGAGTGCAAAATGCCGCACGATCCTCTTCTTTAACAGGTGAGTCAATACGTTTTCAGCGGCAATATCCCGCAATGGCCGCGGGTTTCGGCTAGAATTCGCGGCTGATTCATCTCGGTATCTCTAAACATGCGCTATTCGGAATTCGGTCTCACGACGCTCAAGGAAGTTCCTGCGGAAGCAGAGATCGTCAGCCATCAACTCATGCTCCGGGCCGGCCTGATACGGCGCCTGGCATCGGGCCTGTTCACCTGGATGCCGCTCGGCCTGCGCGTACTGCGCAAGGTCGAGAGGGTGGTCCGCGAGGAAATGGACCGCGCGGGGGCCCTCGAGCTGCTGATGCCGGCCGTGCAGCCCGCTGAACTCTGGCAGGAATCGGGGCGCTGGGAGGAGTACGGTCCCCTGTTGCTCAGAATGCATGACCGCAACGAACGCGAGTACTGCTTCGGCCCGACGCACGAGGAAGTGATCACCGACATCGCGCGCCGCGAGCTGCGCAGCTACAAACAGCTGCCGATCAACTTCTACCAGGTACAGACGAAGTTTCGCGACGAAATACGGCCCCGTTTCGGTGTCATGCGATCGCGCGAGTTCATCATGAAAGATGCCTACTCGTTCGACCTCGACGAGGACGGTATGCGCGTGGCCTATCAGAAGATGCACGCTGCCTACACCGCGATTTTCGAACGCCTCGGGCTCCGGTTCAGGGTCGTCGACGCTGACAGCGGCGAGATTGGCGGAAGCCGTTCCCAGGAGTTCCACGTGCTGGCGGACTCGGGCGAGGACGCAATCGCCTATTGCGATGCCGACGGCTACGCATCGAACATCGAAATGGCGGCCACCGAGGTCCCCGCGGGAGAGCGCCCTGCCCCGTGCAGCGAAATGGAGAAGATCGAGACGCCGGGCGCAAAAACCATCGAGGCCTTGCGCAAGTTCATCGGCATCACGGCGGAGCAGACCCTCAAGACCCTGATCGTCGAAGGCGAGGAGCAGCCGGTCGCGCTGGTACTGCGGGGCGATCACGAGCTGAATGCCGTCAAGGCGCAGAAAATTCCCGGCGTGTCGACACCACTGACGATGGCTGACGTGGAAACCGTGCGCCGCGTAACGGGCTGCGAACCCGGTTTTGCCGGTCCGATCGGGCTCGACATCCCCGTTTACTATGACCATGCGACGGCCGTCATGGCGGATTTCGTCGTCGGCGCCAACGAAGCCGACATGCACTACACGGGGGTCAACTTCGGCCGCGATATTACGGAACCGGAAACCGTCGACCTGCGTAACGTCGTCGAGGGCGATACCACGCCCGGCGGATCGGGCACGCTGTCCATTGCGCGCGGCATCGAGGTCGGACACATATTCCAGCTGGGTTCCAAGTACAGCACCGCGCTGGGCGCGAGCGTCCTGGACAGCGACGGCAAGGAACGCACGCTCCAGATGGGCTGCTACGGCATCGGCGTTACCCGTATCGTCGGCGCCGCGATCGAGCAAAACCACGACGAGCAGGGCATCATCTGGCCGGAGCCGCTGACGCCGTTCAACGTCGTGCTGATCCCGATCAATATGCACCGCTCGGAAACGGTGCGCGAGGCGTCCGAATCCCTGTATGCCGACCTGACCGCACAGGGCTACGAAGTGCTGCTCGATGACCGCGACGCGAGGCCCGGCGTCAAGTTCGCCGACGCCGAGCTGATCGGTATTCCGCACCGGCTCGTGATCAGCGAGCGAAATCTCGCCAACGATGAATTCGAATACCGCCATCGGCGGGATACCGAATCGCGCAACCTGAAACGTGATGCCGCTCTCAAACTACTGCAGGAACACGCCATAAACTAATGTTTCATATAGAATAAGTTTCGCGCATGGAAACGGTTAAACGAATCGGAGTCATCGGCGTGCTGGCGGCCCTGCTGCTGCCCGTAACGCTTTTCGCGGATCAGGGCCCCGACCCCGAGCTGCGCGAGATCCTGCGCGAGGCAGCCGGCGAGATCGACACGTTTCCGGACCGCTTCGAGGCCGAAGTCTGGCTCACAGACATGTCACGGCGCCTCGCGAGGCAGGTCAGCGATCCCGAGGAACGCATCGAAATCCTGACGCTGGTCCACTACGAGGCAAGCCGGGTCGACCTGCCGCCGGAGCTGATCCTGGCGGTGATCGAGGTGGAGAGTAACTTCGACCGCTATGCGATCTCGGTCGCCGGTGCCATCGGCCTCATGCAGATCATGCCGTTCTGGCTCGAGGAAATTGGCCGTCCTGACGACAACCTGCTGCATATCGACACCAACCTGCGCTACGGCTGCACGATACTGCGTTTCTACTACGACAAGGAAAAAGGTGACCTGCGGCGCGCGCTGGGCCGCTATAACGGCAGCCTCGGCAAGCGCAAGTATCCAAACAAGGTGATCGACAAGCTGTCGAAGAAGTGGTTTCAGGCCTAGCCGGTTCGAAAGCCCTGCGGCGCTTCACGCTCCACGTTTCGTTCAACCACGTCGTCGACGCGTGCATGTGGCGGCCCTTCCTTCAGCCACTCGCCGAGTTGCTCCAGCGACGCCTCGTCTCCACAGGCGAGAACCTCGACATCACCGTCCGACAGGTTGATGGCGTGACCGGTTATGCCGAGCGATTCGGCGACCCGGCGGGTGCTGTCGCGAAAAAAGACGCCCTGGACGCGTCCCCTGATCGTATACAGTCGTGCCAGCGACATCCGGACCTCAGTCGCCGCTGCCGTCCTTCGAGGCTTCAGTCAGTTGCAGGGCTTTTTGCGCGCGCAGCTTGGCCTCGAGAGCTGCAGATCGCGCTTCCCGATACAGCTCGTGATCGAGCTTGTCCTCCGCATTCTGGAGGTACTTCTCAGCCTCGGCCAGTTCCGCCGCCGCCAGGTCGGCGGCGCCGGCCTCGCGCGCAACCGTGATCGCCTGCCTCGCGTCGCTCATTTCCTGCACGGGTGGCGCGGTTTCGCACGCTGCGAGCAGCAGCGTCAGAGCGAGCACGCCGAGCAGGCGCGTAATTGATCGGATCGGTGTCATTGTTGTTATTTTGAAACGCGTAGCCGAAAAAAGCTAGCAACCGCCTGAATGGAGGTCAAGCATTCGATCAAGCGCTGACGGCGAGCAACGGGCCTGTTAAAGTTCGCGGCAGTTCGATTTGTCCCACATACAGCCAGGCACCATGACCATCACGATCTACCATAACCCACGCTGCTCCAAGTCCCGGAAAACCCTGGAAATAATCCAGAACGCAGGTATTGCCCCACAGGTGGTCAAATACCTCGACGACCCGCCGGACGCCGACCGTATTCGAGAACTTGCCGCAAGCATCGGCGTACCCGTATCCGACATCTTGCGCCGAAACGAGGACGAGTACCGCGACGCGAACGACCTCCCCGACCTTGACGACGATGCCGCGCTCGCCGCCTGGCTGGCTCGCCATCCGCGGGTAATGCAACGCCCGATCGTCGTCGACGACGATGCCGGCGTGGCAGTGATCGGCCGCCCGCCCGAGAGCGTGGCGCAATTGCTGCCGTCATGAGCGATATCCTCGTACTGTTCGACTCGGGTTACGGTATGACGGAGGCGCTGGCTCGCGAGGTATGCCATGGCGTCGACTCGGTGCCGGGAATGGCCTCCCGACTGCGTACCGTGCCCGCTGTATCCAGCACGGTCGAGACCCCCGGGGAGGCGGTCCCCGAATCCGGACCGCCCTATGTCGAGCGGTCCGACCTCGCGGAATGCGCGGGCCTGGTGCTCGGCAGTCCGACTCATTTTGGCAATATGACGGCGTCTCTCAAGTATTTCTTCGACAACACGGTCGCGGAATGGCTGTCGGGGACGTTGATCGGCAAACCGGCCGGCGTTTTTACTTCGACGTCGTCGCTTCATGGTGGCCAGGAAACCACCCTCCTGAGCATGGCTATGCCCTTACTGCATCACGGCATGATTTTCGTGGGTGTACCGTATTCCGAAAAAGCCCTGTCGGCCACGACGACCGGCGGCACGCCGTACGGCGCGTCGCACGTATCGTGGAGCCGCGAGTCGGACCGCCTTTCCGACGACGAGAAGACGCTGGCACGGGTGCTCGGCAGGCGCGTTGCAGAGATTGCGAAGCGGCTCGGTGACTGACACCGCGGGCGGACGACCGCTCAGCCTGTCTGCAATACGTCCCTGACGAACGGTATGGTCAATCTGCGCTGGGCACGAAGCGCTTCGAGGTCGAGCTTGTCGAGCAGCTCGTAAAGGCTGCGCATGTCCCTGCGGCTGCGAGCCATCAGGAATCGCGCGGTATCGGCGGGCAGTTCGAGACCGCGATGGCTGGCGCGCAACTGCAGGGCTTCCATGCGGGAAGCTTCGTCGAGACCCTGGATATGGAAGGTCGCCAGTCGCTGCAGCCGGCTGCGAAGGTCCGCAAGAACGATTCCGCTCTCGCGCGGCGCGGCCGCGGCGCTCACGAGCAGGTGATGCCCGGCCTCGATGAGACCGTTGCAGAGGACGAACAGTCCACGCTCCCAGGTTGCATCGCCCGCCACGCTGTCCACGTCATCGATGCAGACGAGTTGCCGGGTATCGAGTCCCTCGAGCATCGCGGGCCCGGCCGCCGCAAGGTCCGCCAGCGGCAGAAAAGCGGCGCGATCGCCGAATCGCTCGCAGGTCGCCTGCAAGAGGTGCGACTTACCGGTTGCCGGCGCGCCCCAGATCCATGCTCCCTCGCCTGGTGCCGCGCTGGTCAATGACTGCAGATAGTCGACGACCGGCTCGTTACCGGCCGCGAGAAACGTCTCGAATATCGCGTAATCGGCAAGCCGCAGCGGCAGCGCAAGCTGGCTCACCTCGATTCCCCGTCAAGCGCTTCGGGATGGCCGGCCTCCGCCGCCGCCTCGCGCAGTTCTTCGGCCTCCTCGGGGTGCTCCTCGAGGTAGGTCACGTACGCGTAACGCACGACGACCGACAGGACGGCGGCCGCAGGCAGCGCCAGCAAGATCCCGAAGAAACCGAACAGCTGGCCACCCGCCGCGACGGCGAAGATGACCAGCACGGGATGCAGGCCGATGCGGTCGCCGACCAGTTTCGGCGTCAGGACCGAGCCTTCGATGAATTGCGCAATCGTGAACGTGGCAAACACGCCGACAAGCCGCCACAGCGGATCGGGTTCCAGCACCACGGTCAACGACGCGAGCAGCACGCCGAACACGAGCCCGAGATACGGAACAAAGCTGACCAGTCCTGACACGACACCGATGGCCACCGCAAATTTCAGCCCGACCAGGCTCAGCCCTGCGGAGTAAATGACGGCCAGCGCCATCATGACGAGTATCTGCCCGCGCAGGAACGCGCCAAGCATGTCATCGGCGTCCCCGGCGAGGCCGAATATCGTTTCGCGCTGGCTGACCGGCACGAGTGCGCCGATGCGGGCGACGATCAGGTCCCAGTCGCGCAGCATGTAGAACGTCAGGATCGGCACCAGGAAGAGGCTGATTACAGCCGTCGCCACAGCGCCGCCCGATTCGGCAACGCCGAGCAGCACCTTGCCACCCCAGTTCCCGGCCATTTCGCTGTAACGCGCGAGGAAAGGTCCGATACCGACATCGTCGCCCAGTTCGATGCCGAAAGTCTCCACGGCCCACGGCAGCCAGACCTGCTCGACCTGCGCGCCGATCGCGGGCAGCGCACTCAGCAACGCCCCGACCTGGTTGCGAATCAGGGGCAGGATCAACAGGATCAGCAAGCCGAGCGACAGGAAGGTCAGGAGGAAAACGGCAACGACGGCGAGCGTGCGCGGCAGCTTGAGCTTCTGCAGGCGATCCGCCAGCGGATCGCCGACGTAGGCAAGCAGCGCCGCGGCGACGAACGGCGTCAGGATCGGCGCCAGCAGGTACACGAGCCAGCCCGCCACGACGATCGCGATCAGCCAGTTGATACGCAGGTCAGTTTTCATGGTTTCCTCCGGCACGCGCGCGGCGCGACCACGACCATATATAGTCGGCACCGCTGATGACCACGGTCACCAGGATCGACGCCCCGAGGACGGTCTGGGTGATCTCGGGGGGCCATCCAAACCCGGCATGGCTCAAGACGAAGAACAGGAACATCAGTTCGAGCGCCGTATTGAGTTTGCTGATCCGCGACGGCTCGCCCTGCACCGGCTCGATGAGGAAATTATAAGCGACCGCTCCGCCGAAAATGACGACATCGCGCAATATCACGACCGCCGCAAGCCAGAAGGGGATCTCCTGCACCCATGCGAGCGTAATGAACAGGCCGGCAACGAGCAGCTTGTCGGCGACCGGGTCGAGCAGTCCCCCGAGCCGCGTCTGCCAGTTGAATCTCGTCGCCAGGTAGCCGTCGAGACCATCGGAAAAGCCCGCAAAGAAAAACAGTGCGAGCGCCCAGGCATAGTGACCCTGCAGGATCAGCATGAGTATCGGCACAATCAGCGCTATGCGCAGCAGCGATATTGCGTTTGGAATCCAGCCGAGATACATCAGCGAAGGCGCGTCAGGGACTGTAGAAGAATTCCAGCGTTGCAGCCGGTGCATCCCCCGGAATTGGCGTACTGTCATAGCGGCTCTGCTCGATCAATCCACTCAGGCGCAGCGCGCGAGCCAGCCGCTCTGCCCCGCCGTGCGCATCGACCCGGTAAAGAATGCGGTCGCCCTCCACGGACCGTATCGCGAAACTCTCGACGACATTGAGCCCGGACAGCATGCGCTGCACACTGCCATAGGCGTCCACGGTGTTGATTCCCGCGACGCCCAGCTCGACGCTCTGCAGCGTCGCGTCGCCGCCGATGGCGAACTCGGCCGCAAGCATGTCCGCGACGAGATTGAGCACGAGTTCGGGCTCGCCCGTCCAGGCGCGTTCTTCGCCGGCGAAATGGTAGGTCCAGCGGTTGCGTTGTCCCGACTCGGGCCGCACCCGGCCGATCAGTACCGAGTTTGCCTCGTAGCGTTGCGACGCATCCAGAACGAGTTCGTCGAATCCTCCCCAGATGTCCGGGAAAGAAATCTTCGCGAGGTCTTCGGTATCGAGCAACGGAAAGGCAACCGGCAGGCCTCGACGCTCCGCGACATCGAGCACGCGTTGCCGCAGGAGCCGGTTCCTGTCGATCGTGCGTGACTCGTCGTCGCTGCGCTCGGGATCGTCCGCGCCGATGATCTCGCGCTCGCCCTGCCCCCAGTCCACGGCAAGCCAGATCAGGGTCAGCGGACGATCGCTGCTCCAGACCGCCTGGCCGTTGCGCCGAAGCACATCCTCGACGGCGACGCCGTCGAAGGTTACCCACAGCGTATCGGCCTCGCCCGGGCGGAACTGTACGACGTAAGACGCGGGATTCGGGAACAGGAGATCGACCATCTCCGGATCGTCACCGATGCCGGATCCCGACACGCGCAGCAAAACCACGGCCAGTGCGTCCCGGTAGGCGGCTGAACGCGGGTCGTTCTGCTGCGCGTCGAGCGGCACTTCCGCCGTGTAGAGCGACGTCATCTCGACGGCGCCGGCGACGCCGGGAGATGTAGCGATGAGCAGAATCAGCGCGAAACAGGCGATCAGCCGGCCCATCGCTGCCGGCAAACGCAAATCAGGGTGTATTAGCAAGGGTGGTTTCCCCGTGGGTGCCCAGCGACTATTATATCGCCCTCTCAGAAATTGCCACTTATCGATGGCCAACAAGAATCTTACCTACAGGGATGCCGGTGTCGACATCGACGCCGGTAACGCGCTCGTCGAGCGGATCAAGCCCATCGTGGCCGCGACCCGCCGTGCCGAGGTCATGTCGGGCATCGGCGGTTTCGGCGGTCTGTTCGCGCTCGCGCCCGGACATTACCGCGAACCCGTGCTCGTGTCGGGAACCGACGGTGTGGGGACGAAGCTCAAGCTCGCCCAGCAACTCGAACGCCACGATACGATCGGCATCGACCTTGTTGCCATGTGTGTCAAC
>Ga0193948_1000140_pt1 | contig 10668 bp, 6 predicted proteins | sample FRT_12_MG_FD_161659 | JGI IMG/M metagenome (GOLD analysis project Ga0193948, IMG submission 161659) | Sediment microbial communities from the Broadkill River, Lewes, Delaware, United States - FRT_1-2_MG | ecosystem: Environmental > Aquatic > Freshwater > River > Sediment | place: USA: Delaware... | reverse complement strand
GCGCCGGCGCGCGAGCGAACGTCCCGCATGAACAGGCTCTCGCTCCGGGCGATTCCGAGCGCCCACGTGGTGGGAATGCTCGCCGACGAAGCGCCCTGTTCGAACGACTGCCTGAACGGAAGCGGGTAGCGCAATGCCAGATCGTCGTAATGCCCCACGGCGGCGGCCGTTGCAATCGCACGCGAGTGCCAGCCCCAGCGATGCGCAAGCACAGCGGCCTGGGTTTTTTGCTCGTCGGACAGGGCGGCAATCGCGGCATCCCACTCGGAGCGGCCGCGACCGTCCAGGCCGACGAGGAACAACTCGCGCGCGCGGATGAGGTCCGGGCGCTGCGCGAGGGATTGGATGACGCCATCGTCCGCCTGCAGCGTGTCGTGGGCAAATGCGTACTCGACGCCGAGTTCGTCTGCTGCAAGAAACCCGTAGTAGCTCCGTTCGGCAGCCAGTGGTTCGAGCACTGTCCTTGCCGCGGCGTCATTGCCGCTGCGCGCCAAAGCGGCCGCGCGCCAGTATTGCCACTGCTCGATACCGCGCTCTTCGGCAGTCATCATCGCGATGTCGTTCAGGAGATCCGCCCACCGCTCGTCGCGAAGACTGACGCGAGCACGCCAGCGCATGACTTCCTCGTCCTGCGCCTCGAGCGGCAGGCCCGTCAACAGCTCGTAGGCGCCGGGGAGATTGTCGCGGGCTGTCCACAGTGCAATATGACGCTGCGTTGCGTGGCGGGTCTGTGTCGAAAACGCGTAAACACTCTCGAGTGGCTTCCAAAGCTGCAGTGCGGCCTCCGGGTCGCGATACGTGATGCGCTCGATCGCATAGGCGAGTTGTTCGCGCGATACGTCGCTGTCCGCTCGTTGCCCGTGAGATTCCACGAATTGCTGCGGTTTCGCCCGGGCCTGCAGCCAGTTGTTCGCCTGTTCGAGCAAGGCCTCGTCCAGTGAGCGGGCAAGCCAGCGCGCCCTTGTAAATTCACGCGCCTCCACGGCCAGCGCATAGCGTGCGCGATAGTCATCTTCGGTCAGAAGCTGTGCCTCACGCATCCAGTCGAATACCGGGTCGCATTCGTCGGCCTGGCTGTAACCGGTAAGCCACAGATCGCGGCCCCTGTGCTCGATGCGATCGCCGCTACCGGCCTCGATTTCGGCGTGCAGCGCGATGCAGTCGAGCCGGGCGGCGCCGAGCCCCTGGTAATACGAGCGGTAGACGTGCAGGTATTGGTCGAGCAGACCGGATTCCGCGAGATGCAGGGCATAGCGATACCGGAGCTCGCGCGCAGGCTTCAGGGTTCCGTAGCGGTCGAGGAACGTCTCGATGTCGTCCAGGTCCGCTTTGCGGATCGTAGCCCTGAACCAGGCTGCGCGCAGGTCCGGCCACAGCAGGTAGGCCTGCAGTCGCTGGCGGTCTTCCGGGCTCAATGCGTCTACGGCATCCCAGCGCCCGAGTTCGGCTTCGGCATAGACCTGGCGGAACAGCTCACGCTGTGCATCGAGTTCTGAACCGGCGTCGGCGTTTCCATGAAACAGTAGCCCCAGCGCGGCGACGATGCCGGCGACGGGCTTCAGGAAGGCCATACGGGTCAACATGGCGGCTGCGCAGTCCCTTGTGCGTTGACGGGGTCCGATATCCAGACCTTACTCAGGCGCCGATAGATGCGCAACAAGGTTCGTCACAGAAGCAGAAAGACGTTGTTATCAGCGAATCTGCAGCATCAGGGCGCGATCGCCACGCTGCACGAGCAGGAACAGGATGCGGCTGCTCGATGCAATCTCGTTGAGTTCGGCCAGAGAACGCACGGGACGCCGGTTGATCGCAGTTATGACATCGCCGGCGCGCAAGCCGCGCTGGGCCGCAGGACTTCCCGGTTCGACGGCCGTGACCTCGACCCCGTCATCGCGCGCGGCCGACGCCTCGGCAAATTGCGCGCCTACGAGCCCCGGGTGAATTTCGGCGCCGACGCTGGCCGTCGTGCGCTGCTGACCCAGTTCCGTAGTCGTCGTGCGCTTGTCGTTATCGCGAAAGTACTCGATATCGACGTCGTCGCCCGAGCGCATCAGGCCGATCGTGTTGCGCAACTCGGCTGCGCCGGCAATCTTTTTCTCGTTGACGCCGACGATGATGTCATCTACCTGCAGGCCGGCATCTTCTGCAGCCGAACCGGGCTCGACACGCGTGATCAGTGCACCGCTCGTAACGGACGAGTTAAGCGCTTCCGCGACCTCCGCGTTGACGTCGGCGATCGAGACACCGAGCAGCCCGCGCCGGACTTCGCCGAAATCGAGAATCTGGCGCATGATCGAACTCGCGATCTCCGTCGGCACCGCGAAACCGATGCCGACGTTGCCGCCCGTGCGGCTGATGATTGCCGAATTGATGCCGACCAGCTCACCGCGCAGATTGACGAGTGCGCCGCCAGAGTTTCCGGGGTTGATCGAGGCGTCCGTCTGGATGAAGTCCTCGTAGCCGTCGCGACTGATACCGCTGCGGCCCAGTGCGCTGACGATTCCGGATGTGACCGTGTGGCCGAGGCCGAACGGATTGCCGATGGCGAGTACGAAGTCACCTACGCGAACACTTTCCGAATCGCCGATCGGCATGTCGGTCAGTCCGCTGGCATCGACCTTGATGACCGCAATGTCCGTCGCAGCGTCCGAGCCGACGACTTCCGCATCGAACACTTCGCCGTCGATCGTCGAAATCTGGATCTGGTCGGCCTGGTCCACGACGTGGTGGTTGGTCAGGATGTAGCCGTTATCAGCGTCGACGATGACGCCGGATCCGGCGCTGGCAACCTCGCGCTGACCGCCGCCGGGGACATCGGGCAGCCCGAAAAAGCGGCGAAACGCTTCGTCGCCAAAATGTCCGCCGGTCGTAACGGTCTGGCTCACGCGGATGTTGACTACCGCCGGTGACACCTTCTCCACGAGCGGCGCCAGGCTCGGCAGTTGCTCGTCATTGACCATTGCCGGAAGGGCCGCCCACGTCGCGGCAGACAGACTCAACAGTACACTGGCGGCTAGAATTCGGAAGTTGCTCATCATTTATCGCTTGCCTCAAGCTTACGGATGCCGAACAAAAGGTTACGGCACAACGGCTGAATCGCCGGTGAATACGGAATTATAGGCCCAATGCCGTCGACACCACCAAGGTCCTTTAGTTCCGGCGGGCCTCTACGGATTGATGCGCGGGCGCGACTTACCGTCGCGCCCGGCACACGGGACGTCAGGCGGCGTGCACTTCGATGCGGCGAGCTTGCACTGCCGGCTGCTTCGGAATCGACACTTCCAGGATGCCGTTGCGGCACTGCGCCTTGATGTTCTCCGCATCGGCCGTGTCCGGCAGCGAGAAGCGGCGGAAGAAGCGCCCGCTGGCACGCTCCATGCGCTGCAGCCCGGCATCCTCGCTGCGCGACTCCTGCAGCCGCTGGCCGGCGATGCTGAGCACGCCTGCGTCCATACTGACCTCGATGTCAGCAGGGTCGACGCCCGGCACGTCCGCGCGCAGCAGGAAACGGTCCTTTTCCTCGATGATATCGACCGCCGGGACCCAGTCCGTCACGGCAGCATCGCTGTCGCCCGCCGGCATCTGGCGAGCAGCAAGGCGGTCGAGGTCCCGGTGCAGCATGTCCACCAGGCCCCAGGGTTCAAATCGCGTCAGGTTCATGATTAGTGACTCCTTGAGTTGCTGATGAGCGCATATCTGAGGGCTCGCCGGGGCAATTCAAGGCACGTTGAAACGCGTTTTCGGGGGGCTAAGCAGCTGATTTTGCACGGCTCGTCAATTTCACTTAATGGCACTATATGTAGTGGCGCGGCGATTTCACAAAAGTGTCACTTTTTTTTGTGTTTTTTTAATGTTAATAATTCGATAACGGACATAAGTTATTGTTTTAAAAAGTATAAAACCTCGACAAAAAATTCAACCAAACCCTTGACAGTAGCCTGCTACGGGCATAATCTTGTGCCTAGTCGAACACAACATCTTGTGTTCAATCAACGAGGGTCTTGAGGCCACCTCTGACGCTCGCCGCCAAAAAACAGATAAGCGGCGAGAGGCCATCTATTCCCTCGAATTTTTGGGGAACTGCATAGTTTCGGGGTCTCCGAAGGGAGTTAAGGGGAGTATTTCTGCCAATGAAGTCCGCCGTTCATCTGGATGCGCACACGGTCGCCGATATCGAATTCCAGCCAGCATCACTCGACATATGGGACGCCAAGTACCGGCTTATCGCGAAAGACGGGACGAAGCTCGACGAGACGATCGACGACACCTACAAGAGAGTCGCGAAAGCGCTCGCGAATGTCGAGCCGGAATCCAAGCAAGAACACTATTTCAACGAATTCCTGTGGGCGCTCCGAAGCGGCGCGATCCCTGCGGGACGCATCATGTCGAACGCCGGTGCGCTGGAGCACAAGCCGGCCACGTCCACGATCAACTGCACGGTATCCGGAACCGTCGGTGATTCGATGGACAACATCCTCAACAAGGTTCACGAAGCCGGCCTGACACTGAAAGCCGGTTGCGGCATCGGCTACGAATTCTCGACACTGCGGCCCAAAGGCGCTTACGTCACCGGAGCAGGAGCGTATACGTCCGGGCCCCTGTCCTTCATGGATATCTACGACAAGATGTGTTTCACGGTGTCGTCGGCGGGCGGCCGCCGCGGCGCGCAGATGGGCACCTTCGATATCGGTCACCCCGACGTCATGGATTTCATTCGCGCCAAGCGCGAGGACGGCCGTCTGAGGCAGTTCAACCTGTCGCTGCTCGTCACCGACGAGTTCATGCAGGCCGTTATCAACGATGATGACTGGAGGCTCGCGTTCCCCGTTACGCAGAAGGAAGTCGGGCAGGACGATCTCGATATCAGCGACAAGAGCCAGTTCGTCTGGCGCGAGTGGCCGGAAGCCGGCAATTACGTGTCCAATCCGGAGGGTCTCGTCGCCTGCAAGATTTACAAGACATTGCCGGCACGGCGCGTGTGGGACGTCATCATGGCGTCGACCTACGATTTCGCCGAGCCCGGGTTCGTGTTGATCGACAAGGTCAACGAAATGAACAACAACTGGTTCTGCGAGAATATTCGCGCAACCAATCCCTGCGGTGAGCAGCCGCTGCCGCCGTATGGTTCCTGCCTGCTGGGTTCCGTCAACCTGACTCGTTTTGTGATCGATTCGTTCACGGAAGACGCGCGCTTCGACTGGGAGGCATTCCGCAAGGTCGTCAAGGTCTTCACGCGGATGCTCGACAATGTCGTCGAAATAAACGGCCTGCCGCTGCCGCAGCAGCGCAACGAGATCCAGCGCAAACGGCGTCACGGCATGGGATTCCTCGGCCTGGGCTCGACGATCACGATGCTGCGCATGAAGTACGGAGACGAGCAGGCCGTGCAGTTTACGGAAGACGTGGCGCGGGAACTGGCGATAGCCGGCTGGCAAGAGGGCCTGGAACTGGCGAAGGAGAAGGGCCCCGCACCCATCATGAGCGAGCAGTTCGAAGTGACGGAAGAGATGCTCGCGCGGCGCCCCGAAATGCGTGGCGACGGATTCCAGCCCGGCGACAAGGTGCCCGGGCGCATTCTGCATGCGCGGTACAGCCACTACATGCAGCGCGTGGCGGCCGAAGCACCGGAACTCGTGAAGGAACTGTCCGAAGTCGGTGCCCGATTCACGCACCATAGCTCGATTGCGCCGACCGGTACGATTTCGTTGTCGCTGGCCAACAATGCCTCGAACGGAATCGAGCCGAGCTTTGCGCATCACTACTTCCGCAACGTGATACGCCAGGGTAAGAAGACCAAGGAAAAGGTCGACGTATTTTCGTTCGAACTGCTTGCGTATCGCGAACTGGTGGACAAGGAAGCGATGCCGCCGGGCGTCCAGGACGCAGAGGCGAGCAACAGTTTGCCCGACTACTTCATCACTGCCGAAGACATATCGCCGACCGAGCATGTCGATATCCAGGCGGCGGCGCAGAAGTGGATCGATTCCTCCATCTCGAAGACGGCCAACGTACCGACAGATTATGCGTACGACGACTTCAAGGACATCTATCTGTATGCCTACAAGCAGGGCCTGAAAGGCTGCACGACGTTCCGGTTCAACCCGGAAGCGTTCCAGGGCGTACTGGTCAAGGAAAAGGATCTGAAGAACACCGTTTACTCGTTTACGCTGGAGGACGGTTCGACGGTCGAACTCAAGGGCGACGAAGAGATCGAGTACGACGGTGAAACGCATACCGCTGCCAATCTCTTTGACGCGCTCAAAGAAGGCTATTACGGAAAATTTTAAAACAGGTTGCAGCGAACAGCATCTGTCGAGGAATGCAGCAAATGAAGATTGAGAAGAAAATCGTCGGTTACGCGGTAAAGAAACCGGAACCCGCAGAAAAGAACGAGCGCCCCGAGCTGCGCCGCGAGGGTGGCGGAGGTAACCGGGCCGAAGTGATTCGGATGCACGAGAAGCTCGAGCGTCCGGAAGTGCTCATCGGATCGACATACAAGGTAAAAACGCCGGTTTCCGATCACGCGATGTACGTCACCGTCAACGACATCATCCTCAATGAGGGCACGGAGCACGAGAAACGCCGGCCGTTCGAGATCTTCATCAATTCCAAGAATCTCGACCATTACCAGTGGATCGTCGCGTTGACGCGGATTATTTCGGCCGTGTTCCGCAAGGGTGGCGACGTCGCGTTTCTCGTCGACGAGCTCAAGGCGGTGTTCGATCCTCGCGGCGGCTACTGGCAGCCCGGCGGCAAGTACATGCCGTCCATTATTGCTGAGCTCGGCTACATCGTCGAAAAGCACCTGATCTCCATCGGGCTGATGGCGAGTGAGGAACTCGATGAAGGCCAGCAGAAGCTGATTGCGGAGAAGCGTGCGGCGTTCGAGGAATCCAGGAAGCAGCAGGACGCCTTCTCCAAGAGCGAATATCCGGAGGGTGCGCAGCTCTGCAACAAGTGCAACACCGCGGCCGTCATCATGATGGACGGGTGTATGACCTGTCTTTCCTGCGGCGACTCCAAGTGCGGCTGAGCTGAGAGGCATTCAGCCGGCACGATGCCGCGTTAAAAAGGCGCAGAAAATGCTCACGTGCGAGTTGTGTACGCTGCGCTTTCCTGCGCCTTTTTGCCTTGCCTCGCACTCGCCTGAATGCCTCTCAGGTATTCCGGGATGAATTCGCGTGGTAAATTCTCGCCGTGACCTTATCGATACCTGATTTTACGAAGACACGAGTCGTCGTGGCCGGCGACGTGATGCTCGATCAGTACCTGTTCGGGGCGACCAGCCGCATTTCGCCGGAGGCGCCCGTGCCCGTCGTGCACGTGCAAAAGACCGACGACCGCCCGGGCGGGGCCGCGAACGTCGCGGTGAACCTTGCATCGCTCGGTGTCAGGACGCGGCTGATCGGCGCGGTCGGCAACGATGCCGCGGCAGATACCCTCGAAAACCTGTTGACGACCCACGGGATCGACTGCGATTTTGCCCGTGTCAGCGATCGTCCGACGATCACAAAGACGCGCGTGCAAAGCCGCGGCCAGCAGCTCATCCGGCTCGACCAGGAAAACGCCGCCGAACTCAGGGACAGCACGCTGGCCGACGCCGTCGGCCAGGCTGCGGCGGGCGCCGGCGCCGTAGTGCTCTCGGACTACGGCAAGGGCGCGTTGACGGACGTCCGGACGATGATCGACCTGTGTCGTAAAGCAGGCGTGCCTGTGCTGGTAGACCCCAAGGGACGCGATTTCGAAAAATACCGCGGTGCGACGCTGTTGACGCCGAACCAGGGCGAATTTGAAGCCGTAGCGGGGTACTGCGCGAGCGATGCCGAACTTGTGGCGCGAGGTTGGCAGATGGTCGAGGATCTCGAGTTGACCGCGCTTCTGGTTACACGCAGCGAGAAGGGAATGATGCTGCTCGAAGCCGGCAACGAACCGCTGTTCCTGTCGACCCAGGCGCGGGAGGTCTACGATGTTACCGGTGCCGGCGATACCGTCATCGCAACGTTGGCCGGAGCGCTGGCCAGCGGCCAGTCGCTCGCCACGGCGTCGGCACTGGCGAACATCGCGGCGGGTCTCGTGGTTCGCAAGATCGGCGTAGCAACGGTGACGCCGGGCGAGATCCAGGTTGCCCTGCACCAGCGCGGTCAGGGCGGCCGAGGCCTCGTCTCCCGGGACGAACTCCTGGTTCTGGTCGGCGAGGCTCGTGCGCGCAAGGAGCGCATCGTCATGACGAACGGCTGCTTCGATATCCTGCATGCCGGTCATGTGGCGTATCTCGAGGAAGCGAAGAGTCTCGGCGACCGGTTGATCGTCGCGGTCAACGACGACGAATCCGTCCGGCGGCTCAAGGGCGAGTCGCGTCCCATCAATGCACTCGAGGATCGCATGCTGGTTTTGGCCGGGCTCGCGGCCGTCGACTGGGTGGTGCCGTTTGCCGACGAAACGCCCGCGGCGTTGATTGCCGCGGTGCTGCCCGACGTGCTGGTCAAGGGGGGCGACTATCGGCCCGAGGAGATCGCGGGTGGCAAGGAAGTTCTTGATAACGGCGGCGAAGTCCGCGTACTGAGCTTCCGCGACGGCCATTCCACCAGCCGCATCATCGACAAGCTCGGCGGCTGAGCGCGCCGGCGCATTGCGGGCACGGCGTGCGATTCTTTTATAACCTGCTGACTTACCTGCTGTACCTGCCGTACGTCGGCTACTGGCTGGTACGCGGAATCACCAACCGCTCCTACCTGCATAAAATCGGCGAGCGCCTCGGGATCGGCTATCCCCGGCTCGATCGCTGCATCTGGATTCACGCGGTCTCCGTCGGCGAAGTCGTGGCGGCCGTCCCTCTGATCCGTGCGCTCGGCAGGCGATATCCCGACCGCCCGCTGCTGGTGACCACGGTTACGCCGACGGGCGCGGCCCGGGTTGCCTCACTGTTCGGTGACGAGGTGTATCACACCTACATCCCGTTCGAGGCGCCGACCATGGTGAACCGCTTCTTCGCGGCGACGAACCCGGAAATTGCGCTGGTCCTCGAAACCGAGATATGGCCGAACCTGTATCGTGGCTGTGGCGTACGGGAGATCCCGCTGGTTCTGGTGAGTGCCCGCATCTCGCCGACGTCGGTGCGCGGCTATCGCCGCCTGCTACCGTTGTTTCGCGAGACCCTGTCGCACGGCATCATCATCGCCGCGCAGAGTGATGCGGATGCGGAGCGTTTCCTGTCTCTGGGTGCCTCGTCCGAGCGCACGCGTGTGACGGGCAATATCAAGTTCGACGTCGAGTTACCGGCGGACCTTGCGGCTCGCGGCCGGGAGCTGCGCGAGGAACTGTTCGGACAGCGGCCGGTCTGGATTGCGGCGAGCACGCACGAGGGTGAGGAAGAAATCGTGCTCGACGCGCAGCGAAAGCTGTTGCAGGTCATGCCCGAGCTGTTGCTCGTTCTTGTGCCAAGACACCCGCAGCGATTTGCGGGTGTGCGCGACATGGTCGCCAGGCAGCGGATGAGTGTTGTAGCGCGAACCGATGGCGTGCCTTGCAGGGCGTCCACGCAGGTGTTCCTCGGCGATACGATGGGTGAACTGACCCTTTTCTATGCGGCCAGCGACGTGGCCTTCGTTGGCGGAAGTCTCGTGCCCATCGGCGGACACAACCTGCTCGAGCCCGCGGCGCTCGGCCTGCCACTCGTGAGCGGGACGCACGTGTTCAACGCGCAGGAAATTGCGGACATGTTCGTCGACAAGGGCGCCTGCAAGCTGGTGCAGGATTCAGCCGAACTCGCCGCCGAAATCGGCCGGCTGCTGTCCGATGCCGACACGGCTTCTCGTCAGGGCGATGCGGGCCGCGAGATCCTCGAGCGCAACAGGGGCGCGCTGGCCCGCCTGTTGGCGATGATCGAGCCGCTCATGGACTGAGCGCTTACTCCGTCTCTTTCTCCGCTTCCTTGCGGGCTTCTTCGGCGAACTGGTCCTCCGGCGGCTTGCGCGGCACGAGGAACGGTTCGAGATTCTCGAGATCCTGCACCTGCAAGGTCCCTGCGGCCTGCTTGAGGCGCATGAAATTCAAAAGGTAGTCGTAGCGCGCCTGGTAGTAATTGGTGATCGACTGGTAGAGGGATCGCTGCGAGAGCAATACGTCCACGATGGTGCGCGTGCCGACATCGAAACCGGCCTGGGTCGCATCGAGCGCTGTCCGCGACGAGGCAACGGCCTGCTGCAGCGCCTGAACACGGCTGATTTCCGCCAGAACACCCAGGTAGGAGTCTCGTGTCTGCCGGTCCGTCTCGCGCGTGACTCTCTGCAGTTGCTCGCGCGCCGCACGGTGCAGGTAGATGGCTTCCTTTACGCGCGACGACGTCGTGCCGCCGGAAAAAATCGGCAGGTTGAACTGGATGCCGATGCTGTCGCGCCTGAAGTCGCTATCCGCGGGCAGCGCTCCGAAGCCGTTGAAGTTGTCCTGGTCCTGTTTCGAGTCCGTCGAGCCGACATTGGCCACAAGATCGACGGTCGGGTAATGCCCATTGCGGCGGAAGGAGATCTCGTCGCGAGCAAGCGCTTCGTCCAGGCGACTCGATACGAGCGCGAGATTCTGGCTCATTGCGAGATCGAGCCAGGCTTGCTCGCTCGCCGGGTCGGGCACCTTGAGTGGCACATTTTCGACGGGCGCAGCGAGTTCATTGAT
>Ga0193948_1000139_pt1 | contig 10685 bp, 8 predicted proteins | sample FRT_12_MG_FD_161659 | JGI IMG/M metagenome (GOLD analysis project Ga0193948, IMG submission 161659) | Sediment microbial communities from the Broadkill River, Lewes, Delaware, United States - FRT_1-2_MG | ecosystem: Environmental > Aquatic > Freshwater > River > Sediment | place: USA: Delaware... | reverse complement strand
GTTCTCTGCAGCAGGATTGAGGTCGACGATCAGGAGGTTGTCGTCGACAAGAATGACGCCCGCGCTCAGACTGTCAAGAATACGTTTGGGGTCCGGGTGGCGCGTTCCGTCGTCGCCAGAGTGCCTGCGTGTTTTTCCGCCTAGCGCAGCGTGTTCTGCTGAACATAGAAGCGGTTGCTGGTGCTTCGAATCATCAGCCGCCCCGTTGCATCGAGGACTTCCGCCTGGATGTTGTGCACGCCCCGGTAAACCTCGTCGAGCGTGAAGCTCGTACTGTTCACCATTCTCGGTTCGCCGTTGAGGTACACGCGCACCTGGTGGCCGCTCTGTAGCCCCGGGCTCAGCGACAACGAAACGCTCAGGGTGCCTTCTATGTTCCATAGCGTTTCTTCGGCGCCCGGCGAACTGATGCTGAGGCTTTCGTATTTAAACGCCTGTTCGGGCGCCGTTGCGTCGTCGTCGCTCGAGCCTTCCGGTGCGGTGTTCCGATAAACGCGCGCGCCGGTACTTCTTGACGACTGAGACACGTCGACCAGCTCGGCGCCTTCTCGCGGTGTGTCGGAGAAGTGAACCACGCCATCGTCATCCACCCAACGCCATACGTCAGCGGAGACGGCTGCGGTCGCAAGCAGGCCGAGTAGGATAAAAATTGGGCGTGGTTCCATTCAGTTAGCATAGCAAATACGCCGGGGTGGGGTAGTAACCGGGCGGCAAAATGCCGCCCGGTTCACACTTTTTGCGGGTTACAGGCTGTAATACATGTCGAATTCGACCGGGTGGGTCGCCATTCGCAGTCTTGAGACGTTTTCGCTGAGCAAATCCATGTAGGCATCGATCAGGTCATCCGAAAACACATCCCCGGCTTTCAGGAAGTCACGATCGCCATCAAGGGCCTGGAGTGCTTCTTCAAGCGAGAAGGCAACGAGATTGAGCTCCTTTTCCTCTTCAGGCGGCAAGTCGTAAAGGTCTTTGTCCATGGCATCGCCTGGATGAATCTTGTTGGTGATACCGTCGAGTCCAGCCATCATCAATGCCGAGAAGGCGAGATATGGGTTGGCCATCGAGTCCGGGAAGCGCACTTCGATGCGGCGCCCCTTGGGATTCGAAATGTATGGAATGCGAATGGAGGCCGATCGATTGCGCGCCGAGTACGCGAGAATTGTTGGCGCTTCAAAGCCTGGCACCAGTCGTTTGTAGCTATTGGTCGCCGGGTTTGTAAATGCGTTCAGCGCTTTCGCATGCTTGATGATGCCACCGATATAGAACAGCGCCGTTTCAGAGAGACCGCCATAAAGATCGCCCGAAAACAGGTTTTCACCACCCTTGAACAGTGACTGGTGCACATGCATGCCGTTGCCGTTGTCGTTTACGAGCGGCTTGGGCATGAACGTTGCTGTCTTACCGTAAGCGTGAGCGACGTTATGGATGACGTACTTGAGAATCTGCACTTCGTCGGCTTTGCGTACCAGGGTATTGAATTTAGCCCCTATTTCGCACTGCCCGGCCGTGGCAACCTCATGATGGTGCACTTCCGTCTCAACACCCATGTCTTCAATCGCAAGACACATCGCAGAGCGGATATCATGCAATGAATCAACCGGCGGAACCGGAAAGTAACCTCCTTTGACGGTTGGCCGATGACCCGTGTTGCCGTCTTCGATGCTGCGGTCGGTGTTCCAGGCGCCTTCATCCGAGTCGATCTTGTAGAACGCACCTTGCATCGAGTCGTCCCAGGACACATGGTCGAATACAAAAAACTCGTTTTCGGGACCGAAGTACGCGGCATCCGCGATGCCCGTCGACTTGAGGTAAGCCTCGGCGCGATCGGCAAGCGAACGCGGGCAGCGATCATAGCCCTGCATCGTCGCCGGCTCGATAACGTTGCAGCGCAGGTTGACGGTGGTTTCGTCCGAGAAAACATCGACAACGGCCGATGCCGGGTCCGGCATCAGGATCATGTCCGACTCATTGATACCCTTCCAGCCAGCGATTGACGAACCGTCGAACATCTTGCCTTCTTCAAACAGGTCTTCGTCAACCGTATGGGCGGGCACTGTTACGTGTTGCTCTTTGCCTTTCGTGTCCGTGAACCGAAAATCGACAAACTTGGCCTCACTATCTTTGAGCAGGCCGAGAACCTCCTTGGGCTTCATGAATCTTTCCTCCAGTCTCTTAAAGCATGAAAACGCCCGGAACATCCGGGTCGGGTTACTAGTACAAGTGCAGGAAGCGTGCCAAAATGGTGCGACACGTAACCCTATGATTTTATTAAGGTCCGCACAAAGCCACGCGCGCATTGTGCACCAAAGCCGTGCGGTTCGCCAACATGTCGCACCAAATCAGTGCGCTTGGCACAGGCTCGAGGGCGGGGAAGCCCCCGGGTTCGCGTGCCGTGTAGTAAACGGTGGAGTGTGATGAGATCGCGCCAAAGTCCGTTATACTCCGCGGGTTTGGGGCCGGTAATTCACCAATGAGCAAGCAAGAATCGTCCGCCGCGCTCAGCTTCCAGGACCTGATCCTGACGCTGCAGCAATATTGGGCGGAGCGCGGCTGTGTCGTCATGCAGCCGTATGACAAGGAGATGGGTGCAGGGACGTTCCATCCGGCTACGTTTTTGCGTGCTATTGGCCCTGAGCCCTGGAGTGCGGCCTACGTACAGCCGTCGCGGCGCCCGACGGACGGTCGCTTCGGCGATAATCCGTTTCGTCTGCAGCATTACTACCAGTACCAGGTCGTCATCAAGCCGTCACCCGATGACATACAGGACCTCTATCTCGACTCACTGCGCGCCATCGGTATCGACACCATGGTGCACGATATCCGCTTTGTCGAGGACAACTGGGAATCGCCGACGCTGGGCGCCTGGGGTCTCGGCTGGGAGGTCTGGCTCAACGGCATGGAAGTTACACAGTTCACTTACTTCCAGCAGGTGGGCGGCCTCGAGTGCCGGCCGGTAACCGGTGAGATCACGTATGGCATCGAGCGTCTTGCAATGTACCTGCAGGGCGTCGAAAGCATTTTCGATCTCGTCTGGACTGACGGCCCGCTGGGCCGCATTACGTATGGTGATGTTTATCACCAGAACGAGGTCGAACAATCGAAGTACAACTTTGAGGTTGCGGACATCGACGAGCTGTTTCACCAGTTCGATCATGCCGAGCATGAAAGCGCGCACCTGATCGAGCTTGGTCTTGCGCTGCCAGCTTATGAACAGATGTTGCATGCGTCGCATCTTTTCAATTTGCTCGATGCGCGCCAGGCCATTTCGGTGAGCGAGCGGCAGCGGTTCATTCTTCGCGTGCGCACCATGGCCCGCTCGGTCGCCGAGGCTTACTACGCCAGTCGTGAGGCACTAGGGTTCCCGATGGTAGAGTCTGTCGGCGGCGGGGAGAAATCCAAATGACCAAGGCCGCTGACTTCCTCGTTGAGATTGGCACCGAAGAGTTGCCGCCTAAAGCGCTGCGCTCGTTAATGACGGCGTTTGCCAACGCCCTCACAACCTCGGTTGATGACGCACGACTCGAGCATGGCGGCGTGCATGGCTACGCAAGTCCGCGGCGCCTCGCCGTACTGATTGAACACCTGGCCGGAGGACAGGCAGACCGCAAGACAACGCAGAAGGGCCCGCCTGTTGCTATCGCCTTTGACGATGACGGCAAGCTCACCGCTGCTGGAGAGGCCTTCGCGCGCAAGTGCGGCGTCGACGCATCAGCGCTGTCGCGCACAAGCACCGACAAGGGCGAATGGTTGTCCTGTGACGTGACCGAGCCCGGACAATCGGCGGCAGACCTCATGCCGGGGCTTGTCGAGAAAGCGCTCGCTGCATTGCCAATACCGAGGCGCATGCGCTGGGGTGCTGGCGATGCCGAGTTCGTGCGCCCGGTGCACTGGGTTGTGCTACTGCACGGCAGCAAGGCAATCAAGGCGTCGGTTCTGGGCATTGCCACGGGCAACAAGTCGCGCGGCCACCGTTTTCACTCAGCCGGCGCAATCAAAATTACGTCGCCGGCCGAGTATCTACAGACACTCGAAGAGCGGGGCCACGTTATCGCCGACTTCGACCGGCGACGTGCGCTCGTTCGCGACGGCGTAGAAGCTGCGGCCAAAAAGGCCGGCGGCACCGTCGTTGAGGGCGAAGCGCTGTATGACGAAGTTACGGCACTCGTGGAGTGGCCGGTACCGATTACAGGATCGTTTGACGATGGCTATCTGTCTCTGCCGCGAGAGGTTGTCATCTCGACGCTGACCAGCCATCAGCGTTATTTCGCGGTTGCAGACAAGAGTGGCGACCTCTTGCCGCGCTTTATTACTGTAGCGAATCTCGACAGCACGGATCCCGAGCAGGTTAAGAGCGGCAACGAGCGTGTTATTCGGCCGCGCCTGGCAGACGCGGCGTTTTTCTGGGATGCGGATCGTCGCACGCAACTGGCTACAAGACAGGAAGCCTTGCGCGAGGTTGTTTACCAGCGCGGGCTTGGCAGCTTATTTGATAAAGCGATGCGCACCGCGAACCTGGCAGCGGAGATCGCCACGGCCCTCGGCGTCGACCCAACGCCTGTCCAACGCGCTGCGGCGCTCGCCAAGTGTGACCTGGTTACGGGCATGGTGGGCGAGTTTCCCGAGTTGCAGGGCATCATGGGTCGCTACTACGCGCTCTCGGATGGCGAGCCGCCAGCCGTAGCCGAGGCGATTGCCGAACATTACCTGCCACGATTTTCCGGCGATGCGCTGCCGACGTCTGTCGACGGACAAATTCTTGCCGTTGCCGACAAACTGGACACGCTTGCCGGCGTCTTTGCGATCGGCAAAAAGCCGTCGGGTAACCGCGATCCTTTCGGTTTGCGTCGTGCCGCTCTCGGCATTATTCGCGTGCTCATCGAATGCGATCTCGACCTGGACCTGAAGGTATTGCTGGACAGCGCAATTGCAGCGCAGCCCAAGGCTACTGAAGATAGTGCGGGTCTCGCGGCCGAGCTGTACACCTTTATCAGCGAGCGGTTGCGCCGGTATTTTCTCGATCATGACGCAGGCCTTGCGACCGAGACATTTGACGCCGTACTTGCGCGCAACCCGGCGTCGCTGGTGGACTTCTCGCGGCGACTCGCTGCCGTACAGGCATTTATAACGCTCGAGCCCGCGGCAAGCCTGGCCGCCGCCAACAAGCGGATTGCCAACATCCTGAAGAAAGCCGAGGACCAGGGTGGTGATGCCGTCAAGGAAAAGCTGTTAACGGATCCCGCGGAGATTGCCCTCGCCAAAGCACTTGAAAGCGCCCGGGAAAAGGTTGCCCCGATGCTCGACGCGCGCGAATATGCTGGCGTGCTCGCTGCGTTAGCCGAATTGCGCGAGCCCGTCGATCACTTCTTTGACGATGTCATGGTCATGGCGGACGACAAGGCAACCAGAAACAACCGCCTTTCACTGCTCAGCGAATTGCGCGCACTGTTCCTCGATGTCGCCGATATCTCGAGGCTGTCTATTTGATGCCCTGGGTCCGCGGCCTGCTGTTTACTATCGCCATGTACGCCGGAGCGCTGGTCGGCGCGTCGCTGGTCCTGTTGTTGTTTTGGGCGCCGTACCAAACGCGCTGGGCTGTTGCGAAGGGCTGGGGGGTTTTCTGCCTGTGGGCGGGGCGAGTCATCTGCGGTCTCGATGTCTCGACAGAGGGACAGGAAAACATCCCCGACGAGCCTTGCGTGTTTCTGATCAAGCATACGACAGCGCTCGAGACCTATTGGCAGATCGTTGCGCTGCCGCCGTCGTCCTGGGTGCTGAAGCGCGAGCTACTCTCGTTGCCTGTGTTCGGCTGGTCGCTGGCTGTCATGAAGTCCATCGCCATTGACCGCAAAGCCGGCGCCTCGGCCATCAAACAGATCATCGACAAAGGCAGGTTGCGTATTCAGTCCGGGTTGAGCGTTTGTATTTTCCCTGAGGGTACTCGCATGCCCCCCGGTGAAACGAAGCGTTATGGCGTGAGCGGTGCAGCCCTGGCTCACGAGGTCGGCTGCCCGATCGTGCCGGTCGCACACAATGCCGGCGACCTGTGGCCCAAGCGCGGCCTGGCGAAGACGCCCGGCAAGATTCGCTTCTGCATCGGGCCGCCGATGATGCCCGGCGATTGCAAACCAAAGGAAACGAACCTGCTCGTGCAAGAATGGATAGAGGACAAAATGAATGAAATCAGCTCCGTTTATAAGCAGCGAACTACTGCGCCCTAGCCTGGTCATCATTGTCTTGCTGTCGCTGATCGCGTGCAGCAAGGACGCCCCCGCACCGGCCACGACCAGGAACGACGCGATCGATACGATCACGCAAGCGGCTCTTGAGGAGCACCTTGCCTATCTCGCCGACGACGCCCGCGAAGGTCGCATGGCCGGTGAGAAGGGCCACCTTGAGGCCGCACGGTATGTCGCTGACCAGTTTGCCAGGATGGGGCTAGAGCCGGGCGGCGATGACGGCTGGTTCCAGCAGGTACCGTTGATTTCCTATCGGCTTGACGAAGAAAGCACCACGTTGATCGCGCACCGCGATGGCGAAGACACCGCGCTGCAGTACAAAGAGGACTACACGATGAGCGGCGACGCTGTCCGCGAGAGCTCTCAGGTCCGCGCCGCAGCTGTTTATGTCGGCTTTGGCGTACACGCGCCCGAGCTTGGCTATTCAGACTACGAGGGCATTGATGTTGAAGGCAAGATCGTCGTCATGTTTGGCAATGCGCCGGGCGCGTTTCCGCACAACGAGCGTGCTTTTTATTCATCGGGTCGTACAAAGTCCGATGAGGCCGTTGCACGCGGCGCGGTCGGCATTATCAGTCTGCGCGATAAGCGTAGCGAGGAGTACTTCCCATGGGAGCGCGTGAAGGCACAAGCCGGCACACGACCGGGCATGGCCTGGGTCACGCTGGGCGGCGAGCCCGCGGATTATAATCCCGAGCTTGTCGGCGGCGCGTATATCAGTGTGCCGACAGCCCAGGCGCTTTTCGAAGGCACGCCGATCAGCTTCGACGACGCCCGCGAAGCGACAGAGGCATCAATGCCCGCCTCGACGCCGCTCGGTTTCGAGGTCACGCTCGCTCGCAAGTCAACACACGAGGTCATCACGAGCCCGAATGTCGTAGGCATTGCGCGCGGCAGCGATCCTGAGCTTGCCGACGAGTACATCGTCTACAGCGCACATCTCGATCACAATGGCATTGGTGCGCCTGTTGATGGTGATGCGATCTATAACGGCGCCTACGACAATGCGATGGGCTCTGCCTTGCTGATCGAAACCGCCAGGGCGTTTTCAGAGTCGCCGGCACGTCGTTCCATATTGCTGATCGCCGTGACTGCCGAGGAGCGCGGCCTGCTCGGTTCGGATTATTTTGCGCACTACCCGACCGTGCCAACCGACGCAATGGTCGCCAATGTGAATCTCGATATGCCGTTGTTCCTGTACCCGGTCGCCGACATCATTGCGTTCGGATCGGAGCACTCGTCGCTCGAAGCAACGGTTGCCGACGCCATTTCTGCGGAGGGCTTTACGTTGACGCCGGACCCGATGCCGGAAGAGAACCTGTTCCGGCGCTCAGATCAGTACTCTTTTGTGCGCAGGGGCGTTCCCGCGGCGTATCTGAAGCCGGGCTTCACGTCGACAGACCCGACCATTGATGGCAAGGCGGTTCAGAACGCTCATCGCAAACAACACTACCACCAGCCCTCGGATGATCTCTCGAGACCTGTTGACTGGGATTCCGCGGTGCGCTTCGCGCGCGCGAATGCGCGTATCGGCTACGCCATCGCGGAAGAAGATGCCCGCCCGACCTGGAACGAGGGCGATTTCTTCGGCGAGAAGTTCGGCAGGCAGGGGCCCGCCAGAACGAGCCCCTGAACGGCTACCAGATCTTTACGCGCTCTTCGGGCGGCAGGTACAACGCGTCGCCTTCTGTGACGCCGAAAGCTTCGTAGAATTCAGGCATGTTCCTGACGATGCCGTTGACGCGGTACTCAGCCGGTGAGTGTGGATCGGTGGCGATGCGCCGTCGTAGCTCTTCATCACGGTACTTGCGGCGCCAGACCTGGGCCCAGCCGAGTAGCGCCCGCTGCTCGCCCGTATAGCCGTCAATCAGTGGTGGCTCTTCGCCGTCCAGTGACATCTTGTAGGCGAGCATGCCGATACTCAAGCCGCCGAGATCGCCAATGTTCTCGCCGAGAGTGAATTCTCCATTGACGTTGAGGTCGTCGAAAGGCGCATACGCCGAAAATTGGTCAACGAGCCGGCCGGTGCGGTTTTCGAACTCGGTGCGATCTTCATCGGTCCACCAGTTGCGTAACGCCCCGTCACCGTCGAACGTGCTGCCTTTGTCGTCAAAGCCGTGCCCAATTTCGTGGCCGATAACCGCACCGATTGCGCCGTAGTTAACGGCGTCGTCTGCCTGCATATCAAAGAACGGGGGCTGCAGAATCGCGGCCGGGAAAGTAATCTGGTTCAGCGTTGGGTTGTATCCGGCGTTGACGGTCTGCGGCGTCATGCCCCACTCGGTACGATCTACCGGCCCTCCCTGGCGGTCAAGGCGCCGTTGATACTCGGCCAGCGCTGCCCTCTCAATATTGCCGAACAGGTCATCGGCTACGATGTCGAGCGCCGAATAATCGCGCCACTCGTCCGGGTAACCGATTTTTGGTTCGAACTTGTGCAGCTTCTCGAGCGCCTGCGCCTTGGTTTCATCGCCCATCCACTCGAGCTCCTTGATGCTCTTCTCATAAGCGGCGACCAGGTTGCCCACCAGCTCGAGCATTCGGTCCTTGGCCTCGGGTGGGAAGTGATTCTTGACGTAGACTTTGCCTACAACCTCGCCAAGGGTGCCATTTACAGTACTGACCGCGCGCCGCCAGTCTTCTTCCTGCTCCTCTATGCCGCTGAGGGCCGCGCTATAGAACGCGAAGTTCTGGTTGTCGAGCGCTTCGCCAAGCACGGACGCCCTGGTGTTAAGCGCCGTCCACTCCAGGTAGGTCCTCCAGGTATCGAGGTCCGTGTCCTGGATGATTCTGTCAAGCTCCCCCATGTAGTCGGTCTGCAGGACGATCAGCCCGTCGATCTCGGCCGCGCCCGCTTCGGCCAGATAGCCGCCCCAGTTGAAGGCCGGCATGACTGCGCCGAGATCGTCGGTCGCGACCTTGTTGTAGTTATTGGCCCAGTCGCGAGCCTTCTCCTTGCTCATGTGCGCGCCGGCGATCCGCGTCTCGAGCGCCATTATGGCCTCAGCGGCCTCGGCGCCATGTTCGAGCCCGGCGAGCTCGAACATCTTCGCGATGTGTGCGACGTATTCGTCGCGCAGTGCGGCGGACCTTTCGTCGTCGTTAAAGTAATACTCGCGATCAGGCAGGCCGAGCCCCGCCTGGTAGGTATACAGACCATAATTGCCCGGGTCCTTCATGTCGGCTATCTGCGCCAACACGAACGGCATACCGTAGCCGCGCTTTAGCGCGCCGGCGAAGTAAGTGGCGAGATCATCATGGCTCGAAATTGCCGCGATCCGGTCGAGCTCCGGCTGCAAAGGCTCGATGCCACGGGCCTCGCGTGTTTCCATATCGAGGTAAGACTTGTACAGGTCGCCGACCTTTTGCTCGTCGCTCCCCTGGGGAAAGTCACCTGTCGCCGCCATTTCGATGATGGCTTTGACGTCTTCCTGTGACTTGTCGCGCAGCATCGTAAAGGTGCCGTAATTGGACTTGTCGGCCGGCAACGTGAATTCCTCGACCCACCGGCCGTTCAGGTACGCGTAGAAATCGTCTCCAGGCCGGATCGCCGGGTTTATGTAGGTAGTATCGATGCCGGAGCGCAGCGACGACGACGCCTCGGTGGCCGGCTCCTGCCCACAGGCAGACAGCACAAGTAGCGCCGCAGCACCAAAGAGTGTTTTGTTCACTGTTAAGCTCCTCAACGGATTGGCTCGCAATGCTCAATAAAGACCATCTGTGGCCGGATTAGTTGCGACTGCCGGGCGCCTCGCCGATGTTCTCGAGCTCGGCGACCTCGGCCTCGGTGAGACCGTAAATCTTGGCGATGCGGCATCCGCGAATTGTGTCGAACTTGGCCCGGACCGTGTTCGTGTCCCAGCGCTTGTCGGGCGTAATGCGTGTGTTGTCATTCAGCTCGTAACAGCGGCGGCCAAACTCGACCAGGTACGTTTCGCGCCGTCCATCATAAATAATGAATTGATCATCGAGTTGCTGCCAGCTGTCGTTCGTTCCGGACCGCAGGGCGTCCAGCTCCTCAAGCCCTCTGAGCTCGATAAAGTCCCTCACGGCCTGGTTCACATCCTGCGTTGACTCCCCGGCCCGTTCATCCTGCGATGCACAGGCCGCGAGGAAAAAGGCGGCGGCAACCGCAGCGACCATTCTCATTCCTGTTGCTTTCACTTTCCTGCTCCGATCAGCGGTGCTCTGCGTACATTCGTTCCACAAACGCGGTGGCTTTGGGGTGATCTTCTACCCAGCGCTCGAAGTCCGCTCGCATCATTGGGGGTATTTGATCGCGGTCTATGCGGCAGAGTTCCGCCTTGCTGCCACCGTAGCCCTCAGGCTGCATCCAGAGCGCCGAGAATGCCGCAAACGTGATGTCGGTGTAGTTGATGGCGTCCCCGCCAAGGATCGAGGCGCGGCCATCGGCCAGCTGTGTATCGATGTCGGCGAGCAGGTCGTCGA
>Ga0193948_1000136_pt1 | contig 10756 bp, 12 predicted proteins | sample FRT_12_MG_FD_161659 | JGI IMG/M metagenome (GOLD analysis project Ga0193948, IMG submission 161659) | Sediment microbial communities from the Broadkill River, Lewes, Delaware, United States - FRT_1-2_MG | ecosystem: Environmental > Aquatic > Freshwater > River > Sediment | place: USA: Delaware... | reverse complement strand
AACTATGTCCCGTATTACGAATACAGTCGCATTTTCCCGGCATTTTATTGCAACAAACGATACATAGTTTTGACTCTTCATGTCAGTCCTGATTTGGGGGAAAGAGCCAGCCGTGCGATGCATCATCAGTGACCAGGTGAATCTATCGCAGCCTTTGCTAGTCCCTATGGCGATATATATTGCTTCATTTGTAGACTGAGCATTGATGCATGCACATGCGCGGTATTCGCTTTGCCGGCCTGTGGTGCTTCCTGAGTTTCTTAGGAAAGCAATTGCTCGACTTTCTCAACAGTCTGTACTGCACTAAAACTATGTCGCGTAGCGGTTGGACTCCGTCTCCCGCTTGCCCAGCAATATCACGCTCTCCGTGAGCAGCATTCCACGTTACTGGACATAATCCTGTGGAAGACATAGTCAAGCTTCTTGTGCCCGAGCAGTACCTGGATCACACGGATATCGACCTTTTGTTCCAGCAGGTGCGTGGCATAGCTGTGACGCAAGGTGTGCATCGAAACACGTTTATTGATCTCGGCGGCAGCCGCGGCCATGTGACAGATGCGGTTGAGCTGACGGGTGCTCAGGGGGTTGACGGTATTCTGCCCGGGAAACAGCCAGCCCCCGTCGAGCATCTTGCCCTGGGCGCGGGCGAGCTTCCACCAGGTGCGCAGGCGCTCGAGCAGCACCGGCGAGAGCATGGCGTAGCGATCCTTGCGGCCCTTGCCTTGCTCGACGCGCAGCGTCATACGGGCGCTGTCGATATCACTGACCTTCAGCCCCACCACCTCGCTGGCCCGCAGGCCCGCGCCATAGGCTACCGACAAGGCGGCCTGATACTTCGGCTTTCCGGCTGCATCAATCAGGCGCGCCACTTCCTCGCGGCTCAACACCACCGGCAGCCTGCGCGGCTCACGCACCGCACTCATCTTGGCCGTCGCATCGGCGCGGTCCAACGTCACGCCGAAGAAAAACCGCAAGGCGGTGATCGTACGGTTGAGCATGATACTGGAGGTGCCGGCATCGACCAGGTGTAACTGATAACGGCGCAGCTCTTCGGGTGTTGCGGTATCCGGGGAACGGCTCAGAAAGCGCGTGAGGTTGATTACCGCCCGCACATAGTTACTCTGGGTCTTGGGTGAGAGTTTTCGCAACGTAACCGCATCATCGTGTAGCTGTCGAGCGCACGGTATGCACGGCTGACGCTCCCCACTTGAAAGTAGTTCGCCCAGCCTCGCAACATGCGATTCAACTTGCCCACCAACGTTGTGGTCTCTTGCCACACCATCGCCTCGGCTTCAAACTGTTAACATAGATGGCCTCGGAAATGGCTGGGTAAAATGGGATGGGCTCCTAACCGTCCGAGAAGGCGGATCAATTGAAACCAGCTGTAAGGTATTGCTTGTGCCGAACTCACTCGAACAAATAAAGCAGCGTCTGCGCGATTTCGCGGATGAACGTGATTGGGATCAATTCCATTCTCCGAAAAACCTGGCGATGGCGCTGATTGTCGAAGTTGCCGAGCTGGTTGAACATTTCCAATGGCTGAAGGAGGAGGAAAGTCATTCGCTGCCACCTGAAAAGCTGGTTGAGGTAGCGCAGGAACTAGCTGATATCCAGATTTATCTTATTCGTCTAGCCGATAAGCTGGGTATCGATTTGCTCGGTGCTGTCGAGAAAAAGATTTCCCTTAACGAGAAAAAATATCCTGTGGACAAAGTGCGCGGAAGTTCAAGGAAATATTCTGAGTACCCAGAATAATCTTTTCCATATTTTTTGTGCTGCTCATTTGTAACCGGATCAGGCGCCTATGGACGGTATCCGCCTTCCAATCTTTAGGACCGGCCTGGGTTGGATGCTTGCCGCTCCCCTGATCCAAGTGGAGGGCAGCAATACAGCTCGTAACGACCAAACTCAGAGGCTTGCCCGTAGAAAACAGGACCGTTCTTTGTAGCGCTTTGTTAGCTCGACACCTTTTCCGTCTTCCAAGGAAAGATTCAGTATTTCTCCACCAATTGCCTTTTGACTCCAAGATAATGGATTGCCATCCAGGGTAATGGTTTTACGCTTTACAGTATCGGTAACGAACTTCGCTACAGCTGGCTGGATTTTGAGACCAAGGAACAATAAGACAGCGGTAATCACAGTTAGCGGGTTGTCAACAAAATCAGCATAAGAAATCTCAAGGTAGCGACTATCAGGCAACCCACATAGGAAATCTACCGCTGCCTCAGTACTCAGCCGCCATTCAAGTAGACCCTGATCGTAATAGTTGGCACATAGTCTAGGTAACGCAGCCGTCTCTTCCTTGCACAACGCCAATTGAACCAGCTGATCCCACTTGTATCTGTTTGAGCCAAACCATTGACCTTTCTCACCAAGTTGCGCTATAGATCGAGCAACCTCGAGACCGTTTCTATAAATATGGATAAACCTCGCATCCGGAAAGATCGCCTGGATCAACCCCAATCTGAAGTTATTAATGGGCAATTTCTCAATAAGGATAGGCCGCTGTAATTTCACCGTTTCAAGAAAGAAGGCTTCACGAAGCCTACGGCTCTTCTCAGCCTGTTCGTCAGAACTGGTTAATACCATTCTGCCCTTCCGGTTTGCGGCTTGGTTAGTCCAAATGTCCGCTTCCGGGTACGCGGAGAACCAAAGATCCCTGCGCTCATTCAGGTAGGTAATTTTGCTGTGCTTGGAGAGAGCTGTTCCAAATATGGTTGTACCCGATCTCCCGCAGCCAACGACAAATATCGGCGGTGATGCGAAGTCACTTCGTGTATGTATACCAGCAGCACTTTTCACAATTGTGCCTCAGGGTTAACAGGTGGATTTAGGCTGATCCAGCGGAAAACCCTAATTAGAGATTAAGCTCTTCCTACGTAGAAATATTTCAGTCAACATGTTTTTTGAACTTCTGTCGCTATAACAAGCGGATGTATCAGACCACTCCACCTTCCCTATGAAATTGCCCACGATTGCATTTCTAACATTAACATAACCCGGAAATGTTGACGCAGATCCGACCCGCATTACAACCAATTCTCCCTTGTTTTGAACAGAAACCATCGTGACTACGCAACGGGCGATAAGCGAAAATAAGTAATTCGCCAGGGACAGGCATCGTTAACAGCCCCTTGGCGTTCATGTGGAATTCACTCTGGCCTTGTGCTAGTTTACCGTCGGCTTCATAGTTTCAATATTGGTCTAGCATTACATCTTATATTCCTGTATCAAAGTGAAGGGTAAATTCACAGCCACGCTCCTCGCAGCGGCGATCTTCCTGAGTCAGCTGGCTCTGCTGGACCACGCGTTCGACCTGTCTAGCCACGAAGATGGTGGACTGTGTGAACTGTGTGTGCTGTGTGGCAACCACGCCCAGGCGCTATTACAGAGCCTCCCAACTATCGAGATTCAACCGATTCATATCCTGGTTGGCAGATGGCAGGATTTCCTCGATCTTCGGCCCCTTACCACGGCCTTTCTGGCCAGGGCACCGCCGCCCGACCTCCTCACGGTGTAGACAGCAAGACGATTAATCAAGTGTGGATCGGCAACTGTGGGTGCCTGTGTCCACATGTACTGTCACAGTGACAGGAGTTCATCATGCGTAATGTGTATGCAAACACTCTGCTTGTGCTCATATGGCTACCGTTTGTGGCCGCCGCCGACAATACGGAGCTGGAGTCAATTCGGCAACAGATCGAGGCGCTGCGTAATGAGTATGAGTCCCGAATCGAGGCATTGGAGAACCGTCTCGAACAGGCAGAATCTCAGGCACGTGAGGCGGGAGCCGAGGCTGAACGTGCACGCCAGCAGACAGAAACTGCCGCTACCGGGATCGCGGCCACCGAACCTGCGGCGACGGGTACTCTTCAGCAGAAAATCAATGCCTTCAATCCGGCCATCACCGCTGTACTCCAGGGCAGTTTTAATTCCTATTCCGAAGACCCCAAGGATTATGCCGTATCTGGTTTCCAGCTTGGTGGCGAGTCAGGCCTGCCTGCGCAGGGTCTGACCCTGGATGAAACCGAACTGATGCTGTCCGCCAATGTTGACCAGCTCTTCTATGGGCAGACCACCATTGCCCTGCATGATGACGAGGAAGAAACTGAGGTCGAGGTCGAGGAAGCCTTTATCGATGCCTTGGCAATGCCGGCCGGTACCGGACTTCGATTCGGACGCTTTTATTCCGACATTGGCTACCTGAACCGCTTTCACACCCATACCTGGGATTTCAGGGATGCACCGCTGGCCTACCGTGCATTTCTTGGCAAGCAGTACTCGGACACTGGCATGCAGCTGAGCTGGCTGGCGCCAACTGACCTGTATCTGCGGCTGGGTGGCGAGGCACTGCGTGGCAACCGGTTCCCCGGAGGCGATGCCAGTAAAACCAGCGGCAATAGCCAAAGCCTGTTTGCCAAGCTCGGCGGCGATCTTGGAAGCAGCCACAGCTGGCAGCTAGGCCTGTCGCAGTTATGGGTCGATGCCAGAGACCGCCGCGGCAGTGGACATTCACACGGGGGTGGAGATTCCGCCAGCGAAGCATTTACGGGTGATTCGAATCTCACTGTGGCTGACTTTGTCTGGAAGTGGGCACCCAACGGCAACCCCCGCCACCGGAACTTCAAGTTCCAGTCCGAATTCTTCTATCGCAAAGAGGACGGGCGGAATGACTTCACGGAGGATGGCGACACCGCGGTACTGGACTATGACGGTAGCCAGAAGGGTTTGTATGCACAGGCTGTCTACCAGTTCACGCAGCGCTGGCGCATTGGCACCCGTTATGACTGGCTGTCGGCCGACAATAAGCTGAAGCTGCGCAATCCAGGCGGCCTCGATCCCGACGAGGTCATGGAGGAGACCGCACTGAACAATGACAATCATGATCCCTGGCGCTGGAGTCTTATGGCGGACTGGTCCCCCAGTGAGTTCAGCAGGCTGCGACTGCAGTACAACCGGGACCGTTCCCGTTCGCTCACCGACCAGCAGTGGATGATGCAGTACATCATGAGCCTGGGGTCCCACGGGGCCCACGAATTCTAGGGGGTATACTTCATGAGACAATCTGCAATGCTGTTTCTGGCCGGTGTGTTGTTGCAAACCGTCACTGCAAGCGTCCATGCCGGGATCGAGGTATTCGCCTGTGAACCCGAGTGGGCCGCCCTCATCGAGGAACTGGGTGGCGCTCATGTGAAGGCCGGCAGTGCGACCACCGCACTCCAGGATGTGCATCACATCCAGGCACGCCCCAGTCTGATTGCCCGCTTGCGCCGTGCCGACCTGCTGATCTGTACCGGCGCCGGGCTGGAGGAGGGTTGGCTACCCGTGCTGCAGCGTCGTGCCAACAATCCGCGCGTGCAGGCAGGTGCAAATGGTTATCTCGAGGTGTCTGACCATGTACGCCTCCTTGACCGACCTGTCCGAGTAGACCGGGCCGAGGGGGATGTCCATCCCCAGGGCAATCCCCACATCCAGCTCGATCCGCACAACATCCAGCGTATCGCAGAGATTGCCACCGAGCGTCTGGCAATAATCGATCCGGCACATGCTGATGATTACGCTACCAACCTGACGAATTTCAGTCAGCGCTGGCAACTGGCCATCGAGCGTTGGGAGCTGCGGGCTAAATCGCTCAAGGGTACATCCGTGGTTGTGCATCACAATTCCTGGGTTTATCTGCAGCACTGGCTGGGGCTCGAGATTGTGGGGACCCTGGAACCCAAGCCCGGCATTCCGCCCTCCAGCACCCACTTGAGCCAGCTGCTGGCGCGGTTGGAACAGCACCCGGCGCAGATGGTGATACGTTCAGCTTACCAGAACCCCCGCGCATCGGAATGGTTGTCACAACGTGCGGGTATTCCCGCCCTGGTGTTACCCTCAACCGTGGGTGGCAGCGAAGCGACAAAGGATCTGTTCGGTCTGTTTGACGCCATCATCCGGCAGTTACTTGAGGCCGCATCATGAGTATCGACGGCCTGGACATCAGCATTCTGGGGCCGGCCTATGCTGCAGGTTTGCTGGTCTTGTCCACTCATGTACCGCTCGGACGTCATGTGCTGGCACGCGGCATCATCTTCATCGATCTCGCCATTGCACAGATTGCGGGTCTGGGGGTAATTGCTGCGCACACCTTTGGTTGGGATGCCGGTGACTGGATGGTCCAGGTAACTGCTTTCGGTTCAGCGCTGATTGGTGCACTCATTTTGTTCTGGTGTGAACACCGTTGGCCCGAGGTGCAGGAGGCTGTCATCGGTACGGCATTCATCCTGGCGGCGAGTGCTGGCATCCTCATGCTGGCCGGCAATCCCCATGCCGGTGAACACCTCAAAGAGCTGATGGTGGGCCAGATCCTGTGGGTAGACTATCAGCGACTGCCTGCCGTTGCTGGACTCTATGCACTGGTGCTGTCGGTGTGGTTCGGTGTGGTCCGTGACCGGCAGCAACTGTTGTTTTATCTGCTGTTCGCGCTGACCGTGACGGCCTCTGTTCAACTAGTGGGCGTGTATCTGGTATTTGCCAGCTTGATCATTCCGGCGCTGACTGTGCGCAAGGCTGGTAACAACGGATTATGGATTGCCTATGGGTTGGGTGCGGCAGCTTATGCACTTGGTCTGATCAGTTCGGCATTGTTCGATATGCCGGCAGGAGCAGTAATCGTACTAACGCTGGTGTTGCTGAGCATCTCGTTGAGAATGGTTACCTATGCAGCAAAACGTGACTGATTTTGGGCAATTCTCGGATATGAAATATGCAGTTCTGTTAATAAGTGGGTCGACATTTGTCGACCAGAGCCCGCCTCGGGAACGACCACTTACAGTGGCGCATTCCATGCATCAGCGTTTCGGTGGTCCGATCGCCATCGCGCTTGAGCGGTCAAAGGGGCCGATTGTCTATGCGCTACAGACGTATCAGTTTTTCAAGCTGTTTCCGCTAAACCCCTCGATGCGGGCAAAGCACTGAGAGGCATTCATACCCGGCTGGGCCAAAGATCATTCCACCGATGTAGAACTCGCTCTGCATCTGCTGATGCGCCATCCGGAGCGCTTCAAGGCATTGCAACCGCAAAGTGTCGAGATGCGTTTCTCGCTCTGCACCATTCAGCCATGGTGGAGTTTAAACGTATTGCGAAGCTAATACTCCAAATAGACAGCTAAACATTACTTGCATTAGAACGATTCTGGTACGCAACGATTAGCCGCAATGGAATCTCTTTTTGATCCGCCTGCTGTTGTTAAAATCCGTACCCAGGGCAGAGAAAGTTCGCAGAACAAGAACACTTGCACAATTTATGTATGCAAACGCCCAACATCGTAACGTGGACGGTTTCACAAGACTCACCTGCACTCGATCAAACATTCCTGGGTATTTCTATAGCAAATAACAGCTTACACCCCCAGCAACACACGAAATACGTGGCTGGCGCGATATGTGCACTACCTCAGCCTTAATGACTCATTTCCGTAACTTGGCTTGAAGATGGTGGTGAAAAATAATGAAAAGCGTCTTATCAGTATCGATTATGTTCGCATGCCTTATGACGCTCGCAGCTGCCCCAGTCCATGCTGAAAACACCGAGCCCGGGACGACCCATCCAAATCCAGGCAAATTACAGTTGCTACAGATGATCGATGACTTACCAGCTGGGGATTACCAAAAAACCCATCACACTGAAAAGCGTGATATGCGTTCGCCACTGAGGTTTCACTCGAAAAGCACAGCGGAGTCCATGGGACTCAGCAAAAAATCCGGGCAGCTGGCTGCTGAAGCGACAAATGTAACCACAAGCCCGTTAACCCGGCAAGACGTAACATTTAATTTAAATGGTAAAGAATCCCTCGCATTTGAAATCAGGGATCCGACAGACAAAAACCGGGTTCTGCTTCTGAGTTACAGGATGAAATGGTAGGCTGTCAGCCTGATTCTGAAACTTTCCCGAAAATAGTCATTTTCTGGAGCGAAATTTATCATCGATCTCGCTGATGCAATGGCCTTGCAGGAAATAGACGTTGAGATTCTGGCACGCAATGACCCCAGGCAGCACTGCCGATGTGCAAAGGGGCTTGTGACGGTGAACTTCGCCCTGGGAGATGAATCAGGATTTTTCCACCGGCACCAGCGGCTAAATTTCCGGGTACCAACCGCGCCAATCCCGCTGACGGATACATGAACGCCATTCGGAACTATAATGCAGGATTGCCTGAAACCCTGAATGATTAGACATGCCTGATCCCGATAATGCACCCAGACCCGCCAGCCTGTGGCGACGACTGGCGGCACTGTTCTACGACTCCCTGTTACTGCTGGCCGTCTATTTTATCGCAACGGCAATTCTGCTGCCGCTGACGGGCGGCGAAGCGATCGAAGCAAATAATCCGTTGTTAACAAGCTACCTGCTGTTTATCAGCTTTTTTTTCTACGCCTGGTTCTGGCTACACGGCGGGCAGACCCTGGGCATGCGCAGCTGGAGATTACAGCTGCACAACCTGAGGCCAGGCCCTGTTACCTGGCTGCAGTGCCTGTTGCGTTTTATCATTGCCCTGCCAGCCGGGTTGCTGTTCGGGCTGGGCTATGCCTGGATGCTTATCGACAAACAGAAGCTCACCTGGCACGACCGTTACTCGGAAACCCGCATCGTGCAACTGGATGAGAATCCGCACCGGCGGTAATGGTTCCCCCGTATCTTACGCCTGATTTTATGTTCAGCTGCGGCGTCGTAACAGCAAAAGGCCCGCGGCAAACACAACAGAAGATGGCAGCGCAGCACTCAACCAGGGCGGCATGCCATACACCAGCCCTGCGTGTGCCGTGATGTCATTGATCAGTTTGAAAACCAGACCGAGCACGACGCCCGCCAGAACACGCTGACCGCCACTCTGCTTACCCAGCGGTCCCAGCACAAAACTGACCGACAGGAATAGCATGGCAATCGCTGCCAGCGGAGCCGCCCAGCGTTGCCAGTAATTCAAACGGTATGAAGAGACATCCGTATCGTTTGCTCTTAGGTAGGCAATGTATTGGTGGAGATCCGGCAAAGACAGGGTTTGCGGATCCCGCGTCAACAGCCGCGCCAGACGCGGATCCATCAACGTAGGCCACGCTATTCGTTCAGTGTTCTCAACCTTGACGGTTTGATCGTTGAAATGACTGACCTGCAGGTCTTCGAGCAACCAGCGGCCCTGCTGATAACGGGCGCGTGATGCGCTTGCCGCAGAAACCAGCCGGGGCGTCGCATCGATTTCAAACACCACCAGCCTGCTAAGGCTACCATCCGCTTCGCTCTGACCAACCTGAATCAGGCGCTGTCCGTCACGCACCCAGAATCCCGAATCCCCCTGCACGCTGACCTCATCGAAAATAGCCGAGGTCCGCAGTTGCCCGGCGATCTGCCGGGAAAGCGGTGCCCAGCCTTCACCCATGAGAACAACCGCGACGAGCATCAACACGCCTGCCTGCAATACCGCGCGCGTGAAACGTGCCGGTGAACAACCCGCCAGCCGGAACGCGAGCAACTCGGCCTGTGCTGCCAGCCCCCCCAGGCCCAGCAGCGAACCGATCAATACCGACATCGGAAATGCCTGGTAGGCGCGACCGGGCAAGACAAGCAGGATGTACAGGATGGCATCACCGAGTTCATAGTCACCGCGCCCTATGTCACCCATTTCTCCCAGAAAAGCAAACAGCCCCTCCAGCGCTATCACCACCAGCCAGGTCAGCAGTGTATTCAGCAAAATCACTTTGCCAATGTACAGATCCAGGCGTTTCACGGCGCCACCCGCCTGTATGACCGCCAGTGTCTGAAGCCGGCCCATCCGGCCATCAGGCCGAGCAGCAGTCCGTGCACCCACCACAAACCCAGCCAGGCAGGTATCCGGCCTTGTTCAATCCATAACTGTCCGGTCGCGAGCAGATTGAAATACAATGTAAAAACCAGCACCCCCATCCACAGCGGATAATAACGATTCATGGCTGGGCGAAACCGTGTCAGGGGAACGGCGATCAGCGCCAGCACCAGCACCGTGACCGGCCGCGACAGCCGCATCTGCCACTCGGCCTGTGCGTGCAGGTCGGGGTCACCCCACAGCAGGCGGGTAGCGACCGCATCCCACTTTTTACCCGTCCCAGCCGACGCCGTGCGAATTCTCACCGCGTATTCCTTAAAGCTAAGCAAACGATAATCGGCCTGACCAGGTACCCCTTCGTAACGCTGGCCGCTGCCCAGCACCAGGTACTGATCGCCGGCTGCGGCGCCCTGCTCAACCCTGGCAGTCGCGGCCACCAGTACCTGTGAACGCCGGGGGTGACGAACATGCACAAACACGGCTTCCAGCGTGCCGGCTTCAGCACCGGCACGCTGTGCGAAAATCAGCCATCGCCCACTGCGCAGCTCATGAAAACGCCCGGGTACCAGCGCATCAATATCCACACGCTGTTCAGCCTGGTTGCGAAGCTGATAACCCTGCTGGGCCGTGCGCGGCACCAGATACCAGCTCAATATCGCCACCAGCAGCGTTACCACAACGACCGGTAGCGTAACGGCCCGATACAGCTGCGCCGGACCAACGCCACTGGCAGTCAGGGCCAGCGACTCATAATCGCGATTAAGCCGGCCGAACAACCACAACAGTGCCAGAAACAGCGTCAGCGGCAACAGAAAGACCAGAAATGCGACCGACTTCAGGCCCAACAGCCACAGCACCATCGCCGCCGGCAACTGGCCGCTGGCCGCCTGCCCCAGGTAGAGGGAAAACCTGGGGCA
>Ga0193948_1000133_pt1 | contig 10810 bp, 9 predicted proteins | sample FRT_12_MG_FD_161659 | JGI IMG/M metagenome (GOLD analysis project Ga0193948, IMG submission 161659) | Sediment microbial communities from the Broadkill River, Lewes, Delaware, United States - FRT_1-2_MG | ecosystem: Environmental > Aquatic > Freshwater > River > Sediment | place: USA: Delaware... | reverse complement strand
AACGGAGCTTTGCGCAAAAACGTTGCCTATGCTGCTGATGGAGCTCACACCGAGCGCGACAAGGTCGCAATGACGATGTGTCGAATAGCCCTGGAAGTTGCGTTGCAGCGTGCCATCGCGGCGCGCCTGCACCAATTCATCGTCGGGCAGAGCGAAATGGTCCATGCCAATGTAAATGTAGCCTGCCGCGGTAAGGCGTTCGATCGTGTTTTCGAGGATGTCGAGTTTGACCTCGGGGGCCGGGATGTCGTCCGCGTTGATCATGCGCTGGCCTTTGAAGCGCTGCGGCAGGTGTGCGTAGTTGTACACAGCAAAGCGGTCCGGCCGCATATCGATGGCGGTATCGAGTGTCTGTTCGAAGCTCGCGACCGACTGCAGTGGTAACCCGTAGATTAGATCAAAGGAGATCGAGCGGAACCCGGCCTGGCGTGATGCCTCGACCAGCGACGTCACTTCGGCGACAGATTGCTTGCGGTTCACTGCTTCCTGAACAGCCGCGTCAAAGTCCTGAATGCCAAGACTGAGGCGATTGAAACCCAGTTCGGTTAGCAGGTGAATGCTGTCTTCGGTCACGGTTCTCGGATCGACCTCGATCGAGAACTGCCGCTGCTCGCTCGTGTCGAGCGTGAATGCGTCCCCGAGTTTCGCCAGCAGGCTGCGCATCTGCTCTTCATCGAGGTACGTCGGCGTACCACCGCCGAAGTGCAACTGCTCCACAAGGCGTGAGCGGTCAAACAGGTCGGACTGCATCTCGATTTCGCGATACAGGTTGCCCATGTACTTGCTGACTCGCTCCTGGTTGTGCGTCACGATCTTGTTGCAGCCGCAGTAGTAGCAAAGTGTGTGGCAAAACGGGATATGCACGTAGAGTGACAAGGGCACGCCGGACGCGTTGCTGGCCCGCGCATTGTCAATGTAGTCCTGCACCGTAAGGTCCTCACTGAACTGCAGTGCGGTCGGATACGATGTATAGCGAGGTCCGCGCCCGTCATAGCGGCGGATCAGGTCGAGATCAAAGCAAACTGTGTCTGTAGACATGGTCTAAATGGTCGCCCAAATCATGGCGCACTCAAATGGGTACTTTCCGCAGGCTGTGTACGAGATATAACGCAACCGTAAACAGCAACACAGCAACACCCTGGTGCGCAGCAGCAAGTACCAATGGCACGCTAAGCAGTAGTGTGGATATTCCGAGGATAACCTGCAGAACTGCGGTGTGCAGCAGTGCGTTCACGGCCGGCCCCGAGCGTTGCGGCATGCCCGCCTTGCGGCCACGCCACCAGAATACTGCGATCACAACAAATGTCGTGATCGCCAGCAGTCGATGATTGAATTGAACCGTCGTCATGTTTTCCGTGAAATTTCGCCACAAAGGGTCGAGGGCCGACAGTCCAGGTGGCACCCAGTGAGCTCCCATCAAAGGGAAGGTGTTGTAGATCTCACCGGCTTTTAGGCCTGCGACAAATCCGCCCGAGATGATGGTGATCGAAATGAGCGCTATCAGCATGACGGACTTGCCAAACCATGGGTGTCGAATGCCTTGTCGCTGAGTGAACAGAAGCGACATCGCAACCCAGAACATAAATGCATATATAAGTAATGCGGCGAGCAGGTGCGCCGTCAGTCGGTACTGGCTGACGTGCGGATTATCGACAAGGCCGCTCTTGACCATGTACCAGCCCAGCACGCCCTGCAGCCCGCCCAGTACGAACATCAGCAGATACTTGGGCATTTCCCGCAGCCCGATGTAGCCTCTCGCCAGAAAAACAAGAAGCGGTACCAGGAACACAACGCCAATTGTGCGACCGAGCAGCCGGTGCAGGTACTCGAGCCAGAAAATACCTTTGAATTCATTCACATCCATGTGTGAATTGACCTTCAGGAACTCGGGCGTTTGCTGATAGATCTCGAAAACACGCTGCCATTCGGCATCGCCGATCGGCGGCAGCCAGCCCATCATCGGTCGCCAGTCGGCCATCGACAGGCCCGAGCCGGTCAGGCGCGTGACGCCGCCCAATACGATCATGACAAAGACCAGGCCACAGCAGACGAGTAGCCATGTGGCGATCTGTTTGTTTTGTTTGAAGTCAGACATGGGGCGCAATCTTAGCAGCACGAACCGGCTGACGTGACTGCTGATGCTAGGTATTTTCCCCAGTAGTGGCGCGACGCCCGTATGGCTAGTCTGTGACGGTCGCGATACTGAGTTTCTGGTCTCGGTTTGGCCAATGTCATAACCCCCACGAGCCGCGAGACCTGACAAGTCGGGCGGGCAGGATGCCCGCCCTTTTTAATGCCCGGGTATAGCGTCACCGCCACCCCCGACACGAACATGCGACTCATTCACAGGTGCAACAATTTGCATTTAGCGCGCCATAGCGATGGAATACGGGTAATATCGGCGTTGCCCGGTTACACAGAAGCGGGCGTACGACCACCTTCTGGTGGCGATTTTGTTACGAGGTATCTATGTCAGGCGAAAGAGTGCAGGGAACCGTTAAGTGGTTCAACGACGATAAAGGTTTCGGCTTTATCGAACAGGAAGGCGGGGCAGATGTCTTTGTCCACCACAGTGCGGTCCAGATGGAAGGCTTCAAGTCCCTGAAAGAGGGTCAGAAAGTAACGATGGAAGTGACGCAAGGCCAGAAAGGCCCTCAGGCCGAGAACGTCATCGCCGAGTAGATTCGCCCTCGTCGGGCGCTACTCAATTCCATGCCGCTGCGAATTCGACTGCACCTCCCGGGTGGCGGTCGGTTGAATTGTGCGTGTCGTGAGGTCCGGTCTGCTAGGAAACCAGGCCGCCGACACCGTCGTAGACGAGTTTGGCGCCGACAACAAACAGCAGCACGTAAACAAACGCAAAAAAGAAACGGTCGCTTACGCGCGCGTGCAACCGTGCGCCAATTAATACGCCAACCGGCGCCAGGATAACCAGCGCTGCAGAGGTCGCAAGGTTGGCAGTGTCGAACTGATCGAGCCAGGTATACGGGATCAGCTTGACGTAGTTGACCACGGCGAAGAACACAATCGTCGTTGCCGCGAAATCAGTTCTGTCCAGTGGTCGGCGCAGCAGATACATGCTGATTGGTGGCCCGCCGGAATGGGCGATGAAGCTCGTGAAGCCAGCGACCGAGCCGCCGAGAATACCGTAGCTGCGCGGATACTCCGTCGGAGCAACACTGTTGGTCCGTGTCTTGTTGATCCAGTAGTGCATCGTGAAAGTGATTGCGACAACACCGACGATCAGACGCACGATTGACGCGCTCATATACTCAAACAAAATCGTGCCGACGAGAATACCGATCAGCGACGCTGGCAGCAGGATACGCAGCTCCGGCCAAATCCACTTGCCACGGAATTTCCACAGGGCGACGAGATCCATAACGCAAAGAATAGGCAGCAGGATTGCGGCGGCTTGCAGGGGGGATATGACGAGCGCCATCAGCGGCACGGCGGCCACGCCGAGGCCGCCACCAAAACCGCCTTTGGAGATGCCGAACAGAAGTACCGCTGGAATAGCGGCGGCGTAGAACCAGGGGTCGGTGATCAACAGGCTCTCCTGCCGGGTATTTCGTGATTAAATAGACGATTAACAATCATAATGAAAAACGACCATGAAACTCAGAATTCGTGACAATTCAATCAGGTTGCGTCTGACGCGAGGCGAAGTCGACCGGCTACGGGACGAGGGTCTCGTGCGGGCAAGCACCTCTTTTCCGGGTGGCGGTGAATTTCGTTACGAAGTCGAAAGCAGTCCCGCGAGCGTGAATCCCGCAGCGTCTCTTTCCGATAACAAGATCACTGTTCGGCTGCCCGAGTCGACCGTTGGCGCGTGGGCGGCGAGCGAGCAGGTATCAATCACTGGCGAGCAGCAACACAAAAATGGAGAGCGGCTCAGCATCCTCGTGGAAAAGGACTTTGCATGTCTTGCGCCGCGTGAGGGTGAAGATGAAACAGATATGTATCCGCACCCCGCCGCCGAAGGCGGCGAAGGGCAGTGTTAGTGCCGGTAGCGCGTTACGCCAGGTTCGACCCGGAGACGATCCGATTTCTGGAGCAGCTCGCCGCGAACAATAACCGCAAGTGGTTCAAGGAGAACAAGACACGTTACGAAGAGCAAGTGTTGGATATAGCGTTGCGCTTTATCCAGTCCATGCAGGACCCTTTGCATGACATGGCACCGCACTTCGTGGCTCAGCCGACGCGTATGGGCGGGTCATTGATGCGCGTCTACCGGGATACGCGATTTTCAAAGAACAAACTCCCATACAAGACCAATATTGGCATTCAGTTTCGCCACGAGCAGGCCAGGGACGTACATGCACCTGGCTACTATGTACATATAGCGCCAGCAGAGGTATTTGTTGGTGTCGGTATGTGGCGTCCGGACTCCGAGTCGTTGCGACGCATTCGTGAGCGTATCGTCGCGAAGCCCGCACAATGGCAGCGCGCGACGAATGACAAGGTATTTCGCAGGAACTTCAAACTTGGTGGCGATTCTTTGACGCGACCACCGCGCGGCTTTGATAAGGAGCATGAATTCATCGAGGACATCAAGCGCAAGAGTTTCCTCGGGGTCCGCAACCTGCCGAGCGACGCGCCCACAAGCAAAGGTTTTCAGCGTACGGTCGAGTCTTCGTTCAAGGCAGCCGATCCATTCATGCGCTTCCTGTGCAAAGCGGTAGGCGTTCCGTTCTAGCTCTGCCCGGTGACGAGCACGATTTTGCCTTTGTGACGGCTGCTCTCCATGAGTTCGTGTGCTGCTGCCACGTCATTCATTGAGAATGTCGAGTCGATGATCGGTCCAACCTCGCCGGAACCGAGCAGGGGCAGGACATGGTTTTCGACCTGCCTGGCAATCTGCGATTTTTCGTCAATCGACTGCGGGCGCAGGGTCGAGCCGGTAATCGTCAGCCGCCGGCCCAGCACAACACGCATGTTGAGTTCCGCTGTTGGTCCCTGCAGGAATGCGATAATTGCGTAGCGGCCTTCGAGTGCCATGCTATCGATGTTCTTCTGCATGTACGGCCCTGCGACCATGTCCAGCAATACGTCCACGCCACGTCCGTCGGTAGTCTCCCGGACCATGCGTTGCCAGTCTTGTGTCCTGTAATTGATCGCCTTGTCCGCACCCAGTTCCTCGCAGAAGCGACATTTCTCGTTGCTGCCCGCCGTTGTGATGATCTTACAACCATGAGCCTTGGCGAGTTGGATCGCGGTCGTACCAATACCGCTGGAGCCGCCATGCACCAGGAAGGTTTCACCCTTGTTGAGGCGGCATCGCATGAAGACGTTGTACCAGACCGTGAAAAAGGTCTCGGGAATGGCCGCCGCTTCGATGAGTGATAACTTTGCTGGCACTGCGAGGCAGTGGCCTTCGTTCACGCGGCAATACTCGGCATAGCCACCGCCATGAGTGAGCGCCATGACCGTATCTCCCACCGACCACCGACTGACCAAGGATCCGACAGCGACGATTTCGCCGGCGACTTCGAGTCCTGGCAAATGACTCGCGCCCTGCGGCAACGGATAGAGTCCCTGGCGCTGCAGAATGTCGGGCCGGTTGACGCCTGCAGCTGCAACCCTGATGAGTACGTCAGCGTCGCCAATTTGGGGAACCGGTTCTGTGACGTTGACGAGGACCTCGGGGCCACCGGGCTTGTCGATAGCGATGGCTCGCATCGTGTCAGGGATCGTCATATGCGGGTTTGTCCTGTTGGGCAACTGCGGCGAGTATCACTTCCAAAAGGCCATGGACACAAGACACGATGTGTGGATACTGACAGAGCATCTATCAAGTCAGTGAAATCATGTCTGAAAATCCGATTTTATGGAGCCCATCTGCTGAGCGCATACAGGCTGCGGCCATGTATCGTTTCATGCAGGCACAGGGATTCGACAACTACGATGAACTGTACAGCTGGTCGATCGACAACTCGCCGGCGTTTTGGGAAGCGTTGTGCGGGTTTTGCGACGTGCGATTCGATACGCCTGCGGACATCACTCTGGCGCGTCCCGACAACATCATGGATGCGGGATGGTTCAGCGGTAGCACGCTGAATTGTGCAGAGCACCTTACGCGCCATACGGGGCGACGCCCGGCAATCATTTTCTGTGGTGAAAACGGTGCGCGACGAGAAATCAGTTTCGACCAGTTGCGCGAGTCGGTCGCCGCGGTCGCCGCCGGACTGCGTGACGCGGGAGTTGGTTTTGGCGATCGCGTTGGCGGGTTCCTGCCGAACTGCCCGGAAGCCGTGATTGCGATGCTTGCGACTGCGAGTATAGGTGCGACCTGGTCATCGTGTTCACCTGATTTCGGCGTCAACGGTGTCGTCGATCGCTTTGGGCAAATCGAACCCAAAGTATTGTTTGCGACAGATGGCTATTACTACAACGGCAAGCGCGTTGATTCTCTCCCTGTTGTGGCCGGCATCGTCGAGAATATTCCGAGCATCGATGCCACCGTCATCGTGCCCTTTCTTGCCGACGGTCCGGATACGTTTCCTGACACGGCGTCTGCAACCTGGGGCGACTTTCAAAAGCCAGGTGCGCCGCTGACCTTCGAAGCGCTACCGTTTAATCATCCGTTGTACATCATGTATTCATCGGGGACGACGGGCGTGCCGAAGTGCATTGTGCACGGTCATGGCGGAACCTTGCTGCAGCTCCTCAAAGAACATGTGTTGCACACCGATGTCTCGGATAAGGATCGCGTGTTCTATTTCACGACCTGCGGCTGGATGATGTGGAATTGGCTGGTGGCGGGGCTGGCTCCGGGTGCAACCGTGATCCTGTTCGACGGTTCGCCGTTTTTCGACGACGGTCATGGGCTCTGGAAGATGGCCGAGCGTGAACGAGTCACTGTGTTCGGGACCAGCGCGAAATATATCTCGGCGCTGCAAAAAGCCGGCGTAAGACCAGTGGATGACTACAATCTGCCAGAGTTGCGTGCAGTATTGTCGACCGGTTCACCCCTGGCGCCCGAGAGTTTTGACTTTGTTTACGATGCGATAGGCAGTGATCTGCAGCTGTCATCCATTGCCGGCGGTACCGACATTATCAGCTGCTTTGCGATTGGCAATCCGACGCTGCCTGTACGTCGCGGGGAACTTCAATGCCGGGGACTCGGCATGGCTGTGCAGATTTTTGACGAATCGGGCAACGCTGTTGTCGGGCAGCAGGGCGAGCTTGTTTGCACCCGGCCGTTCCCATCGGCACCGGTCTGTTTCTGGAATGACGACGGTGGGTGGCGCTATCGCGCCGCCTATTTCGAACGATTCCCCGGCGTCTGGGCGCATGGCGACTTTGCTGAGCTGACCGCGCGGGGCGGCCTGATCATCTATGGGCGTTCTGATTCCGTCCTGAACCCGGGTGGTGTGCGCATTGGCACGGCTGAGATCTATCGTCAGGTCGAGAAACTCGATGAGGTGGTCGAGAGCATTGCGATTGGCCAGAAATGGCAGGACGACGTTCGCGTCGTACTGTTTGTCGTATTGCGCCCCGGCCTCGAACTCGATGACGATTTGCAGGGTCGGATTCGGCAAGTAATCCGCGATAACACGACGCCACGGCACGTCCCGGCGAAGATCGTGGCCGTCACGGATATTCCGCTAACGAAAAGCGGCAAAATCGTCGAACTTGCAGTACGCTCCGTCGTGCATGGAGAAGCTGTTAAAAACACCGAGGCTCTGGCCAACCCCGAAGCGCTCGATAATTTTCGTGGCATCGCCTTTCTTTACGAAGACTAGATGTAGCTGCTGATGGAACGCGGCGAGCTGATCGGCGTAGAAGTCTCTGCCGGGCGCGTACTGCCCGAGTGGATCGACATCAACAATCATATGAATGTTGCCTACTACGTGCTTGCATTTGACCAGGGTGTGGACTCGCTCTGGGATCGTTTCGGTATCACCGACCAGCACATCCAGGAAATGAACAGTTCGACGTTCGCGGTTGAATCGCATGTCATCTACCGGCGCGAATTGACGCTCGACGACCCATTCATAGTGACCGCGCAGATACTCGCGTACGACGAGAAGCGTATCCACCAATTCCAGCGCCTCTACCACGCTGAGCAACACTACCTCGCGGCGACGGCGGAGTGGATGAACCTGCACGTAGATCTTACGACACGACGTGTTGCCCCATGGCCGAAGACAATTCTCGACGATATCGCGAAAGTGGCCGCTGCACAGGGCGAATGGCCCTGGCCGAGGGAGGCGGGCCGACAAATGAAGATTGCGCTGCCATTATTCAGCGCGCGGGCTGGTCGGGGTAGCGACGCATGAGTTATCTGCTTGCGATCGACCAGGGAACGAGCAGTAGCCGCGCGGTTGTTTACGACGACGCGCTGCAAACGATGGCGAGCGCACAGCAGGAGTTCCCGCAGATTTATCCAAAGCCCGGCTGGGTCGAGCATGACCCGGAGGCGATCTGGGAGTCCGTACGCCATGTGACCGGGCAGTGTGTTGATGAGCTCGGCGTGACCGATTTTGCCGGCATCGGCATCACGAACCAACGTGAAACAACATTGATCTGGGACCGCGCAAGCGGCGCGTGCGTATACAACGCTGTTGTCTGGCAGGATCGCAGAACAGCGCAGCTGTGCGAACGGCTCAGGGCAGACGGTGCCGGCCAAATGGTCGTCGAAAAAACCGGGCTGCGCCTCGATCCGTATTTTTCGGCGACAAAAATTGCGTGGCTGCTCCAGAATGTGCCGGGTGTCTGTGACGACGCTAACGCCGGCAAACTCGCATTCGGAACGGTGGATACATTCCTGCTGTGGCGCATGACGGGTGGTCGGGTGCATGCGACTGATGCGACCAATGCGTCCCGCACGATGTTGTTCAACATTCATACGCAGGACTGGGACGAAGAGCTGTTAAAACTGTTCAATATTCCCCGCGATTTGCTGCCTGATGTGCATGACTGCGCTGCTGAATTTGGCGTAAGCGATGCGGACGCAATCGGCATCGAAGCGCCGGTACTTGGCATCGCCGGCGACCAGCAGGCTGCCTTGATTGGCCAGGCTGGATTTGGGCAGGGCATGACGAAGAGCACTTACGGCACCGGCTGCTTCGTCATAGCAAACACGGGACGTAATGTGCTCACATCGAAGAATCAGTTATTGACGACGATCGCAAGTCGGCTCGATGGCGAAGTCACCTACGGCCTGGAAGGCAGTGTGTTCGTCGCGGGCTCAGCGGTGCAGTGGTTGCGAGACGGGCTGAAGATTATTGACTCGGCGCCCGAGACCGAGGCGATCGCAGCGCACACAGGTATCGTGGAGGACGTGCATGTCGTACCGGCATTTGCGGGGCTTGGCGCACCGTACTGGGACGCTCATGCTCGCGGAGCAATTCTGGGGCTGACTCGCGGTAGCGGCCTCGCCGAAATCGTAACAGCCACACTTCAGGCGATCGCCTATCAAACGCACGATCTGATTGCCGCAATGTCGGACGATGGTGTGTCACCATCTGTCATTCGTGTCGATGGTGGCATGGTGGCCAACGACTGGTTCCTGCAGTTCCTGGCCGATATCCTTGCGATCACGGTCGAACGGCCGGCGAACGTCGAATCAACGGTTTTGGGTGCTGCCTACCTGGCTGGACTGAAGGCAGATATGATCGCATCGACCAGTGACATCTCCGCTATGTGGCAGCGCGCGCGGCTCTTCGAGCCCGGCATGAGCCGCGAGCGTCGCGAGCAACTGCTGGCCGGCTGGTCTGCGGCGGTCGCCCGCGTGCGGACGGATACCTGAACATGCTAAGAGCACGACAGAAAATCGGCAAATACCGAATCCTTGGGCGCATTGCGTCTGGGCCGCTGGCCGATGTTTACCGGGCATTCGATACGATCCAGAAAACCCGGGTCGCAATCAAGATCCCAAAGTCGGGCGGCGCGACCGGCGAAGAAGAATTTCTCCATGAGGTGCAGGTCGCGACGCGTCTCAGGCATCCGAACATCCTCTCTGTGCTCAACGCCAGCTATATCGATGATCATTTCGTTATTGCCATGGAACTGGGCGACGAATCGCTTGCCGATCGCATTGAACGTCGCACATCGACTGCCCGGGCCATGGAACTTGCTGCACAAGCACTTGCTGCGCTCGCGCATGCGCACGAGCACAGAATTATTCATTGTGATATCAAGCCTGAGAACTTCATTCTCTTTCAGGGCAATCAACTCAAGCTGGCAGACTTCGGGTTCGCCAAGATCAGCCTGCGCACGCTGAAGGCGTCAGGCTCAGGCACGATCGATTATATTGCGCCGGAGCAGGCGATGGGCCGGCCCAAATTTCAGTCCGACGTGTTTTCGCTTGGCCTCGTTCTGTACCGCCTGTTCTCCGGCAAGCTCCCGGAGTGGCCGTTCGAATGGCCGATGGCAGGTCACGATCGCCTGGCCAGCCGGGTGCGTCCTGAATTCACCGAGTTCCTGAGAAAAGCGATCCAGCTCGACCCGTCCAAACGCTACCGCAATGCAGTGCAAATGCAGGCAGCCTTCGAACGCTTGCACAGTCACGCGCGGCGGCAGAAACGCGCCAAGCCAAAGAATGGCAGCCGCAGCGAATCGTCGTGGCGGCAAATGCAGTGGCGCGAATTTCAGCGCAAGTATCGCAAGGTATTGCACACGAGCCACCAGTGCCGGCGCTGCGAGGGTCCGGTGTCCGAGAGTATGCAGGCATGCCCATGGTGCGGTTTCGATAACCCGGCGCGTGGCTCGGAATCCTTATTCGCGTCGACCTGTCCGCGTTGTGAGCGAGGCGTCAAGAACGACTGGAACTATTGTTCCTGGTGCTATGGCCCGGGATTCG
>Ga0193948_1000131_pt1 | contig 10840 bp, 11 predicted proteins | sample FRT_12_MG_FD_161659 | JGI IMG/M metagenome (GOLD analysis project Ga0193948, IMG submission 161659) | Sediment microbial communities from the Broadkill River, Lewes, Delaware, United States - FRT_1-2_MG | ecosystem: Environmental > Aquatic > Freshwater > River > Sediment | place: USA: Delaware... | reverse complement strand
ACCGGGAGCGTTGTCGAAGATCCCCTGGTGACCGAATACATCAATGAAGTAGGCGGCCGCATTGCCGCCCAGGCGAACGACGGTAGCCAGAGCTTCAAGTTCTTCGTCATTGATGATCCGAATATCAACGCCTTCGCCCTGCCCGGCGGCTACATCGGCGTGCACACAGGCTTGCTCGACGCCAGCCGCAATGAAGACGAACTCGCCGGCGTGCTCGCGCACGAAGTCGCGCACGTCACTCAGCGCCACATCGCCCGCGCCATTCACGCGAGCCAGCGCCAGAGCATCATTACGACAGCGCTGATGCTGGGCGCCATCCTGGCGGGCGTCGCGTCAGGTGACAGCGATGCCGCGCAGGCCGGCATGGTGGTCGCCCAGGGCACCGCGGCTCAGCAACAGATCAACTTCACCCGCAGCAACGAATACGAGGCCGACCGCATCGGCATACGGGCGATGGCGGATGCCGGCTTCGACCCCCACGGCATGGCGTCATTTTTCGAAGTCATGTCGCGGCAGTCCCCGGCTGACATCAATATGCGCATGCCCGAATTTCTGCGCACCCACCCGGTTACGACGCAGCGCATCGCAGAAGCGAGAAACCGGGCGCGAGAGTATCCGCGCAGGCCCAGCAACGACAGCATCAATTACGGCATCGCCCGCGCGCGGATGAAAGTCGGGAGCTTCGACACAGACGAAGCCGCAATTGCCTACTTCGAGTCTCGCGACTACGAGCAGCAGAACGATATCGAGAAATACGGGCGCGCCGTCGCCTACCAGCAAGCGGGGCGTCATCAGGATGCAAACAGGATCTTCGAGGAACTACTCGAGCGCAACCAGAAGATCATCGCCTACCACATTGGCGTCGGCGAGACGCAACTCGCGATGGAACAGAACGATCGCGGCATCGCCACGTTCGAACGCGCAGTCAGCCTGTTTCCACGTAACGTGCCGCTCGTCATTCACTACGGCGAGGGCCTGCTGAAGCTCGGGCAGGCCGACAAGGCCCACAGGATACTCCTCGACCTGATGAACAACGTGCCGCCGACGCCCGAGCAGGTGCGCCTGATCGCGAGGGCGGCCAACCAGGCCGGCGATACCGCGGAGGCGCTTTACTACCTCTCCGAGTATCACCTGATGACGGGCAACCTCGTCGGCGGCATCAATTTTTTGCAACGCGCGCTCGCGCTTCCCGAACTCCAGGAAATCCAGCGAATTCGTTTCGAAGCTCGCATCGATTTCATTCGCGAGTACATGAGCGAAGAACAGCTCAAGCAGTTGCAGCGCAGCCAACCCGTCGGCGCCTCCGCGCGCAACGCCGGCTGATTCCGGGCAATCATTGGGCGCCATGATGCGAGCCAGAGCCGCCTATGCCCCGGGATGCGTGTTGCTCGCACTGGGTCTGCTCCTGGCAGGCTGCGCCAGTGCACCGGCAGACGATAACGAGCAGGCGCAGGCGCGCGCCGAGTACGATCCCCTGGAACCCCTCAACCGCGGACTGTACGCCGTTAACGATGCCGTCGACCGCGTCACGCTCAAGCCGATTGCCCGCGGCTACAAGGCCGTGGTGCCGGAGTTCGCGCGACGCGGCGTGACAAATTTTTCGCGCAACCTGTTCACACCGCGCTCCGCGGTCAACAACTTCCTGCAAGGCAAGCCGGGGCCGGGCTTCAGCGAGCTGGGCCGCTTCATCATCAACAGCACCATCGGCATCGGCGGCCTCATCGATGTGGCCACCGCTCAGGGAATGCCGCAGTACGATGAGGACTTCGGCCAGACGCTGGCCGTCTGGGGTATATCCGAAGGCCCATACCTGTTTATCCCGCTACTGGGTCCGAAAACTCTGCTCGATGCCGTGGCGACGCCGGTCAACATCGCGTCCGACCCGCTCTATCACTATGATAATTCGTCAGTCCGCGACAAGATCTATGGGCTGAGATTGATCGATTTGCGCATGCGCCTGCTGACCGCCGATACGCTCCTCGAGGATTCCAAGGATCCCTACCTGACCCTGCGCGAATCCTACCTGCAGAACCGACGCTTCCAGGTCTACGACGGCAACCCACCCAGCACGGAAGAAGAAGAAGACCTGTTCGAAGAATTCTTCGACGAGGAGTAAGGCGACGCTTAGCTGCCGGGCGCCTCGATGAAGCCCGCCCAGCGCTCGCCGCGCCGCAGCAACTGCTCGACCTCCGTGGTGCGTGCGATTGCGAGAATACGCTCCGGCATGGAGAGAAAGCGGATTTCGCGGACGGTGTGATTGGCCCAGGTTATCCACTCGAGCAGCAACGCAAGGCCGGCCGAATCCGCTCTGGTCACGCCCGCGAGGTCGACCTCGATGCGAGTGTGTTGTTCGAACGGCTCTTCACTGGCGAGCAGGACGCGCTCGGCGGTTTCGAACGTTATCTCGCCGGTCAGCGCGAAGCGTCCTTCGCCCAAATCCTGCAGTTCGAACTTACTCATCCGGCTTTGAACTGGTCTCGGACTCGAGGCGATCGATCACCGCCTGCAGGCTCGACGTGCGAATTTCGGAATCGAGTTCGGTCCGATAGTTGCTGACGTAAGACACGCCTTCGACCTTGACGTTGAAGATCAGCCAGTGGTCGCCGCGATTGACGAGGTCGTAGTGGACCGGTACCTGTGTTCCGTCGTTGAGCGTGACGTTCGTCTTTACGAGAGCGCGTTTCGCCGACGTGTCGCCACGGAACTCGATGACATCGATCCGGTCCTCGTCGAACTCGAGCAGTCCGTCCGAGTACTTTCGCAGCAGCGAATTGTAGAAAGCATTGATGAAACGTTCACGCTGCTCGTCGCTCGCGGTACGCCAGTGCTTGGCCAGTACCAGCTGCGCCGCCAGCTTGCGGTCGAACCTTGGCAGCAGGATGTCGTCGATCAGGGCATAAAGCTCGTCACGATTCTCCGCCAGCTCCTCTTTTCGGCCGTTGAGCTTTTCGCTGAGTTCCGCTACCGCCCCTTCAATGACCGCATCGGGTGGCCCGGGATCGGCGACGACCGTCGATGCGAGCAACAGGGAAGCGACGAATGCCGCCGGCAGGCGCCAGTTAATCAGAGCCGTCATCGGACCCTCCTCCCACCAGGAACTTGCCGATCAGGCTTTCCAGCACGATCGCCGATTGTGTCAGCAGTACTTCACTGCCCTCTTCCAGGTAAAACTCGGAACCGCCTGCCTGCAGCCCCACGTACTGGCTGCCCAAGAGACCTGCCGTCAGGATGCTCGCGTCGGAGTCTTCCGGAATCTGGTCGTAGCGCGCATCGATATCCATCGTCACGACCGCGTCCAGTGCGGCTGGATCGAAATCGATGCGCGTTACCCGTCCGATCGTAACGCCGGACATGGAGACCGGGGCTCGCGGCCGCAGGCTGCCGACGTTGTCAAAGCGCGCCGTAATCCTGAAGGTCTCGTCCGCCGAGAAATCCTCTCCGCCCGTCGTCTGTGTCGTCAGAAAGAACAACGCGCCCATACCGAGCAGCGCGAAAAGGCCTGTACCCAGCTCTACTGTGCGTGTCTGTTGCATAAATCGTTCCCTATATCGCCACGGCAGTGATCATGAAATCGAAGATCAACACCACGATGGCTGTAATTACAACGGTTCGTGTCGTTGCGCGCCCGACACCTTCAGCGGTCGGAATCGCATTATATCCTTCCCAAACGGCCAGCAGGCTCGCAGCTATTCCGAAGACGACGCTCTTGACGATGCCTTCGTTGATGTCGGCAACTTCCACCGATTGCTGCATTTGCTGCCAGAATGAACCAACATCGACGCCAAGCAGCGATACGCACACCAGGTGGGCGCCGAGCAGGCCGACCATGCTGAATATGGCGGCGAGCAACGGCATCGCCACGACCCCGCCCAGGAACCTCGGTACGACTACGCGCCGGATCGGATTCACCGCCATCATCTCCATGGCCGATAGCTGGTCCGTGGCTTTCATCAGCCCGATTTCCGAAGAGAGCGCGGTGCCGGCCCGGCCCGCGAACAATAGCGCGGTAATCACCGGTCCCAGTTCCTTGACCAGGGCCAGAGCGGCAACGGCGCCGACCGAATCCTCGGCGTTGAAGCGAGCCAGGTTGGAAAAGCCCTGCAAGCCCAGCACGGCGCCGACGAAGAAGCCACAGATGATGATGATCACGAGCGACAGCGCGCCCGCATTGTGGACCTGTGCGACAACCAGGCTGAACCGTCGCGAGAGGACCGAAGGCGAATGAATCAGCAGCCGCAGGAAGAAGAGCTGCAGCGCGCCGAACGTGCGGACGAAAGCATAAAGCGTGTTGTAAAGATCCCGCAACATGCCGGCTATTCCGTGTCCCGTCCGAGGAGCTGTTCCGCGTAGTCCGGGGCGTCATAGTGAAACGCAACCGGACCATCGGCCATACCGTGCATGAACTGCCGAACGAGCTCGGAAGACGCCTTGTTCAGTTCGTCCGGGCTTCCGGATGCGGCAACCTTGCCCTTGGAGATCAGGTAGCTGCAGTCCGCAACCGTCGAGATCTCCTGCACATCGTGGCTGACGATAATGCTCGTAATGCCGAGCGCGTCGTTCATCTTGCGGACCAGGCGCACGATGACGCCCATCGAGATCGGGTCGAGCCCGACAAACGGCTCGTCGTAGATAAGGATATCGGGGTCCATCACCATCGCGCGCGCCAGCGCCACGCGCCGGGCCATGCCGCCCGACAACTGCTGCGGCATCATATCCGCAGCGCCGCGCAAGCCCACCGCGTGCAGTTTGGTGAGAACGACGTGGCGTATGAGCCGATTGGTGAGGCGCGTGTGCTCGCGCAGCGGAAACGCCACGTTTTCGAAGACGGACAGGTCCGTGAGCAGCGCACCGGCCTGGAACAGCATTCCGAAACGCTTGCGCATTTCGTAGAGCTCGGTCTGGTTCAGCGTTGCGATGTCCACGCCATCCACCAGGATGACGCCGTGGTCCGGGACGATCTGGCGCGTTATCAGTCGCAACAGCGTGGTCTTGCCGGTGCCGCTCGGGCCCATGATGGCAGTGACCTGGCCGCGCTTGATGGTCAGGTTCAGTCCATTGAATATCTTGCGCGCCCCGAACGAATAGTCGAGGTCGTGAATCTCGATGAGATTGTCGGAGAGTGCATCCATGGCGGTTCTGGTCCAGACGGCAGCGTCACTACCGGGGCCGGGAAAGCGCGCAGCATACCAAAAAACTTGGCCTCCGGAACAAAATGGGACTAAAATGGTCCTCTTTAAAACACGGCAGAAACGGCGAATGCTCAGAATCAGCAAACTCACCGATTACGGCACCGTGCTGCTGGCTCATCTCGCCCGCAATCCGGACGAGGTCTGTAGCGCGGCGGAGATTGCTGCGCGCACGGGAATTTCGCTGCCCACGGCGAGCAAATTGCTCAAATCGCTGGCCCGTAACGGGCTCGTAACATCGACGCGCGGCGCCAATGGCGGCTACAAGCTCGCCCGTGACGCCAGCGCGATCAGTGCGGCAGAAATCATCGACGCGCTCGAGGGCCCCGTGTCAATTACCGAGTGCAGCGCCTCCGACAGTCATTGCGACATCGAGGAAGCCTGCGGCGTCGGCAATGCCTGGCAGCGGATCAACGTCGCCATACGCAACGCCCTGCACGAGGTGAGCCTCGTCGACCTGTTGCGCTCGAGCAGCCCGGTGCCACGGTTCCGGTTTGCCGGCCTGCCCATCAACGTTGAGGAAAAAACCTGACTCCATGGCCACTGAAACCGACAACATCGAAAGTTTCGTCAACCAGCGATACAAGCACGGCTTCGTCACCGATATCGATAGCGAGGGCTTCCCGCCCGGCCTGGACGAAGATGTCGTTCGTGCAATTTCCGCACGCAAGAACGAGCCCGAGTTCATGCTCGAGTGGCGGCTTCGCGCCTATCGCCTGTGGCTGGAAATGACCGAGCCGGCGTGGGCTCATGTCCACTACCCGCCCATCGATTTCAACGAGATCTCGTATTTCTCGGCGCCGAAGTCAGACAAGGACCGGCCCAAGAGCCTCGACGAGGTCGACCCCAAGCTGCTGGAGACCTACGACAAGCTCGGCATACCGCTGCACGAGCGTGCGCGGCTCGCGGGTGTCGCCGTCGACGCGGTGTTCGATAGCGTTTCGGTAGCGACGACGTTCAAGGAGAAGCTGTCCGAAGCCGGCGTTATCTTCTGCTCGTTCTCGGAAGCGGTGCGGAACCACCCAGAGCTGGTCAGGAAATACCTGGGCAGCGTGGTGCCGCAGCGCGACAACTTTTACGCCGCACTGAACTCTGCCGTGTTCAGCGACGGCTCGTTCGTCTACGTGCCCAAGGGCGTGCGCTGCCCGATGGAACTGTCGACGTATTTCCGCATCAACGCCGCCAACACCGGTCAGTTCGAGCGTACGCTGATCGTTGCCGACGAAGGCAGCTACGTCAGCTATCTCGAGGGATGCACGGCGCCCATGCGCGACGAAAACCAGCTGCATGCAGCCGTCGTCGAACTGGTCGCGCTGGAAGGCGCGGAAATCAAGTACTCGACCGTCCAGAACTGGTACCCGGGCGACGAGAACGGCAAAGGCGGCATCTATAACTTCGTCACCAAGCGTGGCGATTGCCGCGGCGCGAATTCCAAGATCTCCTGGACCCAGGTGGAAACCGGTTCGGCGATCACGTGGAAGTACCCGAGCTGCATTCTGCGCGGCGACAACTCGGTCGGCGAATTTTACTCGGTCGCGGTTGCCAACAACTTTCAGCAGGCCGATACGGGCACGAAGATGATCCACATCGGCCGCAATACGCGCAGCACGATCGTGTCGAAAGGTATCTCCGCCGGGCACGCACAGAATGCGTACCGCGGCCTGGTGCGGGTAATGCCGCAGGCGCGTGACGCACGCAATCACACGCAATGCGACTCACTGCTGATCGGTAAGGATTGCGGCGCGCACACCTTCCCGTACATGGAAATCAAGAACCCGTCCGCGCGGGTGGAACACGAGGCGACGACGTCCAAGATATCCGCGAACCAGCTGTTTTATTGCCGGCAGCGCGGAATATCCGAAGAGGATGCCGTCAACATGATCGTCAACGGCTTCTGCAAGGAAGTCTTCAAGGAATTACCGATGGAATTCGCCGTAGAGGCGCAGGCCCTGCTCAATGTGAGCCTCGAAGGCGCCGTCGGCTAGGAAGGAACAATGCTTGAAATTAAAGATTTGAAAGCCAGCACGGGCGACACCCCGATTCTCAATGGTCTCTCACTGTCGGTGAAGGCAGGCGAAGTACACGCCATCATGGGGCCCAACGGCTCCGGCAAGAGCACGCTCGCGCAAGTCATCGCCGGCCACGAGGATTACGTCGTTACCAGCGGCTCTGTCGTCTACAAGGGGAAAGACCTGCTGGAACTCGATCCCGAGGAGCGCGCCCGCGAAGGCATCTTTCTCGGCTTCCAGTATCCCGTCGAGATACCGGGCGTGAACAATGCCTACCTGCTGAAGGCGGCGCTGAATGCCAAGCGCAAGCACCACGGGCAGGAAGAGGTCGATGCGTTCGAATTCCTCAAGCTTGCCAAGGAGAAGATGGCGATGCTCGGAATGGACCCCAAGTTCCTCAACCGGGGCGTCAATGAGGGCTTTTCCGGCGGCGAGAAGAAGCGCAACGAGATCCTGCAGATGGCGATGCTCGAACCCGAACTGGCGATACTCGACGAAACCGACTCGGGCCTCGACATCGATGCGCTGAAAGCGGTCGCCCAGGGCGTCAACGCACTGCGTAGCCCCGACCGCGCAATCGTCCTCGTCACGCACTACCAGAGGCTGCTCGACTATGTCGAACCGGACGTCGTCCACGTACTGTCCGGCGGCAGGATCCTGCGCTCGGGCGACAAGTCGCTGGCGCTCGAACTCGAGGAAAAGGGCTACGACTGGGTCAGGGAGGCCGCAAACGCATGACTGCGCTCGCCCTTCCCGACAAAGCGCTGGCTTCGGCGGTCCGTGACCTGCCGGATAACGCACTGGCATCGAACCGCGAGGCTGCGCTGGCGCGTTTCCTGGAGCGGGGATTTCCGACGACGCGCCTGGAGGACTGGAAATACACGGACCTTTCGGCCGTTGCGGACATCAGCCAGCGCTGGCTGGAAAACGGCGCCCCGGCGCCCTCCGCTGCCGCCATTGACGAGCGCATCGCCGAGATCCGCAGCGCAATCGACATTGAGTGGATAGTCGTCAGGAATGGCACGATCACCGGTGCGCACGATGCCGCCGCTGGCGAAGGGCTCAGCATCTCGACCCTCAGCGAAGTTGCGCATGCGCCCGGCTTCGATCATCCGCTGGCCGACCTCAACGCGGCCCTGTTGTCCGATGGCCTGCATATTCGAGTCGCTGCGAACACAACGCACGAGCGTCCGCTGGGCCTGCTCGTCGTCGACGGCGCAGATTCACAGCCGGGTGTCGCCCAGGCGCGCATCAAGATAGAACTCGAAGAAGGCGCGCAGGCGCAATTCGTCGAATACCACACATCCATCGGCGATTCTGATCATTACGCCAACAGTGTCGTGGAGCTTTCTCTGGCGGCAGGCGCTGTCGCGGACTACGTGCGCATACAGGGCCGCGACCGGAACCACACGCAGACGCATCGCACCGCCATTCAGCTCGAAGCATCGAGCACCGTTCGGTACAGCGGATTCGACCTGGGCGGGCGCTTGATCAGGAACGACCTCGACATCGATATCGCGGGCAAGGAAGCGACTGCGCTCGTCGGCGGCCTGTACATCGCCGATGACGGGCAGCACATCGACAACCACATCCGCATCGACCATCGCGTCGGGCCCGCGCGCTCGGTGCAGGAATACCGCGGCATCCTCGCCGGCCGCTGTCGTTGCGTCTGGAACGGCAAGGCGCTGGTGCAGGCTGGTGCAGACGGCACCGATGCCGAGCAATCCAATCACAACCTGCTGCTGAGCGACCGTGCAGAGATCGATGCCAAGCCGGAACTGGAGATCTACGCCGACGAGGTCAAGTGCAGCCACGGCACGACGGTCGGACAGCTCGACGAAGCCGCCCTGTTTTACCTGCGATCGCGGGGACTCGATCGGCAAGAGGCCACTCGAGCGCTCACGCGTGCTTTCGGAGCCAGTATCGTGAGTCACTCACCGATCGCGGTTGCCGCCGAGCACCTCTCGGAAGTGGTGGAGCGGCGGCTGTCCAGGCTGACAGACGGTGAACGAGCATGACGCACGCCCAGAAACTCACCGACGCGTATTCTGTCGTCGCGGCGTGCCGAGCCGACTTCCCGGCCCTCGACCAGGACGTAAACGGCCACCGCCTGGTTTACCTCGATAGCGCGGCATCGGCGCAGCAGCCGTCCGCCGCAATCGATGCAATCGCACGTTACGAGCGCCACGATCACGCCAACGTGCATCGCGGCGTGCATACGCTGAGTCACCGGGCAACCGACGCCTACGAAGGCGCTCGCGAAACGCTCCGTGCGTTCATCAATGCAGCCAGCACGACCGAAGTAGTGTTTACCAGCGGCACGACGGAATCCATCAACCTCGTGGCGCAGAGCTTCTGCCGGCCGAAGCTGGGCCCGGGCGACAGGGTGCTCATTACCCATCTCGAGCATCATGCCAATATCGTGCCGTGGCAGATGGTCTGCGAACAAACCGGGGCGGAACTCGTTGTTGCGCCGATCAACGAGCGAGGCGAGCTCGAACTCGACGCACTCTTCGCGCTCATGGACGAAACGGTCCGGTTACTGGCCATCTCGCACGTCTCGAATGCGCTCGGCACGATCAACCCGATCAAGGACATCATTGCTGAAGCACATTCCCGCGATATTCCGGTGCTCGTCGATGGCGCCCAGGGCGTTCCGCACATGAAGGTGGACGTCAGAGATCTCGATTGCGATTTCTACGCGTTTTCCGGGCACAAGATGTTTGGACCGACGGGCACCGGCGTGCTCTACGGCAAGGAAACGCTGCTCGACGCCATGCCCCCGTACCAGGGCGGTGGCGATATGATCCTGGAAGTCAGCTTCTCGGGAACGACGTTTAACGAACTTCCTTACAAGTTCGAAGCAGGAACCCCCAATATCAGCGGGGTGGTCGGCTTCGGTGCGGCAGCGAAATACCTCGAGGATCTCGGCATGCACAATGTCGAATCCTGGGAGCATGAGCTGTCAAAATACATGACGCAGCAGCTGTCAGAGATCGAGGATATTCGGTTCATCGGCACGGCCGCTCACAAAGCCGGCGTGCAGTCTTTTCTGCTGGGTGACATACACCCGCACGATCTCGGCACCATCCTGGATCACCAGGGCGTCGCAATACGCACCGGCCATCATTGCGCCATGCCGGTCATGGAGTTCTTCGACGTGCCTGGTACCGCGAGAGCGTCGCTGGCCCTGTACAACAATTTCGACGATATCGACCGGCTCGTCGCCGCACTCGAGAAGGCGCGCGAGATATTTGCATGACCGCGGGCAACCTTCATACCGACGACGTACGCGACCTCTATCGCGATTTGATACTCGAACATGCTCGCAATCCGCGGCATTTCGGCAAGCTCGACCATACAACCCACAGCGCCGAGGGAATCAACCCGCTTTGTGGCGACAAGCTCAGGCTGTACCTGGACGTCGACGCCGACGAGACGATCCAGGGCGCCGCATTCGAAGGATCGGGTTGCGCCATCTCGGTCGCGTCGGCCTCGTTGCTGACCGATACGGTCATCGGACTCAGCTCGGACGATGCGATGGCGGTCTTCGCTGCCGTAACAGCTCAGCTCTCCGGCAGCGGCTCACAGGGCGACAGGCATGTCGATCTCGGTAAGTTGCGCGCGCTGGCGGGTGTTCGCGAA
>Ga0193948_1000124_pt1 | contig 11085 bp, 10 predicted proteins | sample FRT_12_MG_FD_161659 | JGI IMG/M metagenome (GOLD analysis project Ga0193948, IMG submission 161659) | Sediment microbial communities from the Broadkill River, Lewes, Delaware, United States - FRT_1-2_MG | ecosystem: Environmental > Aquatic > Freshwater > River > Sediment | place: USA: Delaware... | reverse complement strand
CCGGCGAGCGTCTGCTACCCGAGCATCGCTTATGACGATGCCAAGGTCGTCGACACGGTCGTCGAAGGCTCCGGCTTTTGCAACGAGTTTAATCGCATGAACGCCGGCGGCGACACGCACTCCAGCGAGGCGAATCTCGAGGCCAACCCGGACGGTTCGAAGCTCTATGGCGTCTGGGCTCAGTGGGTATTCGAGAACGACGACTACGAGGGCGAGATCATCGAGTCGGATGCCATGTCGCGCCGGATCTGGTGGATCGACCTCTATAGATCGGTAGACGACGATCTGACGTGGACACTTCAGGGTACGAGCCAGCCCTGATAACAAGCGTGTCAACGCACAACTCCCTGCCCCGTTAAAAGGGCAGGGAGTTCTATCGGGAGATAATGAAAGGAGAGCGACATGCCAAAGCTCAACCACTCCGAACTCACCAGGCTCTTCCTGCTCGCTTGTTCTCTCTTCGTCCTCGCTTCGTGCGGCGACAGCAGCGACCCGCCGGCTCCGGCGGACATTATCGACGACGGTTCCGACGATGGATCCGGCGGCGGCTCCGGCGATGATCCGGGCGACACATCGAACGCGCCCCAGGGCGTGTTCGTTGTTTCCGGGGACGGGGACGGCACGGAGGTGCAGAACACGATCTCGTGGGAGCTCGACCCGGATGCAACGGAATATACGGTCTACTGGGACAATGTGCCCGGCGTGACCGACGCCAGCAGCGTCGTCGTTCCTGCATTCGAAGGCTCGCGCTACGTCGTGCATGCAGGCGCCGAGGTGCTGGCAGGCAGCACGTATTACTATCGCGTCCAGGCGACCGTTGGCGATGTCGCTTCTGCCTTGTCCGGCGAAGTTTCGGGTACGCCGCAGCTGGCCGCCACGGGTAACCAGCTCAATGACGTCGCCTGGAACGGCGCCGACACACTGGTCGCCGTGGGCGACAGCGGCGTGATCCTGGCCAGCCCGAACGCCACGGTCGACGGCTGGACGGACGTATCGACCGAGGCAGCGCCACAGCAGCTGACCGGTGTTACCTGGGAAGGTATCAATTCGCAATTCCTGGTCGTTGGTGCCGGGAATACGGTGCTGACCGGCGACGGCACGACCTGGGCAAAGCAGGACCTGGGAAACCTCGCGGCTGCAAGTAATCTCCAGGATGTCGCCTGGTTGGGTGACGGCTACATTGCCGTTGGTAACAACAGCGCGATCATCACCAGCAACATAGACGGCAGCGCCTGGGTGTCGCAAGACCCGGGTGCGGACGTCCCTAATACCTCGTTCAATGCCGCCGCATATTCCGGCGAGACGATCGTCGTAGTTGGCTCAAACGGCACGATTCTGACCAGCGTCGATGCGATCACGTGGGAGCTGCAGCCGGCTCTCGTCAACAACGACCTGAACGACATCACATGGGACGGCAGCCAGTTCATCGCCGTTGGGTCTAACGATGCGGTGCTGACCAGCCCGGACGGCCTGACGTGGGCCGCGCACATTCCGGGTACATCGGATATCAATTTCGTGGCCGTTACCCAATGGGACTCCGGTCTGCCTGCGGTCCCGGTTGTGGGCGTCGTCGGTTCGGCAGGGACGTTCGTTCTCGGTCCCGAAAACGACCCCGGCGTCATAGTCCGGACGGGCACGACGGAGCAGTTCGGCGGCATGACCTGGGTGGACGGTGGCGAAGGTTCCGCCTATTTCGTCATTGTCGGCAATGACGGCACCGTGATGACTGCGCAGGCAGACTGACGAAGGCTGGTCGTGCGACGCATGCGAAAACAGCTCCCGGGGTTTATACTGCAGCCACGGGCGTAATGCCGTGCGCACAACAAATGTCCAGCCAGTCGCGACGAAAAAGCTCGACGGTACGCGTCGGCATCGCCGACAAGAGCCCGCTCGTGCGAGCCGGGCTGCGTCACCTGTTCGAGAACGACGAGCGATTCGACCTCGTGACGGTGTGCAACGACGGCAAATCGCTGCTTGCGTCGCTCGACGATCGGCCGCTCGAGGTGGTGATATCGGGCTGGGTCATCGAGCCGAGCCGGGGCAAATATATACTGGACCAGCTTCGCGGCAGACCGGAAGCACCGCGGATCATCATCTACACCGGCGCGGACGACGAGAACATTCCCGTTCTCGCGATGGCCCACGGAGCCGCGGCCTTCGTGTCCAAACGGGAAGAAACGGACTACCTGCTCGACACCGTCGCCTCGGTGGCGGCCGGCCACATGGTCTTCCCGTTCGTGGATGTACGCCGTATCCACCTCAATCCGCTGACAACGCTGACACACCGCGAAATGGAGGTGCTCGCTGCCGCGGCTACCGGGCAGAGCACGAAGGAGATTGCGGCGGCCCAGGGTGTCTCGCCCAACACCGTGAAATTCCATCTCCGCAACGTCTACGAGAAGCTGGGCGTCAGCAACCGCAGCCAGGCGATCGCGATCTACCTCAAATCCTGACGATCAACAGGCCTACCCAAGAGGGTAGGTATTTTACTACCCGTATTTCAGACTACTACCCACTCGTAAGCATATGCCGCCCCGTCGCTGTGCTGGCTAGCATCTTTGGTCACAGCACTCCAATCCGACATTGGACGTCGGGGTGAAGCTGGGGGAGACCACTATGCCAAGATTCCAAACGCTCGAGGATTTCCTGGAAAAGCAGCGGCCCGAGGACGAAACAGGACAAGCGGTGCTGCAGCTTTGCCGGCAGTTGCGGACCGCGCTCAACAAGATTGCGACGATCGTTGCCTGCGGGCCGCTGGCTGGCGATCTCGCGGCCGCGCAGGGCAGCAATCCCGACGGCGACGTTCAAAAGAAACTGGACATCGTCGCCCATGACTACATTATCGAGACCCTCAAAGACTCTCCGGCGGCCTGGGTGCTGTCCGAGGAACACGACACACCGATCGAACTCGACCGCACGCGGCCGCTCGCCCTGGCGATCGATCCGCTCGACGGCTCGTCGAATATCGAGACCAACGCACCGATAGGCACGATCTTCAGCATCCTGCCCAATCCTGGGCCTGACGCGACGCCGGAAGACGTGTTCCTGCAACCCGGCAGTGCGCAACTCGCCGCCGGCTACTGCATCTACGGGCCACATACCAAGCTGGTGCTGACGATTGGCAACGGGACAGAGATGTTCACGCTGGACCCGATGACCAAGGAGTTCCGCCACACCAGGACAGAGACCGCGATACCCGAGACCACGACCGAATTTGCGGTCAACGCCTCCAACGCGCGCCACTGGGAACGCGCCGTCCGTTCCTACTTCGACGACTGCATCGCCGGCGACCCGGGCATACCGCGCGGCAACTACAACATGCGCTGGATCGCCTCGCTGGTGGCGGAGTGCCACCGCATCCTCGTCCGCGGCGGCGTGTTCCTGTACCCGCGGGACAAGCGCGAGGGTTACGAGCAGGGACGCCTGCGGCTGCTCTACGAAGCCAACCCGATCGCCATGCTCGTCGAGCAGGCGGACGGCTATGCCACGACCGGGGAGCAACGCATTCTCGAAGTTCAACCCCGCGATTTCCACCAGCGCATACCGCTGATTTTCGGCTCCCGCAAGGAGATCCGGCGCATCGAAGACTATTTCGCAGGCAAGAACATGACCGCGGCCCGGTCGGACCTCTTCCGCGAGCACGGTCTTTTCAATACCTGAGTTCCATGGACGGGCGGAGAAGATAATGTCTATTGCACATCCCATTATTTCGGTGACCGGTTCTTCCGGGGCCGGCACAACATCGGTCAGGCACACGTTCGAGAAGATTTTCCGGCGCGAGAAGATCAACGCGGCGTTCATCGAAGGCGATGCGTTTCACGCTTATGACCGCGCCGGCATGAAGCAGGTCATGCAGGAAGAGAGCGAAAAGGGCAACAACAACTTCAGCCATTTCGGCCCGGAAGCCAACCTGCTCGAACGCCTGGAAGCCACGTTTCGCGAGTTCGGGGAACGGGGTCAGACGACGACTCGTCACTACATTCACGACGCCAGCGAGGCGCAGTGTTACGGTGCGGAGCCGGGCACGTTCACGGACTGGGAAGAAACGCCGGCCGATGTCGACCTGCTGTTCTACGAAGGGCTTCACGGCGCAGTGGTAACCGACGACATCAACATAGCGCAGTACGCCGACCTGAAGATTGGCGTTACCCCGGTCATCAACCTGGAGTGGATACAGAAGATGCACCGCGATCGTTTCCAGCGCGGCTACGCGCAGGAGACGGTCATGGACACGATCCTCAGGCGCATGCCGGATTACATCGGCTACATCTGCCCGCAATTCAGCGCGACCAACGTCAATTTCCAGCGGATACCGACAGTCGATACGTCGAACCCCGCAATTGCAGAATGGATACCGACGGCCGACGAGTCCATGGTCGTCATACGATTCGCCAATCCGCACGGCATCAATTTTTCCTACCTCCTGACCATGATTCCCGACAGTTTCATGTCACGGGCCAATTCCATCGTGATACCGGGCGGGAAACAGGATCTCGCCATGCAGCTCGTGCTGACGCCGCTGATCATGAAGCTGATCGAACGCAAGCGGCGGGCAGCCTGAACACAGAGGAAGGCACATGACCGCAATCGCAGAACAACAGAATCCCATCGACAGCGCCGCGGGCAACGACATGGCCAATGCGCTGCGCCTGCTCGCAGCTGACGCCGTGCAGCGCGCGAACTCCGGGCACCCCGGTATGCCTATGGGCATGGCCGACGTCGCCACCGTGCTGTTCTCGCGCTTCCTGAAGTTCAATCCGGCAGATCCCGGCTGGCAGGACCGCGACCGCTTCGTGCTGTCGGCCGGCCACGGATCGATGCTGATCTATTCGTTGTTGCACCTGACGGGCTACGAAGACATGAGCCTCGACGAGCTCAGGAACTTTCGCCAGCTGGGAAGCAAGACCGCCGGGCACCCCGAATACGGGCATGCCCCCGGCATCGAGACGACAACCGGTCCGCTGGGGCAGGGCATCACCACGGCAGTCGGCATGGCGCTCGCGGAGCGTATGCTGCATGCGCGTTTCGGTGATGATCTCGTCGACCACTACACCTATGCCCTCGCAGGCGACGGTTGCCTGATGGAAGGCATCAGCCAGGAGGCCATATCGCTGGCCGGCCACCTGCGCCTGTCGAAGCTTATCGTCCTGTGGGATGACAACTCGATCAGTATCGACGGCCCGACCGACCTGAGCACCTCCGACGACCAGCTGTTGCGCTTCAAGGCGTCGAACTGGGACGTACAGAGCGTGGACGGCCATGACCAGGAGGCGATCGCCGGAGCGATCGAGAATGCCCGCAAGGCGGATCGCCCGTCGCTGATCGCCTGCAGAAGCGTCATCGGCTTCGGGGCGCCGAACAAGGCGGGTACGGCGGATACACACGGCGCGCCGCTGGGCGATGATGAAATCGCGGCCAGCCGCGAGCAACTCGACTGGCCGCATGCGCCGTTCGATATTCCGGAGACGATCCGCGAGCAATGGGCGGCGGCCGGCCATCGCAGCCACGCGGACTACGAGGCCTGGCAGGAGCGCCTGGCGTCGGCGGGCGATCGCGACGAATTCCTGCGCATGACCGCGGGTGAGCTGCCGGAGGGCTGGCAGGAGCAGCTGGCGTCGCTCAAACGGACCTTTGCGGATGAAGCCCCGACGCTGGCGACCCGCAAGGCATCGGGCCAGGTATTGTCGGTGCTGACCGCGGCCATACCCGAGATGATCGGTGGTTCTGCCGACCTGTCAGGCTCGGTGAACACGAGAACGGAGCAGACCACGCCGATCAGCGCCGACGACTTCAGCGGGCGCTACGTGCATTACGGCGTGCGCGAGCACGCGATGGCGGCGGTGATGAACGGCATGGCGCTGCATGGAGGGTTCGTTCCCTACGGCGGGACGTTCCTCGTGTTCGCCGATTACATGCGTGCCGCGATGCGACTGTCTTCTCTCATGGGCCAGCGCGTCGTCTACGTGCTCACCCATGATTCGATCGGCCTCGGCGAGGACGGCCCGACGCACCAGCCGGTGGAGACGCTGGCGACCCTGCGGGCGCTGCCGAACTTCAGGGTCTATCGCCCCGCGGATGCCGTGGAGACGGCCGAATGCTGGGCTCTGGCGCTGCAGGATGACACGGGTCCGTCGGGCATCGTACTTAGCCGGCAGGGCCTCCCCACACTGCGGCTCGAGCACACACCCGACAATGTCTGCGGGCGGGGCGCGTACCTGCTCGCCGAGGCCGACGGTGACCGCCAGGTCACGCTGCTTGCGACCGGGTCGGAAGTCACGGTGGCTCTGGCGGCGCGCGACAAGCTGCAGGAAGAGGGCATCGGCGCGGCGGTGGTATCCATGCCCTGCTGGGAGCTGTTCGACGAGCAGGATAGCGACTACCAGGCATCGGTACTCGGCCCCGGGACGGTACGGGTCGCGGTCGAGGCAGCCGTCCGGCTCGGTTGGGATCGCTACCTCGGTGAACACGGCCGTTTCGTCGGCATGAACAGCTTTGGCGCCTCGGCACCCGCCGCGGACCTGTACGAGCACTTCGGCATCACCGCGGCGGCCGTAGCCGACGCGGCCAGGGCCGGCTTGCATGAGAAGAATTCCTGAACAGGGGAAATACCATGGCATTGATATCCCTACGACAACTGCTCGACCATGCTGCCGAACACGGCTACGGCGTGCCCGCATTCAACGTCAACAACATGGAACAGGTGTTGGCCATCATGGAGGCGGCCGACGCGGTTGACTCGCCGGTCATCCTGCAGGCGAGCCGCGGGGCGCGGTCGTATGCCGGCGACATCATGATTCGCCACCTGGTTGCGGCCGCCATGGAGATGTTCCCGAAGATACCCGTGGTCCTGCACCAGGACCATGGCAACAACTCGGCGACCTGCGTGTCGGCGATGCAGCAGGGATTCTCCAGCGTGATGATGGACGGCTCGCTGGAGGCCGACGCGAAGACCCCGGCAAGCTACGATTACAATGTCGGGATCACGTCGCGTGTCACGGAGATCGCTCACGAGATCGGCGTGTCCGTTGAGGGCGAACTCGGTTGCCTCGGCTCGCTGGAGACCGGCACCGGGGACAAGGAGGACGGCCATGGCTTCGAAGGCAAGCTGGAGAAAGACAAGTTGCTGACCGACCCCGAGCAGGCGGTCGACTTTGTCACGCGTACGAAAGTCGACGCGCTGGCGGTGGCCATCGGCACCTCACACGGCGCCTACAAGTTCACGAGAAAGCCGACCGGCGACATTCTCGCCATGGACGTCGTCAAGGCGATCAACGAGCGGCTGCCCGAAACGCATCTCGTCATGCACGGTTCTTCGTCCGTCCCGCAGGAACTCCAGGACATCATCAACGCCTACGGCGGGGAGATGCCGCAGACCTACGGCGTGCCCGTGGACGAGATCGTGGAAGGTATCCGCCACGGCGTGCGCAAGGTCAATATCGACACCGACTGCCGCATGGCGATTACGGGGCAGATGCGCAAGATCGCCGTCGAGAAGCCGGCGGAATTCGACCCCCGCAAGTTCCAGCTGCCCGGATGGGCGGCCATGCGCGAGCTATGCCGGGATCGCTTCGAGCGATTCGGTACCGCAGGCAATGCGTCGAAGATGGACATCATTCCACTGGCGGACATGGCCGAGCGCTACCGGCGCGGCGAACTCGATCCGAAATCGAAGGACCGCCGGGATGCTGCAGCATGAATAGGCTGCGGGCGGAGGTCGCTGGTGACGGATAGCGTCAACGCCGGCGCCGTGGCCGTGGTCTGGGACCTCGACGGCACCCTGGTGGATTCGGCCGCCGATATCGCGGCGTCGCTGAACCGCTTGCTGGCCGAAGTGGATCTGCCGTCGCTGGACGACGATCGCATTCGGGACATGATCGGTGAAGGCGTGCGCACGCTGATCCGGCGCGGCCTGGCGGCGCACCAGGTCACGCCGGACGACGGGCGCCTGGACGACCTGGTCGAGCGCTTCCTCGTCATCTACTCAGAGGTGGCCACCCGGTCGACGCGACTGTTTCCCGGCGCCCGGGAGGCGTTGAAGACATTCGGCGAAGCCGGGTTGCGACAGGCGATCTGCACGAACAAACCGGAAGCGATCACCCGGCAGGTGCTCGACGGTCTCGGAATCGCAGACTGTTTCGACGTCGTTATCGGCGGTGACACATTGCCGCGTAACAAGCCGGATCCGTTACCGCTGCGCACCGCCCTGGCGGAGCTCGGTGTCCCGCCCGAGCAGGCACTGATGGTTGGCGATTCAGCGATCGACGTGCAGACGGCTCACGCGGCGGGAGTTGGCGTCGCCTTCGTGACGTTCGGCTACGGTCCGGGGCCGAGCAACCCATACGAAGCCGATTACCTGATCGATGATTTCGCGGACTTGCCAGCAGTAGTTGCCGGGCACTCCACCCGGCGCGCCATAACCTGAGATCAGGCCGCAGCGTCGCCCTTTGACGGGCTTTTGCCGGACGCATTCTTCCAGCGTCTCCGCCAGCGGGCTCGGGTAGTTCATTCCCTCTTCCAGGAAAGTGTCCGTGCCGTTACTCCTGCGCGGATACTTCTCAGCTGCCCGGCCAGTTGTGCCCGACTTCGAGGCACTCCTCGACGAGCCATTTGAATTCCGTGAAATCATCGACGATTGCATCGGGCTGGTAGGGATGTGCGGCCGTGCCCGGAAAAATCTTGTTGATCCACGCGTGATCCCAGCCGGTCCCGTTGAAGAACACCGACGTGATGCCGGCCCGCTTGGCCGCGATCACGTCGGTCGTGCTGTCGCCGACATACCAGCAGTTGGGTGCAGGGGGCTCGCCAAGGTTCGCGAGCGCTCTGAGCACCGGGTCGGGGTTGGGTTTACGGCGGCCGCTGTCATCGCCGCATACGGTCGTCTCGAACAAATCCAGCCATGCGCCATTATCAACGATCTCGAATTCGCGTTCGAAGAACTCGCGGTCCCGGTTCGTGAGAATGCCGAGTCTGACGTCGAAGGCGTGCATCTCGATCAGCAAATCGAGCTCGCCGCCTTCCAGGGGCTGAACATCGCCGTAGTGTTCCCGGTAGGCCGCGTTGAATGCGTCGTGCGCAGCGTGCTTGGCATCTTCGTTGTCTCCGAACAACACTTCGAATATGTCGGTGCGGGAAATTCTGCGTTCAGCCTTGATCTTCGGATGCAGCTGCCGATGCTCGCGAACGTAATCGACAAGGCGCGCGTCTTCCGGCGTCTTGGCCTGGTCGTGGGATATCAGCGCATCCATGAGCCCGAGCTCGGGCAATCGGGGTAGTACGTCGTCGACCGCGTGGTACATGGCGTCGAGCGTGTCGACCAGCGTTGCGTGCCAGTCGAACAAAACCACGCGCGGCGCAACCAGCGCTCTCGCAGCTTCATCCAGTTCGCGTAACATACCGATAGTCGTGCAACATCTGTGTCGAAGAATACCCTTTTCCAGCCGCGATGGCCGTTTTCGAGGATTGAAGAATGAAGCTACGTTACAAGATCGCCAGCGGGCTGCTCGCTCTCTTTGCTGTCGCGGCCGTGTCCCTGGCGTTCGTGCTGAGCTACAACGCGCCCTGTGAGCCCGCGCCCGAGGTTGCAGACGGTCGGGAGACCATCCAGGCGGTGCGCTACCGATGTTACGGCTCCACTGACGTGCTGAGAGTCGAGGCGGTCGAGAAGCCCGAGCCGGCGGCGGACGAGGTGCTCGTCAGGGTACATGCGGCGTCGGTGAATCCGCTGGACTGGCATTATATGCGTGGTTCGCCGTATGTCATGCGGCTCATGTCCGGCATCGGCAAACCTGCCGACACCCGGTTGGGGGTCGACTTTGCGGGCACGGTCGAGGCAGTCGGGGACGCGGTTACCCGATTCGAGCCGGGCGACGAGGTGTTCGGCGGCGCGAGTGGAGCCTTTGCCGAGTTTGTCACGGTCCGCGAAACCGCTGCGGTTGCCCTTAAGCCGGCAAATGTCAGCGCCGAAGAGGCGGCAACGGTATCCATCGCGGCGATCACTGCACTGCAGGCATTGCGTGACAAAGGTGGCCTCGAGCCGGGGCAAAAGGTTCTTATCAACGGCGCATCCGGCGGCGTCGGAACGTTTGCAGTGCAAATCGCAAAAGCGCTGGGCGCCGAGGTGACGGGTGTGTGCAGCACGCGCAACGTCGACATGGTTCGTTCGATCGGCGCCGATCACGTTATCGATTACAAGAGCGAGGATTACACGCAAAGCGACCGCCGCTATGACCTGGTCGTGGACATGGTCGGCAACCATTCGCCACGCAGGAATCTTGGGGTGCTGGAACCGGACGGAATTCTCGTGCTCGTTGGTGGCAGTAAGGGTAACTGGATCGGACCGCTGAAAGGTCCGTTCCAGGCAATGGCTCTGTCACCGTTCGTGGGTCAGAAGATCGAGACCTTCGTGGCCAGGCTGTACCAGGAGGACCTGTTGGCGCTGGCGGCACTCCTGGAAACACAAGCCGTTACGCCCGTTATCGACCGGCGTTACCCGTTGCGCGACGTCGCCTCGGCCATCGAATACTCGGAAACAGGGCGAGCGCGGGGCAAGATCATTGTCAACGTCGAGTGAGACCGTGCGGATGCTGCGGGTGATGGACGTTGCCCATCAAATGTATATACACTAGCGAGTACTGAGCGTCGTCACTCGCTGGTGTCCATGGCAAAGAAGAAAGAAAAACAAAAGAGCACCAAGAAAAACGCACAGCTGGTGCTTCGGCTGAACAAGGAATTACGCGACCGGTTTGTCGATGCCTGCCAGGACCTCGACACGTCCGCTGCACGCGAGGTGCGCCGTTTCATCAAGGGCTTCCTGCGGCAATATGACAGCGGTGAGTTCGACGATTAGCCGCCCGCAATCCAGGGTGTGGCGCGGCGTCAGGCCGCCCGGCGGCTGAGCAAAGCGTCCACGAATCGCGTGCGCCATGCCGTGATGTCATTTTTCCTGAGCACGTCGAGCATGGATGCATGCCGCTCCTGCCGCTCTTTCAGCGACATGGTGATCGCCGACGCGATGCCGTCGGCCACGCTGTCGCGATCGTAGGGATTCACGATCACGGCGTCGGTGAGTTCGCACGCCGCGCCAGC
>Ga0193948_1000123_pt1 | contig 11086 bp, 11 predicted proteins | sample FRT_12_MG_FD_161659 | JGI IMG/M metagenome (GOLD analysis project Ga0193948, IMG submission 161659) | Sediment microbial communities from the Broadkill River, Lewes, Delaware, United States - FRT_1-2_MG | ecosystem: Environmental > Aquatic > Freshwater > River > Sediment | place: USA: Delaware... | reverse complement strand
GTCAGCGCCGGTTCCAGCAGGGCCCGCAGATCGATCGCGATATCGTAGGGCTCCTCGAGCCGCAGCTGCGCGTCGCCCTTGGTGCCTATGTCGGGCATGAGCAGGTCGATATCCGTGATCTCGATGGCGTCCGACCAGCGTGCCCCGAACGAGGCAGAATCGATTTCCGCAAGTGTTTCCCCTGTGTTCGATATAACGCTGGCTTCATCGAGGTGCAGCCTCGCAATTGCAAGAACGAACGGAAGCTGCAGCTGCTCGATGCGGAACGGCTGTTTATCGGGATCGGTCTCAGGCGAGCCCCCGTCACGGAGCTGTACGATCAGCCCCGACACCCGCGCCGTACCCACCGACACGGCCAGCGGTATGAGATCGACGTTTACATCGATGGTCACGCGTGAGGCGGATATGTGGACGCCGTCCGCCGCGAACGCCAGCTGCGAGACCGACAGGCCGGATGACAGGTCACCGCCGACGCCCTCTGCCGTCAAAGCGCCGCCCGTTGCGCGCCCCGCCTGCGCCCAGAGCCAGCGAGCGCCGGCTTCGGTGTGCAGCAGCCCGTACCATGCGCCGCCCGCAAGCAGGACCAGCACGGCCAGGATCGCCATCAAGAACCTGCTCGTCCTCATAAGAGCGGTGTGCCAATCGTGATGTGCAGACGCCATGGCCTGTCGTCGAAATCCAGTGCCTGGGCAACGTCGACGCGGACTTCGCCAACAATCGAATACCACCGAATTCCGACGCCCGCACCGCGCTTGAGGTCCGGGTCCCGCCAGTCGTTGAACGCATTGCCGATGTCCGCGAACAGCGCGGCCGACCAGGAATCGAGGAAGCGGTACTCAACCTCGGCGCTGGCAGTGAGGATGTTGTTCGAGCCGACGTCGTTGTTGCTCAGCTGCTCGAAGCCGTAGCCTCGCACACTCATGCTGCCGCCAGCCTTGAAGCGGTAGAAGTTGGGTAACTGCGTCAGCGACAGGGCGAACGGTTCGCCGCCCGCAATGATTTCGAACTTGTCGACGGCGGCATCCGTGTATCCGGCTTCCCCACGCAGGTGGAATTTCAGCCGATCACCCACGAGATAGGTACGACGTGACGCAAGGTAGACCTGCGTGAATTCGACGTTGGAACCGAACGCCTCGTTGGAGTGGAAGACCCATCCAATCTCACGGTTGCCGAAGGTCGCAAAATGGCGTCCCTGCACGTTGATCAGTTCCAGCTCCGCCCCGAGCGAAATCGCGTCGCTGGTATCCTTGAAACGCTCGTCAAAGCCCGGCGTTTCAAGAAGCGGCGCAAAAATGATGTCATCCTGCGACAGTTGCAGCCGCCGTTCGCTGTTCAGATACTGCCCGAACAGCGTGTAGAACAACTGGCTTTCCCCGGCCTTCAGGTTAAATAGTTTGAGACGGCCGAAGCGGATATGCTTCTCTTCAATGTCGCCAGTCGCCAGCCGGATCGATTCCTCGTCTTCCTCGTCGCGTTTCACGTCGAGGTCGAGATTTTCGAACGTCAGTGTGACCTGTGTATCCCACCATTGCCGGGCGCGGTTACGCCAGGGCCGCTGGTAGCGCCCACGCAGCTTGAATTCATCGTCGAGCTCCTGGTACCCGATACCGAGGTCGAGCCGGTCGCCGTATGACGATATCGGAACTCGAGTCCAGTTGGCCTGCAGGCGGATGCCGGTATCGGTGCCGTAGCCCAGTGCACCCGTGTAGTCGTTTTTTGCCGTCGTTTCGACCCTGACCCTCACATCGACAACCGGCGGTGTCCGCTCCGGATGCTGCACCTCGAACACGCTTATGTCGTCGAAATACCCGGTCTTCCAAAGGTCGGTGCGCAGCTGGCTGACGAGTCTCGCCGTGTACGGGTCACCTTTTTCGAAACGCGGCGCGTATTCGAGGATTCCCGGCTTCAATCCGTGCTGGCCGAAGTCGACGTCGCCCATGACGTAGCGCGGCCCGGTTTCGAGGGTCAGGAATACGTTGGCGGTATTATCCTCGAGATCGAGTTCCAACCTGTGATCGACGAAACGGGCGCCCAGGTAACCGCGGGCGCTGGCTATCTCCATCGCGTCGCGCTTTGCCTGTTCCCAGGCCGTCTGGTCGAGCGCCGCGCCCGATCCCAACGGCCAGGCCGAACGCCATTCGCGAAACTGCGGATCTTCCGCTCCCGCACCCGTGACCTGCACGTCCAGTTCAGCAACCTGCATGCTCGGCCCGGCATCGATGGTCAGTTCCACGGTCACCGATTCGTCGCTTTCCGCGATCAGCCGCCCTTCGATGTCCGGGTTATAGAAACCGTAAGGCCGCAAGGCTGCTCGTGCCTTGGTGATCGCATCGTCGACGACATCGTCGTAATCGTGAGCGCGCAGCCGAGTCTGCTGTCCGAACAACCCGGTATCCAGGTGGTTCCGGACGTTGCTCGCGAGAGGCTCGTCGACCCCCTGCACAACCCACCTGATATCGGCACTCGCCGAGCTGGCGATTGCGAGCAGCGTTACGAAAACGAGGCGGCGAATTGCGGTCAAATCGGATGGTCCGTGTCGGCAGTCGGCGGTGCGCCGGAATGTCCTTCCAAAAGGAGGCGTTCCTGGATCAGACGCTGATGCCGTCCGTAATAACAATGGGCGCGCCCCGGTCGGATCCCAGCCCTTCGGCAGCATTGCCTTCAGCCCTCGCAATCTCGATGACGTCGAACGAATTGACGAGGGCCAGGTAGTCGCCCGGTTGCGCCCGGCCGTAAGTTGTCAGCATCGGTATCTGATGACCGGCAATGTGGGCCACAGGTTCCCGAAAGTTGCTGATAAGCGTTCGATCGATATTGCTGATCAGGTTTCCGAACGTATCGACGGTGATGATCACACCTGAGACCTTGCCCGTGGCAACACGGGGATCGTCTATCCATCCCGGGATCCATTCGGCGGTGGGAATACCGATCGACACGGGCGTGGTCCGTCCCGAGGCCAGGTCCGCGGCGACGGGCGCGAAGATGTCCCGGCCGTGAAACGTCGCGCTCGGCTCCTCGATATTAAGCCGTTGCAGGCAGCTGAGGTCCAGCTTGAAGACCTGGGTGTCCGTTGCCTGATCGAGAATCGGGGAGAGCAGCCCATTGTCGGGCGCCATGAAGAAGTGCTTGTCGTACTGCAGGACAAGTATGTCGCGTTCGGTCCCGACGCCCGGATCGACGATCGCAAGGTGCACGGTGCCTTGCGGAAAATAGCGGTATGCGCGGCTGACCCAGAAACCGGCTTCGGGCGGCCATTGCGCCGGGATGTCGTGGATGAGGTCGATGATCTTCGCCTCCGGGAATCGTCCGACGATCACGCCTTTCATAACGGCCGTGAACGGCCCTTTGTGGCCGAAGTCGGTGGTTATGGTGATGACGCCCGATGGCTGCATGATCGCCCGATTTTATCAGGCGGCCAGCGGTTTTTGCGGGTGTTGTTTCAGGAAACTGCTGCGCGCCCAGTAAATGAAAATCGTGTCGATTGCCGCGATGACGAGTTTGAAGACGTATTTGGCCGCACCGAGGGCCAGCGCGGTTTGCAGGTCCACGGTTCCCCACCACACGATGAGCGAATAGATGGTCGTGTCGAGTAGCTGCGACACCATGGTCGAGCCATTGTTGCGCATCCAGAGCCAGCGCTCGCCGGTCCAGGCCTTGATCTTGTGGAATGCCCACACGTCGAAGCGCTGGCTGACCAGGTAGGCGAGCAGCGAGCCGAATACGAAGCGCGGCGAGAAGTTGAGAATGGTGGAGAATGCGTCCTGTATGTCCTGCGAAAAGGCCGCGGTCTTCGGGTTCGTACTCGGCAGGTACATGAGCCCCAGGCTCATCATCAGCAGCACGATGACGCTCACGGTGAAGCCCATCCATACGGCCCGCGCCGCCTCGTGTTTACCGTAATTCTCCGACAGCACATCGGTCGCGAAGAAGATACTCGAGTAGAAGATAACGCCGAGGCTCGTTTCCAGGCCGAAAATAATGGTCAGCTTGGGTCCCTGCAGGTTCGCGAGGATGATGGCCGTCGCGATGGCGACCTGCAGGCCCGCTTTGCCGAACAGGCGGTAGAGGACGACTGTGCCGGCGAGATCGAGCATCAGCGTCGTCAGCCACAGCACCTCCTGGTTGGCGGCAAAGAAGTCGACCAGGGCCTGGGGAAACATAGTCTGTCTAGCCGGCCAGCCGGTCCAGGTGCCAGTCCGCGTTGCCGAAAATCTGGTCGATCGTCGTCAGGCGTTTGAAATAGTGTGCAACGTCCACTTCCCAGCTGACGCCCATGCCGCCATGGATCTGGACCGCTTCCTGTCCCACCCTGCGTCCCACCGTGCCGACCTGGTACTTGATGGAACTGATCGCACGCTTGACGTCTGCTTCGCCCTGCGCGGCGCGCATGGTCGCCCACAACAGCAGCGAGTAGCTCTGCTCGCAATCGGTAAACATGTCGACCATGCGGTGCTGCAGCGACTGGAAACTGCCGATCGGCACGCCGAACTGCATACGGTTCTTCGAATATTCGACCGTCTTGTCCGTCATGATCTGCATGATGCCGACAGCTTCAGCCGATACGGCAAGGGTGGCATCGTCGACGGCGGCATCGAGTGCCGCGAAACCCCGGCCCGGCTCGCCGATAACGGCGCTGCCGTCCACTGTGACATTGTCGAAATGAATCTCGGCCGCCTGTTGCCCGTCCACCGTGGGATAGGCTCGGACGCCGACGCCCCCGGTGTCTGCCGGAACGGCGAACAAAGTGATGCCGTCCGCGTCGGTCTGCCCGCCTGAGGTTCGCGCGGAGACGATCAGGAGTTCCGCATTGCCGCCGTTGAACACGACGCCCTTGTCACCATTCAGTACCCAGCCGTCGCCGTCCGCAACCGCAGTCGTCCGGATATTGGCGATGTCGTAGCGGCTTTGCGGCTCCGCGTAAGCGAGCGCAGCCTGCAGTTCGCCCGCTATGATCGGTTGCAGCCACTGTTCCTTCTGGTCGGCGCCGGCCGCACGGCGCAGGACGCCGCCCGCGAGGATGATATTGGCGAGATACGGCTCGACGATGAGCCCTTTGCCGAAGCGCAGCATCAAAACCATCAGGTCGGCCGGTCCGCCGCCGAAACCGCCGTCTTCCTCGCTGAAGGGCACCGAGGTCCAGCCGAGCTCGGCAAAGGTCTGCCAGACTGCCGGGCTGTAGCCCGTGTCGCTGGCGGCGTATTTCTGCCGCGTCTCGAAGTCGTAGTCGTTGGCAATGAATTTCTCGACACTGTCGTCGAGCATCGCCTGAATTTCGTTGAACGAAAAGTCCATGTCCTGTTCCTGGTGTCCTGTTTACCTGATTCGTTAACTCTCAGAAAGCCTGCAACGCCGCAGTAGCGTTTTGCAGGCTTTCCCTGCGGGCGCTCCCAGCAGCCCGTCCTGCCGTGTTGCAGTCGCTTGAAGTAGCTCGCTAATCCTACACGCCTGCGCCTCGCAGGACGCGCTGCTGAAAGCGCTGAGAGTCAACGAATCAGGCAAACAGGACACTAGAGCCCGAGCACGTGCTTGGCGATGATGTTCTTCTGGATTTCGTTGGAGCCGCCGTAGATCGACGCCTTGCGGTAGTTGAAGTATTTCAGCGACGACTGGGTCTCGGCTCCCTCGCCGATCCAGTCCGCCGGATCCGACTCCAGCGTGTACTGCTGCTGCACCCAGGGGAGGGCGTAGTAACCCGCGGCTTCCAGGTACAGCGTGTCGATCGCCTGCTGTATCTCGGTGCCCTTGACCTTGAGGATGGACGACTCGGGCCCGGGCGCCTTGCCCGACTGCACCGCGGCAAGCGCGCGCAACTCCGTGTATTCCAGCGCCCTCAGGTCCACCTCGACGGCTGCGAGCTTGCGCATGAAATTGCGGTCCTCGTTGAGGGGCGTGGCGTCGCGCACCGGTTTCGTCGTCCGGTCCCTGAGCTTGCGCAGCCGGTACTTCGATATCGCCACGCCGGCGATATTGGCGCGTTCGTGCTGCAACAGCACCTTGCCGTAAGTCCATCCCTTGCCTTCCTCGCCAACGAGGTTTTCCACCGGCACCTTTACGTCTTCGAAGTGCACTTCGTTGACCTCGTGATCGCCCTCGATCGTGATGATCGGGTTGACGGTGACGCCCGGCGTCTTCATGTCGACGAGCAGGAAGCTGATGCCTTCCTGGCGCCGCGCCACGTCCGTACTCGTTCGCGCGAGAAGGAATATCCAGTCCGCGTGCTGACCGAGCGTCGTCCAGGTCTTGGTGCCGTTCAGCACGTAGTGATCGCCGGCCAGGTCCGCGCGGGTCTTTAGTGAAGCGAGATCCGACCCGGCGCCCGGCTCCGAGTAGCCCTGGCACCACCACACTTTGCTGGCCAGGATGTCGGGCAGGAAGCGCTTCTTCTGCTCCTCGCTGCCGAATGTATAGATGACGGGACCCACCATACTCAGGCCGAACGGCACGATGGGCGGGGCGTCGGCTTCCGCCATTTCGATCGCAAAAATGTATTTCTGCACCGGTGTCCAGCCGGTGCCGCCGTATTCGACAGGCCAGTTCACGCCGGCCCAGCCCTGTTCGTGCAGCCATTGCTGGAAACGTACGAGGTCGCCGCGCTCCATCGGCACCCCTTTTTCCCGCTTGCGGCGTATGTCTTCCGGGAACTCGTCGCGGAAAACGGCTCGAATTTCCTCGCGAAAAGCGAGGTCTTCATCACTCAACGTCACGTCCATGGCGTTCCTCGGCAACCGGGTGGGGGGTTCGGGGGAACCGATTGTCACAGAATGCGTTCAAAGGTTCGACCCAATCGTGCAGAATGTAGTGATGGCCATCGATCCCCTGCAGGAGCAAATACCCGCCGCCGCGCCGCTCGAGACACGCGACGCGCTGCGGCGGCCTATGCACGACCTGCGCATATCCCTGCTGGACCGCTGCAACTTTCGCTGCCCGTATTGCATGCCGGCGTCCGAGTTCCACGAGGACTACGAATTCCTGAAACGGCCGGATCGGCTCACGCACGAAGAGATCCTGGCGGTGGCACGCGCGGCTGCCGGGCTCGGCGTGAGCAAGCTGCGCATTACCGGTGGCGAGCCGCTCCTCGATCGTAAATTGCCCGACCTCGTAGCCGGGCTGGCCGCCCTGGCGGGTATCGAGGATCTTGCGATGACGACCAACGCGATGCTGCTTGCGCCGGCCGCGAAGACCCTTGCGGAGGCGGGCCTGCACAGGGTTACGATCAGCCTGGACAGCCTGGACGAAGACGTATTCCTGCGCATGAGCGGCGGCCGCGGCGAACTCGGCAAGGTCCTCGCGGGCATCGATGCGGCGGAAGAGGCCGGCCTGTCACCGATCAAGATCAACGTGGTCGTGCAGCGCGGCGTCAACGATCACACCGTGCTCCATTTGCTGGACCACTTCCGCGGTACGCCGCACATCGTTCGCCTGATCGAATTCATGGACGTGGGCAACCGCAACGGCTGGCGCATGAAACAGGTTGTGCCATCGAAGGAGCTGTTGACCAGAATCGAGGCGCGCTGGCCGCTGCGGGCGGTCGACCGTAACTATCCGGGCGAAGTGGCGCGACGCTATCAATACCTGGACGGCCGCGGCGAGATCGGGTTTATTTCGTCGGTAACCGAACCGTTCTGCGGTGCGTGCAGCCGCGCACGGCTGTCGGCGGATGGAACGCTCTACACCTGCCTGTTCGCAACCAACGGCACGGATCTCAGGGAGCCGCTGCGCAACGGCGCCGACGACGAAGAGGTTGCAGAGATCCTGACGCGAACGTGGCTGCAGCGCGCCGACCGCTACAGTGAACTGCGTCGTCCGGACATCGCCGAGGCGCACCATTTCTCGAAGGTCGAGATGTACAGGATAGGAGGCTAGCGTGGCGGAGTTGAGTCATGTCGATGAGAAGAACCGGCCCGCCATGGTCGACGTCGGTGGAAAGGCCGTGACGGTGCGCGAGGCGCATGCGCGCAGTGTTGTCCTGCTGCCGCGTGAAGTACTCGCGGCGCTCGCTGGCGACGAGATACAGAGCAAGAAAGGACCGGTGTTCGCGACGGCGATCATCGCGGGCGTCATGGCGGCCAAGAAAACGCACGAGCTGATACCGTTCTGTCACCCGCTCGGTCTCGATAATTGCGATGTTGAATCGCAATTGACGGCAACCGTGCGGTGATCGATTGCCGCTGCAAGGTTACGCACAAGACCGGCGTGGAGATGGAGGCGCTGACGGGTGCGAGCGTTGCCGCACTGACCGTTTACGACATGTGCAAGGCGCTGTCACACGATATCGTTATCGCCGAAACCCGGTTGATGATGAAGACCGGCGGCAAGCAGGATTTCCATCGTGCGGGAGACGATGCATGAAGACCATTACCGTGCGGTATTTCGCCATGTTCCGCGAGCACGCGGGCATCGACGAGGAGACCGTGTCACTGGAAGCAGCGACGGCTGCCGACGTGTTCGAGCACACCCGGTCCCGGCATAAATCGTCGGAGCCGGCGGGGCATTGCAAGGTTGCGATCAACGACGAGATGGCGAACTGGGCCTCGCCGGTCGAGGATGGCGATACCGTGCTGCTGTTTCCACCCGTGGCGGGCGGCTGACATGATTCGCATGACGACAGATCCGATCGATCCGGATGTGCTGCGCCGCGAGCTGTTCGACGCTTCGGCCGGGGGCTATTGCGCCTTCGAGGGCTGGGTGCGAAACGAAAACGAGGGGCACGAGGTTCTGCGACTCGAGTACGAAGGCTACGAACCCGTGGCCGTTGCCGAGGGCCGCAAAATCCTGGCCGAGGCCGCCGAGAAGTTCCCGCACCTGCATGCGCACTGTGTGCATCGAACCGGAATGCTCGAGATCGGTGACTGCGCCGTGTGGGTGGGCGTCGCGTCCGCGCATCGCGACGAGGCGTTCAAGGCCTGCCGCTATATCATCGATGAAGTGAAGCATCGCCTGCCTATCTGGAAGAAGGAACACTACACGAACGGTGATTCGGGCTGGGTGAACTGTGAGCGCTGCGCCGAGCACGCACACGGGGATTAAGCCTCGATCCGGCCGTCCGCCGCAGCGGCGTATTCCTCTCCCTCATGGCTCGCTGCGCTTCGCTTGCTGCGCTTTACTTCGGTCGAAGAACACGCCGCTGCGGCGGACGGCCTAGTCGGGGAGTTTCTTCAGGTCGGCCGGGGTGTCGATGTCGATTGCCGCGTCTTCGAACGGGACGGTTCTGACGTCGAACCTGGAGCTTTGCAGTAGACTCTTTGCCCCCTGGTCGCCCGTTAGCTCGCCGAGCGCGTCGAAGGTGCTATGCGGGAACAACACGGGCGGCCCCATGGTTGCCGAGAACGCCGTCGCCACGATTACGCCGTCCGCGCCATCCCACGCGGATACAAGCGCCTGCAAATGATGTGCCGTGACGAGCGGCTGGTCCGCGAGGAGCAGCAGCAGCGCGTCCGCCACGTGCGACACGGCTTTCGCTGCGAGTGCGATGGAGCCGCCGATGCCTTGTTCGTAATGATCGTTGACGATCACGAACTGCGGTGCATCACCGGCCGCGGCGGCGACCGCGCAAGCGTCATGGCCGACAACGAGGATGCTGCAGTCGCCGCACACCTCGCGCGCGAGACTGGTGGCGCGGCGCACGAGCGTCTCGCCCGTAATCGATTCGAGCATCTTGCTGCGTCCGAAGCGCTGCGACCCGCCGGCCGCGAGTACGGCGGCGAACACGGTCGCTTTTTCGTTTGTCGAAGTCACTGCCTGTATCGCTGATCCCGTTGCTGCCGCCATTGATTGTAAAGCGGCCATCCCGGCATGCCAGAAAAAATCCTGACGGAAAACTTGCGGCGGCCCCGGCTAATGTGTATTTCTTAGGCGGTTCAGCCAGCAGGGAATGTCAATTGCGCGTCATCAGCTGCATTGAAGATGCAAAGACACTGGAAGGTGTCGAGGTCGGCCTGTCCGACTGGGTGGTCATCGATCAGACCCGGATCGACCAGTTCGCTGAAGCGACCGGCGATTACCAGTGGATCCACGTGGACACCGATCGCGCTGCAGCGGAGATGCCCGACGGCAAGACCATCGCCCACGGGTACCTGACACTGGCCCTGATTCCCGCGCTGACCGGTAATTTCGTCGAGGTCAAGAACCTGGCCCGGGCGATCAACTTCGGCGTCAACAAGGTTCGTTTCTACACGCCGGTACGAGCCGGCGACCGGGTACGTGCGCGCGCTACCGTGCTGCAGGCCAGGCGCCGCGCGGGCGCGCTGCTGCTGACGTCGGAAACGCGCATCGAGGTGGAGAACGAGCGCAAGCCCGCCTGCGTTGCCGAGACCCTCGGGATGTATTTCTTCGGCGACTAGGGCCTGTTACCCGGGGCTGTTCAACGCGCGTGCAGCCAGCCCGGCAGGAACAGATAGGGGTCCCTGTCGACGGCGGTATTCCAGGAGACATTCGACTGGTCGAGCAGACTGGCCATCGTGCCGTCCTTGCAGGCGTCGAACAGTTCGGTCGCGCCGCCGACGTGCTCGCCGCCGATAAAGATCTGCGGGATCGTCTTCAGGCCCGTTCGCTCGAGCAGTGCCGCCCGGATCTCGCCGCCCATGTTGTCCTTCTGGTACTCGACGGAATCGAGATCGATGGCGCGATACGGGATTTCGTACTCTGCAAACATCTTGCGCACGGACCAGCAAAATTCGCACCACTCGAGCGCAAACAGCACGACCGGGTTGTCCGGATCGTGCGTCGCCTCGTCGAGGAAAGCCAGCGCAGCTGCCGGTGCCGCTGCCGCGTCGCCCTCCGTATCGGCAGGCGGCGCGGGCGGCGGCGTGTCGAATCGGTAGTTCGGCGTCGAGCGCGCGATTTCCTGCTCTTCCGCGGTCATGTCCGCCGGGATGTCCTCGAACAGGGGCGTGCTCAGGTAGCGTTCGCCGGTATCCGGAAGCATGCAGAGAATGTTCGAGCCCGGCTCCGCTTTTTCCGCGACGGCCATCGCGCCAGCGAGCGTCGCGCCGGCGGACACGCCGACGAATATGCCTTCTTCGGTCGCGAGGGACCGCGACAGCCTCATGGCGTCGTCGCCGCTGATCGGCAGGATGTCGTCGATGTA
>Ga0193948_1000120_pt1 | contig 11174 bp, 13 predicted proteins | sample FRT_12_MG_FD_161659 | JGI IMG/M metagenome (GOLD analysis project Ga0193948, IMG submission 161659) | Sediment microbial communities from the Broadkill River, Lewes, Delaware, United States - FRT_1-2_MG | ecosystem: Environmental > Aquatic > Freshwater > River > Sediment | place: USA: Delaware... | reverse complement strand
GACTAATTGCTGCATTTGCATCTGCCGTGGCTGCCGGAATCACCCGGCCGGGTTGTCGTGAGACGCAGAAGCAGGGTCAACGCGTCGAAATATGCGAGACCCTTCTACGTTCCACTCGGTCAATAGTGTAAAGTTGCTTCGCGTTCGTGTGAAACACTCTCTCCGGAGGCTCTATGCTGCACGATGGTCGTTCCGTTCGAGTTGCCGTTGTCGGTGGCTCGCGTATCCCCTTTTGTCGCTCACATTCCGTTTACAGGAAGTGCACCAACCAGGACCTCATGACTGCGACCCTGCAGGGGCTGGTCAACAAACTCGACCTGCGCGGCCAGACCATGGGCGATGTCGCCCTGGGCGCCGTTGTCAAGCACTCCCGCGACTGGAATCTCGCCCGCGAGAGCGTGATCGATTCGGGGTTGACACTGCGCACGCCGGGCATGGACCTGCAGCGCGCCTGCGGTACCAGTATCGAGGCAGCGGTCCTCATTGCCAACAAGATCGCCCTGGGCCAGATCGACTGCGGAATTGCGGGCGGCACCGACACCGTCAGCGATGCGCCCATCGTATTCCGCGACGAATTCCGCCATATCCTGCTGGACGTTCACGCCGCGCGTACCGCGATGAACCGCATCATGCCCTGGTTCCGGCTGCGCCCGAAGCATTTCGCGCCGCAATTTCCGGGCGTTCTCGAGCCGCGCACGGGCCTGTCGATGGGCGAGAGCATGGAGATCACCGCAAAGAAATGGGACGTACAGCGCGAACACCAGGACCAGCTCGCCCTGGCAAGTCACGTGAAAGCCGCTGCAGCCTACGATGCGGGCTGGTACGAGGATCTTGTCGTGCCTTTCATGGACGCCGAGGAAGATAACAACATCCGCCGCGACACGACGTTCGAGAAACTGCAGAAACTGAAGCCCGTGTTCGACAAGTCCGCCGATGGCACCATGACGGCGGGCAACAGCACGCCGCTGACCGACGGCGCCGCTGCCGTATTGCTCGCAAATGAAGACTGGGCTCGCAAGAAGAATCTGCCGATACTCGCGTACCTGACGTTTGCAAAGGTGTCCGCCGTCAACTTCATCAATGAAGAAGGCTTGCTGATGGCGCCGGCCTATGCGGTCTCGGACATGTTGAAGCAGGCCGACCTCAACCTCCAGGACTTCGATTTTTACGAGATTCACGAAGCGTTTGCCGCCCAGGTCATCGCCACGCTCAAAGCCTGGCAGTCCGAAAAATTCTGCAGGGAAAACCTCGGCCGCAACGCGCCGATGGGTCCGATCGACCTTTCCAAGCTCAACGTCAAGGGCGGCAGCGTCGCGATCGGCCATCCCTTTGGCGCGACCGGCGCCAGGGTCGTTGCGACGATGGCGAAGCTGCTCAGCGAAAACGGCTCCGGACGGGGGTTGATTTCCGTCTGCGCCGCCGGCGGCATGGGCGTTACCGCGATCATGGAAGCCGCGTAGCTCGCCCTCCACGGCGCACTGACGAATCACCCTGTCAGGCGCGCCGGCGCATTTCTCTCCCTCAGGGGTTACGTGAGCGCTGGATGGCGTCGAGCGCCTTGTCGATGCGCTCTTTGGCCTGCGCCGTTACGCCTCCACGCTCGTATTCGTCCACGACGAATGACTCGAACTTGTCGACCAGTTCGTCCATGTTTTTGACTGCGAACTCGTGTTCGCGCCGCACTTCTTCCGGTGCGTTTTCGTAGGCCTTGAACAGGTCGATCCAGAGTTCGCTCTGCTTGCCAAGACTGACGAGCCGGTAAAACTGCGGCCCGGGACGGTCGTTCTCGCCGCTGACGAGACTCCAGATGCCGGCAACCAGCGATGCGGGCACAAGCAACAGGTCGCGAAGCCCGTCCACGAGGAGTTTGGCCTGGAATACGAACAGATCGCGTATCAGGGTCCAGCGATCGGGGTGATCGCCATTCGCTTCCGGGTTGGGTTCCATTGTCGACAACCGTTGTAAATGTAAGTGGGGACAATCGATTATAGCGGCAACGGCAAACCCGCAGCGGTGGAACGCAACGTGCCTTTGCAGTAGTGTTACCGCGTTCGCACACGGGCCTCCAGTTATATGCCGACCTTCCAGTCTTCTCCCGAATATGAGCACGGCAGCCCCGAATCCCTGGGCGTGCTCGTCGTCAACCTGGGTACGCCCGACGACCCTTCACCTGGCGCCGTGCGCCGATACCTGCGCCAGTTCCTCTCCGACCCGCGGGTCGTCGAGATCCCGAGACCGATCTGGCTGATGATTCTGTATGGCTTCATCCTGCCGTTCAGGCCGAAACGTTCGGCCGAGGCGTACTCGAAAATCTGGACCGATGAAGGTTCACCGCTCCTGCTTATTTCCGAAGACATCACGCGGTCGCTGCAGGACAAGCTGAAGCAACGTTTCTCCGGGCCGGTGCACGCGGCGCTCGGGATGTCCTACGGCAAACCCTCGATTCCGGCGGCGCTCGACAAGCTGTACGCGGAAGGTGCGCGTCGTATCGTCGTGCTGCCGCTGTACCCGCAGTACTCGGGAACCACGACGGCATCCGTGTTCGAGGCGGTTACTGCAGCACTGTCGAAGCGGCGCTGGGTTCCCGAGCTGCGTTTCATCAATCACTACCACGGCGCGCCCGGCTATATCGCGGCGCTGGCGGCCAGCGTCCGGGACTACTGGGAACAGCACGGTCGCGGTGACCGCTTGCTGCTGTCGTTTCACGGCGTGCCGAAGCAGACGCTGATGAAGGGCGATCCGTATCACTGCCAGTGCCAGAAAACGGCCCGGCTGCTGGCCGATGCGCTCGAACTCTCCGGGGACGAGTGCATGGTGGCGTTCCAGTCGCGCCTCGGCAAAGCCGAATGGCTGAAGCCTTACGCAGACGAGACCATTGCGGAGCTCGGCCGGGGCGGTCTCGAACGCCTCGACGTTCTCTGCCCCGGGTTTGCCGCTGACTGCCTGGAGACGCTCGAGGAAACCGCGATGCAGAATCGCGAAATCTTCCGCGAAGCCGGCGGCGGCGACCTGCACTACATACCGGCATTGAATGCGCGTGATGACCACGTCGCTTTCCTCGCGCGCCTCGTCGAGAAGCACTCCGGCGGCTGGCCGGAATCGTCGCCGGACTGGAGTGAGAGCGAAGCCGCGCGGGAGCGCGACAAATCACGGGAGCGTGCCCTCGCCATGGGGGCGGAGCGTTGAGCGGCATTGGCCGTTTTCTCGAAGTTAGCGTCCACTCGAAGGACGTTGTCGAATCACTGCTTTGGTACAAGACACTCGGCTTCGCCGAACTCGAAACGGCGGATGTCTACCCGCACAAATATGCCGTCGTCAGCGACGGCGTCCTTTGCATAGGCATTCACGATCGCGAATTCGAGTCGCCCGCGATCACCTTCGTACAGCCTGACCTTGCGCGGCATGCACGCTCTATGGCCGATCACGGTTTCGAATTCAGCTTCATGCACCTCGGCGAAGAGCGCTTTAACGAGATCGGCGTCAACGACCGCGACAGGCACCTGATCACGATCGTCGAGGCGCGGACTTTCCACGGCAACGACGAGGACGACAACGATTCCGCCTGCGGTACCTGGTTCGAACTGACGTTGCCGGTGCGGGACGCCATGCATGCGGCACAATTCTGGGGGCCTGTTGCCGGCTCGATCCTGAAGATGCGTGAAGAACCGACGGTACACATGCGTTTCGACGCGGGCGGCATCGCCCTCGGCCTGTCCGAGAGCATTGCACTGGAGAGCCCGTCCCTGTGTTTCAAGTGCCAGGACAAGGAGGCGCTCAAACACCTTATAGACGCACGCGGCCTGGAGGTGAAGCAGTTTCCCGGTTTCGAGGGCGCGTTCATGGTGCTCACGGCGCCCGAGGGCACGCAGCTGTTCCTGTTCGACGAAGACTTTCTCGGCGAACCCATCGAAGTCGACGAGGACGTCGACCCGAGCGAGGCCGAGGGCAAGTTCGACTGAGCGCCCGACGCTACGCGAGGTCGCGCAGCAACTTCATCGCCTGGCCCATGTACCCCGAACCGAAGAGGTTCAGGTGATTCAGCACATGATAGAGCTGGTAAAGCTTCAGTCGCCGTTCGTGTCCTTGCGCCATCGGCCAGCTCTCCTCGTAGGCGCGGTAGAACGCCCGCCCGAAGCCGCCGAACAGCATCGTCATCGCGATGTCGGATTCACGGTCGCCGTAATAGACGGCCGGATCGAATATGACCGGCACGCCATCCGTAACGCCCCAGTTGCCACTCCAGAGGTCCCCGTGACATAGCGACGCTGCCGGCACGTAGTCATCGAACAGCTCCGGCAGCCGTCGCTGGAGCGTGTCGCCGAGCGACTGGAGCTCCCCGGTGTATCCGTTTCGCGCCGCAAGATCGAACTGGAACCGCAGGCGGTGCTCGCGGAAAAAGTCGATCCAGTCTTCCGTCCAGGGATTGTGCTGCGGCGTCGGCCCGATCGTGTTGTCGCGGTGCCAGCCGTGCTGCTCTTTGGTATGCCGATGCAGGTCGGCAAGCTGTTCGCCGAACGCCGCCTCGACTGTCGTCGTCGCGCGCTCGAAGTGCAGACGCTCGATCGCGATGAACGCAGTTCCATTGTCGGTGCCGCAATCGACGACGGCGGGCACGCGCACCGCGTTGGCGGCAGCCAGCTCGCGCAGCCCCTCGGCTTCCGCCTCGAACATGGGAAGCGAGCTTGCGGGTCCCGTCTTTACGAAAGCGTCGTCAGCGCCCGGCATCGTCAGTAACGGCTGAGGTCGGACACCCGTTCGGCCTGCCGCCTCAGCGCGGTGCCGATGTTGGCTTCGTCGAAGAGTGCGTTGATAGCACCAAGGTCCGGCATCGAGCGGCGCAGATTCGTCTCGGGATCGTCCATCGGCGCATCGCAGGCGATGCCCGTGAGCTGGCGTGCGAGCATCGCGGCGTCGCGGTGGGTATCCAGTTTCGCGCCGAGCGTCTTCGCGCCGCGCACCGCCACTTCGTGAATACGGTCAAGATTGTCGTAAATGTCGTCGAGCGTGCCGAAATGCGCCAGCAGTGCCGACGCCGTCTTCTTGCCGACACCCGGCACGCCGGGAATGTTGTCGACGGCGTCCCCGGCCAGCGCGAGAAAATCCGCGATCTGTTCCGGCCGGACGCCAAAGACGTCGAGGATATGATCGTAGCCGAGCTTGCCCTTGCCGGCGAAGTCCCAGAACACGTCGTCCTTCATCAGCAATTGCGTGAGGTCCTTGTCGCGGCTCACTATCGTGGAGGGACGGCCGGCACGGCGTCCGTGCTCGACGAGCGTGCCGATGAGATCGTCGGCCTCGTAGAGGGGGTCGGCGCAGTTCATGAGGCCGAGCGCACTGACGAAGCGCCTGCATTGGCCGAACTGGCGCTTGAGCTCCGCCGGCGCGGGTTCCCGGTTCGCCTTGTACTCGGGGTAGATGCTGGTGCGGAAGGACGTGGTCAGGCTTTCATCGAACGCCACGGCGACGTGCTCGGGGTTGACCTGTTCGATGAAGTCGCCCAGGAAACGGGCGAAGCCGTAGAGCGCGTTGATCGGGTTGCCGTCGGCGTCGACCATGTCGTCGGGCATCGAGTAGTAGGCCCGGAACACGTACACGCTGGCATCGATCAGGTACTGCATCGGCGAAGTATAGCCGAGCGCCGAAATGTGCGCTGTGTACGAGACATCCGGCGCCCGAATGTCCACTATTCAAGAGACTTGTCTACCGTTGGGTGATCGCCATGCTAGTGCCCGACTGGCTCTACTCCCGCATCCCGCGCATCTGGCTGTCCATCGGCATGCTGTTCCTGTTCATCGGCCTGGCGGCCGGGCCGGGCTTCCGGCTGTTCTACGCCTACCTGCTGTTGGGCCTGGTCTGCCTGTTCCGGGCCCTGTACATCTACCAGGCCCGGCGGCGCTTTCACCGCCGCAAACGGGTCGCGTTTCTTCACGAGACGCAGGTGATTCACCGCACTAAGGACTAACCGATTCGGTCATAACTGATCGTGATAGCAGGGTACCGGGAGGCGGATTATCCTGTCCCCGGGGGGACGGTATTGCGGGAGAGCCGCATGACACGGGTGTCCGGGATCATCCAATTGCTCATTGCCCTTTCGGGCGTCGGCTTGTTCGGGCTGATCTATCCCGGCGTTATGGCGATCGTCGCCACCGGAGTGGCGCTGGTGTACGTCGCTGTCGCCTTCGGCGCTCTACGCGGCAGCCGCGTGGCGGGGTGGGCCGCATTCGTGTTCAGTCTCGCGACGGCTGTACTGGCCACGGCCGCGGTGCTTCGCTTCATTGGCAACGGATTCAGCTACCAGTCGGGTAACTTCGAACTGCATGACGGAGTTTACTGGCCGCCGTATGCGTTCCTCGCTATTGCGATGGGTGCATCGCTCGCGGTCGGCCTGCAACTTCTCGCCGCGCGCAAACGTCACGACAAGCTTCAGTCGTGAAAGTGCGTATCGATGACTTCCTCACCCGAAAACAGGTGGTCGGTCAGTCGCGCGTGCAGGGGGCTCGAGCGCGGAATGTGCGCGAGCAGGTACTGCATCTGGTCAGCGAGCACGCGGCGGCCCTTCAGGTAGATGTATTCCGCGTAGGTCGGCGTGAACGGCACGGCGATGAGTTGCATCGCCGCCTGTTCCGGCGTGCGTCCGCCCTTGTAGTTGTTGCAGCGGCGGCAGGCCGTCGCGACGTTGTTCCATGTATCGCTACCGCCCCGCGAAATCGGCGTAATGTGATCTCGTGTCAGGTCGCGCGTCGGGAATCGCATGGCGCAGTAAAGGCACAGGTTGCCGTCGCGCTTGAACAGCGTCCGGTTGTTGAGCGGCGGAACGTACTTGTCACGATTGCGTGACAGGCTCTGGCTGGTGCCGTGCGTCGCGATGATTGAATTGACGTCGACCCTGCTGCGGCGGCCGTCGAGGGAGCTGTAACCGCCGAACACCGTGTAAAGCAGCGTGCCGCAGTCGTACGCTACCTGCTCGGCGTGGTAGAGACGCACCGCTTCACGGTAGTCAATCCACTCGAGCGGCATTCCGGCAACATCGGTTCTGAGAACCTGTTGCGAGATATCGGAACCGACTCCAGCCAGCATAGGCACACCTTGTCGTGCTCAGGTTGCGCCGCTCGCGGCAACACCGCAGGCGGCGTAACACTAGTTTGCCGATTGCGCCCCAAAAATCAACAGACAGCGTCTATCTGTCGAAAATTATTCGAGACCAGTGTGACTACTTTATGACAAGGGTTCAGAGCGCCTTCAATACCTCGTCCAGCGTTTGCTTGGCGTCACCGAACAGCATGCGAGTATTCTCTTCGAAGAACAGCGGGTTCTGCACACCTGCATATCCGGTTGCCATGCTGCGCTTCAGAACGATCGAGATCTTGCCCTTCCAGCACTCGAGCACCGGCATGCCGGCGATCGGGCTGTTGGGGTCGGTTAGTGCCGACGGGTTGACGATATCGTTGGCGCCGATTACGACCGACACGTCTACATCCGGGAAGTCTTCGTTGATCTCGTCCATCTCGAACACGATGTCGTAAGGCACCTTGGCTTCGGCCAGCAGCACGTTCATGTGCCCGGGCATGCGCCCTGCAACAGGGTGGATGCCGAAACGCACGTTTACGCCTTTCTCGCGCAACTTCTGCGTAATTTCAAAGACGGTATGCTGTGCCTGGGCGACGGCCATTCCGTAACCCGGGATGATCATGACTTCCCTGGCGTTCGACAGCAGCTCCGCGGTTTCCTGGGTGTCGATGGCGACGACCTCGCCCTGGTCCTCGCCGCCGCCTGCAGCAGCGCCGCCACCGGCGGTGCCGAAGCCGCCGGCAATCACGTTCAGGAACTTGCGGTTCATCGCGCGGCACATGATGTAGCTGAGGATCGCGCCGCTCGAACCGACGAGCGCGCCGGTTACGATGAGCAGGTCGTTGCCGAGCATGAAGCCGGTCGCCGATGCGGCCCAGCCCGAGTAGCTGTTGAGCATCGAGACGACGACGGGCATGTCGGCCCCACCGATCGCCATGACCATGTGGATGCCGAACAGCAGCGCTATGACCGTCATGATGACGAGCGGGGCAGTACCGCCCCCGGCCACCGACTGCTGCACGAACTGGTAACCGAACCAGATCGCGCCGAGCAGGAGCAGCAGGTTCAGCCAGTGGCGCGCAGGCAGGAGCATCGGATTACCGCTGATGCGGCCGGATAATTTCCCGAAAGCGATCACCGAACCCGAAAAGGTCACCGCGCCGATCAGGATACCGAGGTACGTCTCGACGTCGTGAATGGTCAGTTCGACACCGACGTAATGCGACAGCCGTTCCGGATCCATGAAGTTGGCAAAACCAACGGCAACCGCGGCCAGGCCGACGAGGCTGTGCAGGATGGCAACCAGTTCCGGCATCTGCGTCATCTGGACGCGCTTGGCAGCGATGATACCGACGCTGCCACCGACCAGGAGCGCCACGATCAGCAGTTCGAGATTCTGCGTGACATCGCCCACCAGGGTCGCAACGAGTGCGATGGTCATGCCGACGATGCCATACCAGTTGCCGCGCCTTGCGGTCTCCTGGTTGGACAGGCCGCCGAGGGCAAGGATAAAAAGAATGGTCGCGATGATGTACGAGACCTGGATGATTCCTTGGTTTACGTCAAACATCACGACCTCACTTTCTGAACATTTCGAGCATGCGGCGAGTGACCGCAAAACCGCCAAATATGTTGACGGAAGTTATCAGTACGGTGCCTACCGCGATCCACTTGATCAGGGGTACATCCGAACTGATCTGCAGCAGCGCACCGATCACGATGATGCTCGAGATTGCATTGGTCACGCTCATGAGTGGCGTATGCAGGGCCGCCGTCACGTTCCAGATCACCATGTAGCCTACGAAGCAGGCCAGCACGAATACCGTGAAGTGCGCCATGAAAGACGGCGGTGCAACCGCGCCGAGCCCGAGCAGTGCCAGGCCGGCCACGACCATGCCGATAACCGCTCCCATGACGTTCGGCTTTTTCTCTTCCCTGGCCTCGGGTGCGGGCGCCGGTTCGGCTTTAGCTGCCGGCGCTGCTGATATCTTCGGCGCCGGTGGCGGCCACAGCGTTTCGCCGCCCGTGCACACCGTCGCACCGCGGACGACCTCGTCTTCGAGATCCAGGACAAGATTACCGTCTTTCTCCGGCGTCATGTCCGTGAGGAGGTGCCTGAGGTTGGTGCCGTAGAGCTGGCTCGACTGCGCGGCGAGACGGCTCGGCAGATCGGTGTAACCGATGATCGAGACACCGTTGCGCACGACGACTTCGCCCGGCTCGGTGAGTTCGCAGTTGCCACCCTGCTCGGCGGCGAGATCGACGATCACGCTGCCGTCTTTCATCGATTCCACCATGTCGGCGGTGATCAGCTTCGGCGCCGGCTTGCCGGGGATCAGGGCGGTGGTAATGATGATGTCGACGTCTTTGGCCTGTTCGGCAAACAGCGCCATCTCGGCCTTGATGAACTCATCGCTCATGACCTTGGCGTAGCCGCCTTCTCCGGAACCGTCCTCGTCCTCGAAATCGAGCATCAGGAACTCGGCGTCCATGCTCTCGACCTGCTCCTTTACTTCGGGACGGGTGTCGAAAGCCCGGACGATAGCGCCCATGCTTTTCGCGGCGCCGATCGCGGCAAGACCCGCGACACCGGCACCGATGACCATGACCTTGGCAGGCGGAACCTTGCCCGCCGCCGTGATCTGGCCGGTGAAGAAGCGCCCGAAATGCTGCGCGGCCTCGACGACGGCGCGGTAGCCCGCGATGTTCGCCATCGAACTCAGCGCGTCCATTTTCTGCGCGCGCGAGATTCGGGGCACGCTGTCCATTGCGAGGGCGGTGCCGCCGCTCTTTGTCAGCTGTTCCAGCAATTCCGGGTTCTGCCCGGGATACAGGAAGCTGATCAGCGTCTGCGAGTCCTTCAGCCCCCCGGCCCGTTCGCTTTCGGGCGGACGCACCATGAGTACGATGTCCGACCCGGACCAGATATCGGCCGCGGAACCGGCGATCGAGCATCCCGCCTCTTTGTACGCTTCATCGGAGAAGCTTGCCGCAGCGCCCGCGTCCTTCTCGACGACCACTTCGTAGCCGAGCTTCTGCAGCTGGCCGGCCACCTCCGGGGTGGTTGCAACGCGCCGTTCTCCTGGATGCGTTTCTCTCGGTACACCGATCTTCATTCATGGCCTCCGATCTTCGAGCCGGTAATGGATGGGGGGGTACTCTATCAACAATGTCAGGCACATCACAGATTTACGGAGTCTCGGAAAACCCCTAACTCAGGCCCAAAAAAAAGCGCCCGGCGGGCGCTTAGTTAATGAATCGACGATACGGCCTAACCGCGGCGATCGCGCTGCATCCGGTCCCGCATGCGCTGGCGTTGCTCCGGCGACATGTCGCGAAATCGCTGCCGCAGGCGGTCACGCTGTTCGGGCGTCAGGCGATGAAAGCGGTCACGCAGCTGTTGCTGCTGTTCGGGGGACAGCTGGCGATAGCGCTGATAGTTCTGGCGGATCCGCTGGCGTTCGTCGGCCGGCAGGCCCTGGAAGTCTTCCCAGCGCTCGCGAATATGGCGGCGCCGATCGTCAGGCAGCTCGCGCCAGCGCGAGAAACGCTGCTGTGCCTGCTCGCGCTGTTGCGGCGTCATATCGGCCCAGCGCTCCGCACCGCGCGACAGCCGCATCTGCCGCTCCGCCGGCAGTGAATCCCAGCTTTGCGCAAACCGGTTCAGCACCTGCTGCTGTTCTGTGGACAGGGAATCCCAGGCCACGCCGTGCTCATCGGCGAACGCGGCTGTCCCCAGCAGCATCGCGACAACCGCAGTAACCGCGAAAAATTTCCTAGCTTTCATGCTCGTCCTCCCTCGATTCTTCACCTTCCGGTACGGGATCGATCCGTTCTTCGGACTCGGCATCCAACTGGTGCTCCACCATCAGCCATTCTTCGTCCGACTCTTCCCAAAGCCCAAGGTACTCGACAAATTCCATGTCCGGCTCCTCCGCGTCCGCGGCGAGCACCGTGCCCGCGGCGCCGAACGCGAGAACCAGCAGCGCTTGTCTGCTTATGCTCCTAGCCGACATCGCTATCCGAATCCAGGTTCGCTGTATCTATCCAGCTGTAGAACTCGAGATCTTCCAGCATGTCGAGGCTGTCCTCGCTCAGCATGATTT
>Ga0193948_1000118_pt1 | contig 11183 bp, 8 predicted proteins | sample FRT_12_MG_FD_161659 | JGI IMG/M metagenome (GOLD analysis project Ga0193948, IMG submission 161659) | Sediment microbial communities from the Broadkill River, Lewes, Delaware, United States - FRT_1-2_MG | ecosystem: Environmental > Aquatic > Freshwater > River > Sediment | place: USA: Delaware... | reverse complement strand
GGGCATCGGTGGTTTCGGCGGTCTGTTCGCGCTCGCGCCCGGACATTACCGCGAACCCGTGCTCGTGTCGGGAACCGACGGTGTGGGGACGAAGCTCAAGCTCGCCCAGCAACTCGAACGCCACGACACGATCGGCATCGACCTCGTTGCCATGTGTGTCAACGACGTGCTGGTCCAGGGCGCAGAGCCCTTGTTTTTCCTGGATTATTTCGCCTGCGGCAAGCTCGACGTCGAGGTCGCTACAGACGTGGTCAAGGGCATCGCCGCGGGCTGCAGCCAGGCGGGCGCCGCGCTGATCGGCGGAGAAACCGCGGAAATGCCGGACATGTATGCCGACGGCGACTACGATCTCGCCGGTTTTTGCGTCGGCGCCGTGGAACGGGACGCCATCATCGACGGCAGCGCCATTAGCGCGGGCGACGCACTGATCGGCATTGCGTCCAGCGGCCCGCACTCGAACGGCTATTCCCTCATTCGCAAGGTGCTCGAGCGGGCTGGCGACACCAACATCGACGGCGTGCGCGCGAGCGAGCGCCTGCTCACGCCTACCCGAATCTACGTCAAACCGGTGCTGCAGCTCATAAGCACCGTGACGGTCAAGGGGCTTGCTCATATTACGGGTGGCGGTATCACCGAAAACCTGCCGCGCATTCTCGACGATTCGGTACATGCCGAGATCGACACCGCTTCCTGGGCGCAGGGACCGGTTTTCGACTGGCTGGCGGAGGCCGGCAACATAGCGCTAGATGAAATGCGGCGCACGTTCAACTGCGGGGTCGGCATGATCGTCGTCGTCGACGCCGCGGACGCTGGCCGGGCCGTCAGCCTGCTCGCCCAAGCCGGCGAATCGGCCTGGGAGATCGGCCGCATCGCCGAGGGTCACGCGCCGGTAGACTTCCTTTGAGTACGGGCAGCTGCAAGACGGCAATCCTGATTTCCGGATCCGGCACGAATCTCCAGTCCTTCATCGATCGCGTGGCGCAGGGTTCCCTGTCAATCGAGCTGTGCGGTGTTTTCTCGAACCGCCCGGATGCCTACGGGCTGCAGCGCGCGCGCGAAGCCGGCATCGAAACACTCTGCATCGAGCACGGCCAGTACGCGACGCGCGAACAATTCGACCAGGCAGTAGCCGCAGCCCTCGCCCCCTGGGAACCCGATTTACTGGTGCTCGCGGGCTTCATGCGCATCCTGAGCCCCTGGTTCGTACAGCACTACACCGGCCGGATCCTCAATATTCACCCCGCACTGCTGCCCCTCTACCCGGGCCTCGACACCCACGAGCGCGTGCTCGAAGCCGGCGACACGCACCACGGCAGTACCGTGCACTTCGTCACCGAGGAACTTGATGGCGGACCACGCGTCCTTCAGGGGCGTATCCGCGTCGCCCCCACCACCGACCCCGACGAACTGATGCAGCGGGTCCAGGCCGTCGAGCACCGCATCTACCCGACCGCGGCGGACTGGTTCGGCGCTGGCCGCCTCGAAATGAAAGACGGTGCCACCTGGCTCGACGGCGCAGCCATCGACGAACCCGTCGTCCTCGATTTCGATCTGTAGCCGGGATCTTACGCTTTCGGGAGGGTGACGCCGGTCTGGCCCTGGTATTTGCCGCCGCGATCCCTGTAGGACGTCTCGCAGGGCTCGTCCGACTCGAGGAACAGCATCTGTGCGACGCCCTCGTTCGCATAAATCTTCGCAGGCAGCGGCGTCGTGTTGGAAAACTCCAGCGTAACGTGCCCCTCCCATTCCGGTTCCAGCGGCGTCACGTTCACGATGATGCCGCAGCGCGCGTAGGTCGACTTACCGAGGCAGATCGTCAGCACGGTCCTGGGGATACGGAAGTACTCCACGGTGCGCGCCAGCGCAAAGGAATTCGGCGGGATTACGCACACGTCGCTCTCGAGATCCACGAAGCTGGTCTGGTCGAACCCCTTCGGATCCACGATTGCCGAGTTGATATTGGTGAAAATCTTGAATTCGTTCGAACAACGCACATCGTAGCCGTAGCTGGACGTGCCGTAGGAGACGATGCGGCCGCGCTCGTTTTCACGTACCTGGCCGGGCTCGAACGGCTCGATCATGCCGTGCTCCGCCGCCATGCGGCGAATCCAGCGATCCGACTTGATGCTCACCTGCGCTACTCGACGACGATCTTGGGGAACCTGGCGCTGTAGTCCTTGCCCTGCATGGCGAGCGCGGCCGCCATGCGTCGCGCCGCACTGCGGAACGCTTCCGCCGGCGCCGAATCGGGATCCGCGGCGACGGTCGGGTTGCCCGAGTCCGCCTGTTCGCGAATGCTCGCGTCGAGCGGCAGCCTGCCGAGCAGTTCGACCTCGAAATCGCGCACGATCGCGTCGCCCCCGCCGGCGCCGAAGATCGCTTCCTCGTGGCCGCAGGCGGTGCAGATATGCGTGCTCATGTTCTCAATGACGCCCAGTACCGGGATTGCCACCTTGCGGAACATTGCGAGGCCCTTGCGCGCGTCGATCGCGGCAATGTCCTGGGGCGTGGTTATCACCACGGCCCCCGAAACGGGCACCTGCTGCGCCAATGTAAGCTGAATATCTCCCGTGCCGGGCGGCATGTCGACGATGAGGTAATCGAGGTCGCGCCAGCTGGTCTGGTTGAGCAACTGGTTGAGTGCGGACGTCACCATCGGCCCGCGCCACACCATCGGCTCGTCGGGATCGATCAGGAATCCGATCGACATGACCTGCAGACCGAGTGCCTGTAGCGGCGCCATGCTCTTGCCGTCGGTCGTGGTCGGCCGTTCGCCGACCAGCCCGACCATGTGCGGCTGGCTGGGCCCATAAATATCCGCGTCGAGCAGGCCCACGGAAGCGCCGTCGGCCGCCAGCGCCAGCGCCAGGTTGACCGCAACGGTCGATTTGCCGACACCGCCCTTGCCGGACGAGACCGCAATCACGTTGCGGACATCGGCCAGCGGCTTGAGGTTGGGCTGAACGCCGTGCGCGGTGACGGCCGACGTCAGCGTCACGTCGACCTCGCTTGCGCCGGTCTCGGACCTGACGGCGTCCGCGATAAACTCCCGCCAGCCCGCGTTCGCGCCATCGGCGGGGAAGCCGAGTTCCACGCTCACCCTGGCGGCCGAGTCGCCGGCCTCCGCGGCGGTGACGCGACCAATATCGCCTATCGAATGGTCGATTCCCGGTAAATGCAGGGATTCGATGAGTTTTTTCACACTGGAATCTGTTGACGCCGTCACACTTCAGGTTCTCGTATTAGGTAAAATTTCCCCTCGGCTGCCTCTCAGGGAGTGGCAGCGGGGCGCACATTGTAACCGAGGCCGGCGTCCTGCCAAGTACCTCATTCCGGCAGGACATGCGCCTCGGGCCTGATTTTTCAAGGCCTTCGGCTGGATTGTGCGCCGGGGTGATGTGGCATAATGCGCCGCATCGGGTTTATGAGTGGAGCGTCTGCGCGTCGAAGCCGTCACGGGCGCCCGGTTTCGCGTGGGCTAGAGCAATACGATTGTCGATTCGTAACGGAAAGGCTCCAACAGAGTCGAGTGCAGGGAAGCCTGGGTTGGTCCTTGCCTGCATTTTCGTGCGCGTCCGGAAAGGGACGCCGGCATGAGCCTGCTTGGCGGCTTCCGCTCAGACCAGCTGATCCAGCAGCTCGTCGCCGAGAAGGACCCGACGAGTTCGGGGGCGCGAAAACTCGTCGGCAAGATCAAGAAGATCGGGCCGAAAGTCATCCCGAAGGTCATCGACGCGCTCGCGATGTCCGACAAGTCACACACGATGGTATTCGTGGACATCCTCTCCTCGCTCGTCGATGACAAGACGCTCGACTATTACCGGGAAGGACTCGCTGACGGCAACGAGCGCGTCGTAAAAGGTACCGCGTGGGCGCTGTGCAGCACCACGGACTACAACGTCAACCAGTTGCTCGACTGGTTCGACGACAACGAGGTCTCGAAGCCCGCCCTGATCGAAGTGCTGCAGGTGCACAAGGACGACCTCAGCGTGCACGAACTCCTGCAGCGCGCCTACGACCTCGACGTCAAGGAGAAGGCTGCCGTATTCAAGATCATCGAGCGCATGGTCCGTGCGGAGATGGTCCCCGATCTCATTGCACGTATGGGTGGGCGCGATCCGGTCATCAAAATTCACCTCATCAACCTGCTCAAGCGATTCGACAGCAGGGAGATCAACGCCGCGCTCGAGATGGAACTGAGGGACACGAACAAGATGGTGCGTGGCGCCGCACTCAGTGCCCTCGCCTCGCGCGGCAAGAACGTGAATATCGCTGCCGTGGCCAAGCTGCTCCAGGACCCCGATCTCGACGTGCAGAACAAGGCCGTCGAAATGATGATCCACATCAATCATCCGGAGACAGTGAAATACCTCGCCGATGCGCTCAAGGACGAGTCCGAATACTCGCGCCGCGCGGCGGTGGAGGTGCTGAACGAGGTCGGCAGCGTCAACTCGGTCAAGGAGTTACTGGAAGTCCTCAAGGACGACGACTGGTGGGTGCGCTCACGGGCTGGCGATGCGCTCGCGGAAATCGGCGGGCCCAAGGTCGTCGACGCCGTGGTCGCGCTGATCAACGATGAAGACGAGGAGATACGCCGCACCGCAATCGAGATCCTCAACGCGACAAAGGACGAACGGGCCGTCGACCACCTGATTACCGCCACCGACGACTCCGACTGGTGGGTGCGCGAGCGCGCCGTCGATGCGCTGTCCAAGATCGGCAACCCGAAGGCGCTGCCGAAACTGGAGTCGATGCTCGGTAAAGACACGAAAACCGATACCGTCGTCGTCCGTGCACTGGCGAAGCTGGGCAACCACAAGCACATCCCGATGATCGTGCCGCTGCTCAGGAGCCCGGAACGCGAACTCCAGATCGAAGCCGTCAAGGCACTCTCCAAGCTCGCCGACGAGACGCACGCCGATACCGTGCGCACCGTCCTGCAGAAGATCAAGCAGGCCGACGAACCGACCGTCATCAATATCGCCGACAAGGCGCTCAAGGATCTCGACGCGCGCTTCTCCGCAACCGTGCTGGCGGAGAACGTGCGCGCCGAGAAAATCGGTGACCAGACGCGTACCCTGCTGCTCGATGACAAGGACCTCGAAAAACTGCTCGACCAACAGGCCAAAGCCCGCACGGCAGCAGCGACGCTCGACGACACGACGGTCGAGGGTGTTGCTCCTCCCGCGGCTGCGCAGTTATCGCTCGACATCTCCAAGCTCAAGCCCGGCGACGTCATCGAGGGTCGTTACAAGTACATCGAGAAAATCGGTAAAGGCGCGTTCGGCACGGTGTTGCTGATGGAAGACGAGGTTGTCGACGAGCGCCTTATCCTGAAGTTCCTGAATCCGAACGTCTCCTCGGACGAGGAGATGATGAAGCGTTTCGTGCACGAATTGCGCTACTCGCGCAAGATCACGCATCGCAACGTCATTCGTATCTACGACTTCCTGAACCTGCAGGGCTCCTACGCGATCTCCATGGAGTACTTTCCCTCGCACACGCTGTCCGGCGAGCTCCCCGACAACAAGCCGATGGACATGGGGAAGGCACTGCAGTTCTCGCGCGACATCGCGACCGGCATGGCGGTGGCGCACCAGGCCGGTGTCATCCACCGCGACCTCAAGCCCGCCAACGTGCTCGTGAACAACGAAGGACTGCTGAAGATCGTTGACTTCGGCGTCGCGGCCGCCGCGTCCAGCGGCGATACCCAGCTGACGAAAACCGGCTACGTCATCGGTTCGCCGAAGTACATGGCACCCGAGCAGATCCTCGGCAAGAAGGTCGATGAAACGGCCGACATATACAGCGTCGGCGTCATCATGTACGAGATGGTGACCGGGATACCGCCCTACAGCCGCGGCGACCACATGTCGGTCATGTACCAGCACGTCCAGGGCAAGGCGAAAGATTGCCAGGAAATCAACCCGGACATCCCGGACGAATTCGCCGCCATCATCAACAAGGCGATGTCGGTCGACAAAACCAAACGTTACCAGTCCATGGCGGAACTGACCGAAGCACTCGATTCCGTCAAGACCTGATGCCGGCCGGCGTCAATGTCCGAAAATGTGATCTCGCTCTGGCCAGCGGCCGGAAATCCGCCTAGGATACGCATAAGCTCCTGATTTATTGGATGAACAGCGATATATGGCGCGCATCGACGCATTTCTGAAGCTCGGCCTCGCACAGGGCTGCTCGGACGTGCACCTCGCCGTCGGGGTGCCACCGATGCTGCGCATGAACGGCGACTTGCTGCCCATCAAGTTCCGGCAGCTGTCGGACACGGAGCTCGAGGGCTATGTGCGCGAAATACTCACGACGCAGCAGATCGAGCGCCTCGAAGAAGGCCATGACCTCGACTTCTCCTACGTCGCCGAGGAAGGCGGACGCTTTCGCGTCAATGTTTTTCGCAAGGTAACCGGCGTCGGCGCCGTATTCCGGCACATCCCGGGTACCGTGCCCACCCTTTCGCAGCTCGGCATGCCCAAGGTACTGGTCGATTTCTGCGACTACCACCAGGGGATGGTGCTGGTGACCGGCTCCACCGGTACCGGCAAATCGACCACGCTGGCGGCGATGATCAATCACCTCAACGAGACGCGAAACCTCAACATCATCAGTCTCGAGGACCCGATCGAGTTCGTTCACCCGAGCAAGAATTGCCAGGTCATCCAGCGCGAGCTGAATACGCACGTGCGCAGCTTCGCCGACGGCGTGCGATCGGCCATGCGCGAGGACCCGGACGTAATCCTCGTCGGCGAGCTTCGCGATGCCGAGACGATCATGATGGCCATGACGGCGGCGGAAACCGGGCACCTGGTCCTCGGCACGCTGCATACGACCGGCGCAGTGAAGACTATCGACCGCATCATCGACGCGCTCCCCGGTGAGTTGCGCGAGCAGACCAAGGCATTCCTCGCGATGAGCCTCAAAGCGGTGGTCACCCAGGTGCTCGTCAAGACGGTCGACGGAAAGGGCCGTCGCGCGGTTCTCGAAATCCTGGTGAACAATCGCGCTATCGCGAAGATGATCACATCCGAACAGACTCACCAGATTCCGTCGCAGCTGCAGACCGGCGCAGACCAGGGAATGCAACTGATGGATGCTGCCCTGCTCAGGGCCATCCAGAAGAAGGAAATTGACCCGGATGATGCAATCCGCTTTGCCGCCGACAAGAAGAAATTCCAGCGCTTCATTACGGACACCGACATCGTGCCGATGATCGACGTCGGGGGCAACGAACTGATGAGCAACTCATGAAGATCGACCAGTACCTGGAGTCCGCCCTGCAGAGCAACGCGTCCGACCTGCACTTCGTGTCGGGCGATCCGGTTCGGGCACGAATTCACGGCAACCTGCAGGTCATGGACAGGGAACCCCTGGCGGTCGACACTGTTCGCGAGTGCATGCTCGAGATCATGGACGGCACTACGCAGCGCAACTTCGAGCAGGACGACGCCGCCGACTTTGCCTACGAGATCCCGGAGGTCTCGCGATTCCGCGTCAATGTATTTCGCCACCTGAACGGTATCGGCGCGATCTTTCGCGCCATTCCATCCCAGGCGCTGACCCTCGCCGACCTGAACATGCCGAAGGTCGTCCACGAACTTTGCCGCCATACGCAGGGCATGATCCTCGTCACCGGCAAGACGGGCTCCGGTAAATCGACGACGCTCGCGGCCATGATCGATTCCATGAACAAGCGCATGAAGGGCCATATCCTCACGATCGAGGATCCCGTGGAGTTCGTCCACAAGGCCCAGGGCTGCCTGATCAGCCAGCGCGAGATCGGCGTGCACAGCCCGGGTTTTGCCGAAGCCCTGCACTCCGCGTTGCGCGAAGACCCCGACGTCGTGCTCGTCGGCGAAATGCGCGACCTGGAGACGATAAGCATCGCGGTCACCGCGGCGGAAATGGGTATCCTCGTCATGGGGACGCTGCACACCAACGGTGCCGGCCAGACCGTCGACCGCATCGTGAATTCTTTCCCTGCAGACAAGCAGAGCCATATCCGCACGATGATCTCGACGTCGCTGCGGGGTGTCATATCCCAGCAACTGCTGCCGACCAAGCAACATGCCGGCCGTATCGCGGCGCTCGAAATACTCGTCAACACGCCTGCGGTTGCCAACCTGATTCGCCAGGGCAAGCTCGACCAGCTCGAGACCGCCATGCAGTCGGGCGGCAACGTCGGCATGCAGACCATGGACACGGCGCTGATGGAACTCGTGCGCCAGGGCATGGTTTCCGGAAAGGAGGCCTACCAGCAGGCCAACGACAAGTCCAAGTTCCAGCGCATGCGCGACGAAGACTGAACCGCTCCTACAATTCCCCAGCCGTGGCATAATCCCGCGTCATGACCGACGCCCCCCGAAAGATCCTCGTTACGAGCGCCCTGCCGTACGCCAACGGCTCCATTCACATGGGGCATCTCGTCGAGTACATCCAGACCGACATCTGGGTGCGTTTCCAGAAGCTCCGCGGCCATACGTGCACCTACGTATGCGCCAGCGATGCACACGGCACGCCGATCATGATCAAGGCACGCGAACTCGGCGTTACGCCCGAGGAGCTCACGACCCGGATCAGCAAGGAGTTTGTGCAGGACTTCGCCGCGTTCGGCGTGGACTTCGACAATTACCACACGACGCATTCGCCGGAAAACGAGGCTCTCACGGTCGAGATGTTCGAGGCGTTACGGGCTGCCGGCGACATCTACACGAAGACGATCGAACAGGCCTACGATGAGAAGGAAGGCATGTTCCTGCCCGACCGCTTCGTGCGCGGCACCTGCCCGTTCTGCAAGACGCCCGATCAATACGGAGACGCCTGCGAAAACTGCAGCAAGACCTACACGCCGGCTGACCTGATCGACCCCGTTTCGGTAATATCGGGAACGAAGCCGGTGACACGCGAGTCGGAGCACTATTTCTTCCGGCTCAGCGAGTACGAGGATCGCCTGCGCGCCTGGATGACGTCGGCGACGCTCGACAAAAACGCGGTCGCCAAGCTCGACGAATGGTTCGAGGCGGGACTCAAGGACTGGGACATCTCCCGCGATGCGCCCTACTTCGGCTTCCGCATTCCCGGCACCGAAGACAAGTATTTCTATGTCTGGCTGGACGCACCGGTCGGATACCCTGCGAGCTTCAGGAATCTCTGCGACCGGCGCGACGATCTCGACTTCGACGAGTACTGGCGGCCAGGGCACGATACCGAGGTGTATCACTTCATCGGCAAGGACATCATGTACTTCCACATGTTGTTCTGGCCCGCGGTCCTCGAGGGGTCGGGCTTCAGGACGCCGACGAGCGTGTTTGCGCACGGCTTCCTGACCGTGAACGGTTACAAGATGTCGAAGTCACGAGGGACTTACATCAAGGCCCGCACCTATCTCGACAACCTCGACCCCAGCTATCTTCGCTATTACTACGCCGCGAAGCTTGGCCAGACAATCGAGGACATCGACCTCAACCTCGACGATTTTATCGCGCGCGTTAACGCCGACCTGGTCGGCAAGCTCGTCAACATCGCGAGTCGCTGCGCCGGGTTCATCGGCAAGCGGTTCGACGGGCGCCTGTCCGGCACGCTCCCCGACGCGGCGCTGTTCGAGGAGTTCGCCGCCGCGTCGGAGACGCTGGCAGGCCATTACGAATCGCGTGAATATTCGAAGGCAATGCGCCTCGTCATGGGGCTGGCCGACAAGGCGAACCGTTACATCGACGACAACAAGCCCTGGGTGATGATCAAGGACGACGCAAAGCTCGAGGACGTGCAGCGGGTTTGTACGCAGGGGCTCAACATGTTCCGCAGCCTGATGATTTACCTCGCGCCGGTAATACCCGCCGTGGCCGAAGGCGCGAGAAGCTTCCTTGGCGACGATGAGTGGCGCTGGGCGGATGCATCGACGCCATTGCTCGATGCGACGATCGAGAAGTTTACGCCGCTGCTCAAGCGGATCGAGCCCGAACAGGTGCAGCGCATGATTGAACAGTCGAAAGAAACACACCAGCCCGAAGCGGCGGAACAGGACGACACGATCAGCATCGACGACTTCATGAATGTCGATTTGCGTATCGCGCGTATCGAAAAGGCGGAGCCGGTCGAAGGTGCTGACAAACTCCTTGCGTTGACGCTCGATGTCGGCGACTCGACGCGCATGGTATTTGCCGGCATCAAGGCCGCATACGACCCCGGGAGTCTCGTCGGCCGCCACGTCGTCGTCGTCGCCAACCTGGCGCCGCGCAAGATGCGTTTCGGCGTGTCCGAGGGTATGGTGTTGGCTGCGGGGCCCGGCGGAGAAGACATCTTCCTGCTGTCACCGGACGACGGCGCAGCGCCGGGCATGCGGGTCAAGTAGACACTTATCAGCCGGCGCGAACGCCGGGACATTGCATGACTGAACTGCTCGTCATTCTCGTTGCCACAGTGCTGGTCAACAACTTCGTACTCATGCGCTTCCTCGGCCTGTGTCCTTTCATGGGCGTGTCGCGCAATCTCGAGGCGGCGACCGGCATGTCCCTGGCGACGGCGTTCGTGCTGACGCTGTCGTCCGCGACGGCCTACCTGCTGCATGTATACGTGCTCGTACCGCTCGACCTCGAGTATCTGCGGACGATTACCTTCATCCTGGTTATCGCGGCGAGCGTGCAGTTCACCGAGATCATGGTGCGACGCCTCAGCCCCTTACTCGACCAGGTGCTCGGCATCTATATCCCGCTGATTGCGACTAACTGCGCCGTACTCGGCGTGGCACTGCTGAATGTGCAGCAATCGACCGGCTTCGTGCAGTCGGTGTTCTACGGCCTCGGCGCAGCCGGCGGCTTCGCGCTCGTGCTGATCATGTTCGCCGCCATACGCGAGCGCCTCGACGCCGCCGACATACCGGCGCCGTTCCGCGGCTCCGCCATCGCGCTGATTACGGCCGGAATGATGTCGCTCGCATTCATGGGATTCGCAGGCATGGCACGGCCCTGAGCGCCGTGACCCCACATGTTGATTGCCGTCCTTACCCTCACAGTCATCGCGCTGATCGCCGGCCTGGGCCTTGCCTTCGCCGCCCGCAAGTTGCCCTCGAACAACTCGGAACTCGTCGAGCGCGTCAATGACCTGCTGCCACAAACCCAGTGCGCGCAGTGCGGTTACCCGGGATGCCGGCCTTATGCCGCAGCGATCGTGGA
>Ga0193948_1000112_pt1 | contig 11475 bp, 6 predicted proteins | sample FRT_12_MG_FD_161659 | JGI IMG/M metagenome (GOLD analysis project Ga0193948, IMG submission 161659) | Sediment microbial communities from the Broadkill River, Lewes, Delaware, United States - FRT_1-2_MG | ecosystem: Environmental > Aquatic > Freshwater > River > Sediment | place: USA: Delaware... | reverse complement strand
TGCCACGCTCCTGTTCCTGCTCCATCCAGTCCATGACGGCCGCGCCGTCATGCACCTCGCCTATCTTGTGAGAGACACCTGTATAGAACAGCACACGCTCAGTTGTCGTAGTCTTGCCAGCATCAATATGGGCCATGATGCCAATATTGCGATAGCGTTCGATAGGGGTTGTGCGGGCCACGACAAGATCCTGGTTTTCCTGGTCGACTCGACCAATTACCAGCGGTAATGGGAGAAGGCTTTATTGGCCTCTGCCATGCGATGCGTATCTTCTTTCTTTTTGACTGCCGTGCCGCGGTTCTCGGCGGCCTCGAGCAACTCGTGCGCGAGACGATGCGCCATCGATTTCTCGCCGCGTTTACGCGCAGCATCGATAACCCAGCGCATGGCCAGTGTCTGACGGCGAGCCGGGCGCACTTCGACAGGCACCTGGTACGTGGCACCGCCGACGCGGCGGGACTTCACTTCAACCACGGGCTTTACGTTCTCAAGTGCCGTCTCAAGCAGTTCGAGCGCTTTGTCGTCAGCCTTGGTTTCCCGTTCGGAAATGCGGTCAAGTGCGCCATAAATGATGCGCTCAGCGACGGACTTCTTGCCGTCGTTCATGATCATGTTCATGAACTTGGCAAGCAGCTGGCTACCGTATTTCGGGTCGGGCAGAATCGTTCTTTTTGGTGCCTGTGATCTTCTGGACATTTGTTCTTCCTGGGTTCGTCTGTCGCGCTGAAAGCAGCGCTCCTACGATGAAATTTTGTTCTATTTAAGACTTCGGACGCTTCGTTCCGTACTTGGAGCGGCCCTGACGGCGGTCGGAAACGCCCGCGCAATCTAGCGTGCCACGCACAGTGTGGTAGCGAACACCTGGCAGGTCTTTCACTCGACCGCCGCGAATAAGCACAACCGAGTGCTCCTGCAGGTTGTGGCCTTCGCCGCCGATATACGATGTGACTTCAAAGCCGTTTGTCAGGCGAACACGAGCAACCTTCCGCATGGCCGAGTTCGGCTTTTTGGGCGTCGTTGTATAAACGCGTGTGCATACACCACGTTTTTGCGGGCTGGCTTCAAGCGCCGGCACCGTACTTTTTGCACGCTTCGTCGCGCGTGGGTTGCGAACTAGCTGATTCACTGTGGCCATGGGGCCCTCTTCTATTCTCGTTAATCCAAATTTGTGCGCTAAAAAACGCGCGCACCCGACCACTGAACCTCATCCGGTTCAGATGTCGGGTTTTTGGGCGAAAACCTAAATGATTGAGTCAATTAGGTTTTTTTGTCGTCGTGGCGATTAATGCCACCACTATCGCCCCTGAAAAATCAGGGCCCGTTTAAGGCGGGCCCCAGAGTTAAGGCCGGGCATTGTAGTGACGCCTGCGGCAAGCTGTCAAGCAAGGCCGCAGGCTTTCCCCAAGCCCTTGTTCTTTAGGCGTCTGAGGTCGCTTCTTCGCTACCCTTGGTCGCTTCATCCGCTTCCTTCTGCAGCGCTTCCTCAAGCGTCACCTCGGCATCTTCGCCTGCGTCTTTCGCAGCTGCCTGAGCGGCGGCCTTCTCGGCCGCAACATCGAGCTCCTTGAGCTGGTCGGCCAGATCCTGCTCGCGCGTGCGCCGACGTTCGGCGTGATGCGCGAATCCTGTACCCGCCGGAATCAGTCGACCAACGATGACGTTTTCCTTCAGGCCGCGAAGATCGTCGCGCAAGCCGCGTACCGCGGCCTCGGTCAGAACGCGTGTCGTCTCCTGGAACGATGCCGCGGAAATGAACGACTCGGTCGCCAGAGATGCCTTGGTGATGCCGAGAAGAACCGGATCAATGGTCAGCGGCTCTTTGCCCTGCGCCAGCAATTGCTCTTCCTCTTCGAAGAACCGGGCCTTGTCGATCTGCTCGCCCCGGAGGTAGTTGCTTTCACCCGGCGTAGCAACAATGACCTTGCGCAGCATCTGGCGAATGATCACCTCGATGTGCTTGTCATTGATCTTCACGCCTTGCAAGCGGTACACATCCTGAATCTCGCGCACAAGATAATCAGCAAGGTTTTCAACGCCTTGCAGACGAAGAATGTCATGCGGATTCGGCTCGCCGTCAGCGATCGTCTCACCCTGTACAACCTGCTCACCTTCGAACACATTGAGGTGACGCCACTTCGGAATCAACTCCTCATGACTCTCGCCCGTGTCATCAGTAATGACGAGACGACGCTTGCCCTTGGTTTCCTTACCGAAGCTGACCGTTCCGGTGTGCTCGGCCATGATCGCTGGCTCTTTCGGCTTGCGAGCCTCAAACAGGTCGGCAACACGCGGCAGTCCACCCGTAATATCACGGGTCTTGGATGACGCTTGCGGGATACGAGCAATAATGTCGCCCACTGCGACCTTGGCACCGTCCGACATCGAGATGATAGCGCCGGCGGGCAGCGCATAGACTGCCGGAATCTCAGTATTGGCGAAGAAGATGTCCTCGTCCTTGTCATTGACGAGGCGAGCGACGGGTCGCAGGTCCTTGCCACTGCCACCGCGACTCTTCGGATCGAGTACGACGATACTGGTCAGCCCGGTAAATTCGTCTACCTGCTCGGCAACGGTAACTCCGTCAAGGAAGTCCTCGAACTTGAGCTTACCTGCAACTTCGGTGACGACCGGATGAGTATGCGGGTCCCAATTGGCAACAACCTGGCCCTGTTTGACCTTGGCCCCGTCCTCGATCGTGATCGTTGCGCCGTAAGGCACTTTGTAACGCTCACGTTCACGGCCCATCTCATTGGTAATCGAGACTTCACCGGATCGGGACACAGCAACAAGGTAACCCTCATGGTGCGCAACGGTCTTGATATTGACCAGCTTCGCGTTGCCATTGGACTTGATTTCGATGCTGTTGACTGCCGCTGAACGTGATGCCGCGCCACCAATGTGGAACGTACGCATCGTCAGCTGCGTGCCCGGTTCGCCGATCGACTGAGCTGCAATTACGCCGACAGCCTCACCGATGTTAATGCGGGTACCGCGGGCAAGATCTCGACCGTAGCACTGCGAGCAAACACCGTAGCGGATTTCGCAGGTAATCGGTGAACGAACCAAGACGTGGTCAATCGACAGGTCTTCGAGTGTCGCAACCGTATCTTCATCGAGCATTGTTCCGGCATCGAACGCGACCTTGTCGGTGCCCGGAATCAGTACGGCCTCAGCCAGCACACGACCCAGAACTCGCTCCCTGAGAGGCTCGACAATATCGCCGCCTTCAACGAGCGGTGACATCGCGACACCATTCTTGGTTTCGCAATCGACCTCGGTCACAACCAGGTCCTGGGCAACGTCAACAAGACGGCGCGTCAGGTAACCCGAGTTGGCGGTCTTCAATGCCGTGTCGGCCAGGCCTTTACGAGCGCCGTGAGTCGAGATGAAGTACTGCGCGACGTCCAGGCCTTCGCGGAAGTTTGCCGTGATCGGCGTTTCGATAATCGAACCGTCCGGTTTGGCCATCAATCCACGCATGCCGGCGAGCTGCCTGATCTGCGCCGCAGAACCACGAGCACCAGAGTCGGCCATCATATAGATTGAGTTGAACGACTCCTGTTCAACCTTCTTGCCAGCCGAGTTCTTCACCCATTCTGAGCCCAGCTTGTCCATCATGGCCTTGGCGATCTGGTCATTGGTGCGGGACCAGATATCGACAACCTTGTTATAGCGCTCTCCGTCAGTCACAAGACCCGACGCATACTGGTCCTGAATCTCCTTAACCTCAGTTTCAGCAACGGCCAGGATATCGCCTTTGCTCTCGGGCACGACCATGTCGTTAACGCCGATTGAAATGCCTGCCATCGTCGCGAAACGGAACCCGGTGTACATCAGGCGATCAGCGAATACGACCGTCTTCTTGAGTCCGAGGTTTCGATAGCACGCATTGATCGTGTTCGAGATGGCTTTCTTCGACATTGCGCGGTTAACGAGCTCGAAATCCAGGCCGTCCGGAAGAATCTCGGACAACAGTGCGCGGCCGACTGTCGTATCGACAATCTTTTGAATTGCAACCGGCTCACCACCTTCTTCCTCAACTTCGAAAGTTGGCACACGAATTTTGACCATTGCCTGCAGATCGGCAGCGCCATTTTCAAATGCACGGCGAGCTTCGTCGATATCCGAGAACATCATGCCTTCGCCGTTCGCATTCACGCGTGTACGCGTCATGTAATACAGACCGAGCACGACGTCCTGCGAAGGAACGATAATCGGATCACCATTCGCCGGTGACAGAATGTTGTTCGACGACATCATCAGGGCGCGGGCCTCGAGCTGCGCCTCAATCGACAGCGGTACGTGTACTGCCATCTGGTCACCGTCGAAGTCGGCATTGAATGCCGTACAAACGAGCGGATGCAGCTGAATAGCCTTGCCCTCGATCAACACAGGCTCGAAGGCCTGGATGCCGAGGCGATGCAGTGTCGGCGCTCGATTAAGCAGTACCGGGTGTTCACGAATAACCTCTTCGAGAATATCCCAGACCTCCGCGCCTTCGCGCTCGACGAGGCGTTTCGCTGCCTTGATTGTCGTTGCTTCGCCACGCAGTTGCAGTTTCGAGAAGATGAACGGCTTGAACAGTTCCAGGGCCATCTTCTTCGGCAGACCACACTGGTGCAGCTTGAGAGTAGGTCCTACTACAATCACCGAACGACCGGAATAGTCGACACGCTTGCCGAGGAGGTTCTGGCGGAAACGGCCCTGCTTGCCCTTGATCATGTCGGCCAGCGACTTCAGGGGGCGCTTGTTTGTGCCTGTGATTGCGCGACCGCGACGACCGTTGTCGAGCAGTGCATCAACCGACTCCTGCAGCATGCGCTTCTCGTTGCGGACAATGATATCCGGTGCGTTGAGTTCAAGCAGGCGGCGCAGACGGTTATTACGGTTGATGACACGGCGATACAGGTCGTTGAGATCAGATGTCGCGAAACGGCCGCCGTCCAGCGGCACGAGCGGGCGCAGATCTGGCGGCAGTACCGGCAGAACCGTTAGCACCATCCACTCGGGCTTGTTACCTGATTCGATGAACGACTCGAGCAGCTTCAGGCGCTTCGAAAGGCGCTTGATCTTCGTTTCCGAGCGCGTCGCATCCATGTCCTCGCGAACCTGCAGGACTTCGCGCTGCAAGTCTATTGTCATGAGCATCTCGCGAACCGCTTCGGCGCCCATGCGTGCGTCAAACTCGTCGCCATATTGCTCGAGCGCATCAAGGTACATCTCGTCCGTCAACAGCTGGCCACGCTCAAGCTCGGTCATGCCGGGCTCGACGACAACAAATGCCTCGAAGTACAGCACGCGCTCAATCTCGCGAAGCGTCATGTCGAGCATGAGACCAATGCGAGATGGCAGCGATTTCAGGAACCAGATGTGCGCCACCGGGCTGGCGAGCTCGATGTGCGCCATGCGTTCACGGCGAACCTTCGTCTGCGTAACCTCGACGCCACACTTTTCGCAGACGACGCCGCGGTGCTTCAATCGCTTGTATTTGCCACAAAGGCACTCGTAGTCCTTTACCGGCCCGAAGATCTTCGCGCAGAACAGACCATCACGCTCCGGTTTGAACGTACGATAGTTGATCGTCTCCGGCTTCTTAACTTCACCGAATGACCAGGAGCGCACCATGTCAGGCGACGCCAGGCCAATCCGGATTGCTTCGAAGTCGTCAACCGGGTTCTGGTACTTAAATAGCTTTAAGAGATCTTTCATTAGTCAGTCTCCAGCTCAATGTTGATGCCCAGAGATCGAATCTCCTTCACAAGAACATTGAACGATTCCGGCATGCCGGCATCCATTTCATGTTCACCGTCGACGATATTCTTGTACATCTTGGTTCGTCCTTGTACGTCGTCCGACTTGACCGTTAGCATTTCCTGCAAGGTGTATGCGGCGCCATAGGCTTCGAGCGCCCAGACCTCCATCTCACCGAAGCGCTGGCCGCCGAACTGTGCCTTACCACCCAGCGGTTGCTGTGTGACCAGGCTGTAGGGTCCGGTTGAGCGTGCATGCATCTTGTCATCCACCAGGTGGTTGAGCTTGAGCATGTACATGTAACCAACCGTAACATCGCGATCGAACTCTTCACCCGTTCGGCCGTCACTGAGACGTGACTGACCGGTATCGGCGAGATCTGCAAGCTCAAGCAGGCCCTTGATCTCAGCCTCGGCCGCACCGTCAAAGACAGGCGTCGCTGTCGGTACACCATTGGTGAGATTTCCTGCCAACTCGATGATTTCTGCATCGCTGAACGACTTGAGGTCTTCGGTGCGACCGCCGGTCTTGTTGTAAACCTGCTCGAGGAACTGACGAATCTTGGTGACCGACTCTTGTGCCTTGAGCATACGATCGATCTTCTTGCCCAGGCCTTTCGCGGCCCAGCCGAGATGCGTTTCCAGCACCTGGCCAACGTTCATTCGCGACGGTACGCCAAGCGGATTGAGAACGATATCGACCGGTGTGCCATCAGCGAGGTACGGCATATCCTCGATCGGAACGATCGTCGATATCACGCCCTTATTGCCGTGACGGCCAGCCATCTTGTCGCCCGGCTGAATACGGCGCTTAACGGCCAAATAGACCTTGGTCATTTTGAGTACGCCAGGGGCCAGATCATCACCCGCGGTGATCTTCGCTCTCTTCTCTTCGAAGCGTCGATCGAACTCCTCGCGCTGCGCATTCAGTCGTTCAAATGCATTCTGCAGCTGCTCGTTCGCATCGTCGTTCTTGAGACGAATCTCGAACCACTGCTCACGCGGTACCTCGTCGAGGTAGGCCTTGGTAATCTTCGACCCGGACTTGAGTTTGTTCGGACCACCTTGCGCCATCTTGTTCGTCAGCATGCGTTCGACACGCTCATAAATATCCTCTTCGAGAATACGTAGCGTGTCATCGAGGTCCTTGCGAACACTCTCGAGCTCCGACTTTTCGATGGACAAGGCACGCAGGTCCTTTTCGACACCATCGCGTGTGAACACGCGCACGTCGATGACCGTACCGTCCATGCCGGGCGGAACGCGCAGTGAGGTGTCTTTCACGTCCGAGGCTTTCTCACCGAAAATAGCTCTCAGAAGTTTCTCTTCCGGCGTCAACTGCGTCTCGCCCTTCGGCGTGACCTTGCCGACGAGAATGTCGCCCGCGTTGACTTCAGCGCCGATGAACGCAATTCCTGACTCATCAAGCTTGGCCAGCGCAGCATCGCCAACGTTCGGAATATCCGAAGTGATGTCTTCTGGTCCGAGCTTCGTATCGCGGGCAACACACTGTAGTTCTTCGATATGAATCGTCGTGAAGCGGTCTTCCTTGACGACGCGCTCCGAGATCAGGATCGAATCCTCGAAGTTGTAGCCGTTCCATGGCATGAACGCGACCAGCAGGTTCTGGCCGAGCGCAAGCTCACCCATATCTGTGGACGGTCCGTCCGCGAGGACGTCTCCACTTGAAATTGAGTCACCAGCCTTGACCAATGGACGTTGGTTTATGCAGGTGTTCTGGTTCGAGCGCGTGTATTTCGTCAGGTTGTAGATATCGACACCAGCTTCAACTGCACTGGTCTCGTCATCGTTGACGCGGACCACGATACGCGATGCATCAACTGAATCGACGATGCCGCCGCGACGTGCCACGACAGTAACACCCGAGTCCACCGCAACAGCGCGCTCCATACCGGTGCCGACCAATGGTGCCTCGGCACGCAACGTAGGCACAGCCTGGCGTTGCATGTTCGAACCCATCAGCGCGCGGTTTGCATCATCGTGCTCAAGGAACGGAATCAGCGAAGCGGCAACCGACACGATCTGGCGTGGACTGACGTCCATGTAATCGACGTCGCCCGGTCCGGACAGTGAAGACTCATTCTTGTGACGAACAGCCACCAGGTCCTCGAGGAATTTCCCGTTTTTGTCCAGATCTGAGTTGCCCTGGGCAATGACGTACTGGCTTTCTTCGATGGCCGACAAATACTCAATGTCCGTCGTCGCCTTGCCATTCGTGACTTTCCGATACGGCGTCTCAAGGAAACCGTACTCATTGGTCCGCGCATATACAGCAAGCGAGTTGATCAGGCCGATGTTCGGACCTTCAGGCGTCTCAATCGGGCAAACGCGACCATAGTGTGTCGGATGAACGTCGCGAACCTCAAAACCCGCACGCTCGCGCGTCAGGCCGCCCGGCCCGAGCGCCGATACGCGGCGTTTATGGGTCACTTCTGACAGCGGATTGTTCTGATCCATGAACTGCGACAACTGACTCGAGCCGAAGAATTCCTTAACAGCAGCCGCTACCGGCTTGGCGTTGATCATTTCCTGCGGCATCAACCCTTCGGTCTCAGCCTGGGTCAGGCGTTCCTTGACGGCACGCTCGACGCGAACGAGTCCGACGCGGAAGGCGTTCTCAGCCATTTCTCCAACGCTTCGTACGCGACGGTTACCGAGGTGGTCAATATCGTCGACGTTGCCATAACCGTTACGGATGTCGATCAATGTCTGCAGAACAGCGAGGATGTCGCTCTTATCGAGAACCCCGCCACCTTCCGAATTGTCACGACCGACGCGGCGATTAAATTTCATGCGGCCTACGTCTGAAAGGTCGTAGCGATCCGGGTTAAAGAACAGGTTCTGAAACAGGTTCTCGGCCGCTTCCTTGGTCGGTGGCTCGCCAGGACGCATCATGCGATAAATTTCTACCAACGCTTCGAGGCGTGTGGTGGATGGGTCAATGTTTAGCGTATTCGAGATGAATGCCCCACGATCCAGGTCGTTGACGAACAACGTGCGAATCGTCTTGATGCCGCCCGTAATGAGCACCTCGACGAGTTCCGGCGTCAGCTCGGCGTTTGCAGCTGCAAGCAGTTCCCCGGTCTCTGTATCGACAATATCGTGAGCAAGAATCTTGCCCTCGAGATACTCGGCGGGTACCACGAGCTTGTCGACTGTTGACTTGTCCATTTCGCGGACATGCTTGGCGGTGATCCGGCGGCCCTCTTCAACGATCAACTTGCGACCAACCTTGATGTCGAATGTCGCTGTTTCGCCACGCAGGCGATCGGGGACAAGCTCCATCTTGATTTCTTTCTCAGAAAGATAGAATTCGTTGGTGTCAAAGAAGAGATCAAGCATCTCTTCATTGGTCATTTCCAGGGCGCGAAGAATGATCGTGACCGGCAGCTTACGACGCCGGTCAATACGCGCGAACAAGGCGTCCTTGGGATCGAATTCGAAGTCGAGCCAGGAGCCACGATACGGAATAATTCGTGCTGAAAACAGCAACTTGCCAGAGCTGTGCGTCTTGCCCTTGTCGTGATCGAAGAACACACCAGGGGAGCGGTGCAGCTGCGACACGATGACGCGTTCGGTACCATTAATAACAAACGTGCCGTGGTCGGTCATCAGCGGCATTTCGCCGAGATAAACCTCCTGCTCACGAATGTCCTTAACAGGCTTCGGATTACCTGAGGCTTCCTTGTCGTATATGACAAGGCGGACGTTAACGCGAATCGGAGCCGCATAGGTCAGCCCTCGCATCTGGCATTCCTTGACGTCGAACACGGGTTCGCCGAGGCGATAACTCACGTACTCGAGTGCAGCATTGCCTGAATAGCTGACGATCGGAAACACGGACTGGAACGCCGCATGCAGACCACGGTCGGTGCGTTGTTCAATCGTTTTGTCCGTTTGCAGGAACTTCTTGTAACTGTCGACCTGAATCGACAACAGGTAAGGAACGTCCAGAATTGTTGGGCGCTTACCAAAGTTCTTGCGAATTCGTTTTTTCTCAGTGAATGAATAGGCCATTCGAGAATACCTTCTTTAATTACAGATGCGCGCAAGCAGCCAGCCGAAAATCGACTGGCTGCCTGCCCGACTTGTGACCCGTCGGGTCGTAAGCAGAAAAATGTGCAATAGCATTGTTGAGCTGATTACTTCAGCTCAACGCTACCGCCAGCTTCTTCAAGCTGCTTTTTGACTTCTTCTGCTTCGTCTTTACCAACGCCTTCTTTGATCGTTGACGGTGTGCCTTCGACCGCGTCCTTGGCTTCTTTCAGGCCAAGACCCGTGAGCGTGCGCACAGCCTTGATGACGCCAACTTTCGCTTCACCAAAACCGGTGAGAACGACGTCGAATTCAGTCTTCTCAGCCTCAGCTTCACCAGCGTCTCCAGCCGCAGGACCTGCAGCTACAGCAACGGGTGCTGCTGCTGAAACGCCCCACTCCTCTTCAAGCATCTTGACGAGTTCAACAACTTCCATGATCGGCTTTGCGCTCAATTCTTTGAGCAGATCTTCGTTTGACAGTGCCATTTAACTATTTCCTCTAAAATTACATTTCCTGAGTCAGGGAATTTTTCGATCTGTATCAGGCCGCTTCCTGGCTGCCGCGCGCGTTCAATGTGCGTGCAAGCATTCCAGAAGGTTCGGCCAACGTGCGTACCAGTTTGGACATCGGTGCAATCATCACGCCGAGCAGCATTGCGCGCGCCTGATCCAGGGTTGGCAGATCTGCCAACCTGTTCAGATCGGTCGCTGGCAATAATTGCCCACCGGCTGATAGCGAGACCGCCTGCAGAGCGTTGTGCCCCTTGGCGAAGTCCTTAATAACCCTGGCAGCGGCACCTGGATCATCTTTTGCAAACGCGAGCAGAATCGGCCCCTTGAGCGTTTCTTGCATACACTCAAAGTCAGTGCCTTCGACGGCGCGGCGAGCCAACGTGTTTTTGACCACACGCATGTACACACCGGCATTGCGCGCTTCTTTGCGCAATTCCGTCATTTCTGCAACAGACAAACCCCTGTATTCGGCTGCAACAGCCGTAACAGAGTCGCCCGCAACCGCGTTCACCTCTTTGACAAGCTGTTTTTTGTCTTCGAGTCTCAGTGCCATTATTTACTCCTGGCCTACGGTTACAACAAAGGTGAAACGTTCTCACCCACCAATTTGAGAACTTCCGTTCTCTTGTCGGATGGCAACCGTTGCCAGTCAATCTGACTCAGGTTTCTCCATCTACACAGGCGGTTATTAAGATCGTGAACCAACACGATCGCCTGTGGTCTTCGACGATTGCCGCATCCTTGCGGCTATTGCGATTACCCGTCGTGGCGCAAGCGCAAATTCTTTTGGGGTCAGAGCCTATGGCTCTGACCCCGGTGTATCTAAGCGTCTATGGTCGTCCGGTCTACAGAAATGCCCGGACCCATTGTCGATGAGACCGTCAGCTTCTTGAGATACGCGCCCTTGGCCGTTGCAGGCTTGCCCTTCTTCAGGTCAGCCAGCAGCATCTCCAGGTTCTCTTTCAGGGCTGGCACTTCAAAATCTGCACGCCCGATAGGGCAATGAATGATGCCCGCCTTATCGGTGCGATAACGTACCTGTCCGGCTTTGGCGTTCTTCACAGCCGTTTCCACGTCTGCGGTTACCGTGCCAACCTTCGGGTTCGGCATAAGGCCGCGCGGGCCTAGAATCTGGCCCAACTGACCAACGACGC
>Ga0193948_1000110_pt1 | contig 11547 bp, 9 predicted proteins | sample FRT_12_MG_FD_161659 | JGI IMG/M metagenome (GOLD analysis project Ga0193948, IMG submission 161659) | Sediment microbial communities from the Broadkill River, Lewes, Delaware, United States - FRT_1-2_MG | ecosystem: Environmental > Aquatic > Freshwater > River > Sediment | place: USA: Delaware... | reverse complement strand
CCGTGCACCCAGAATTTCTTGATGAATACATCAACCGGCTCGTAGATGGTCCGCGTCTGTTCGACGAGACGGCTCGCGGCTTCGGGCGTGACGCTGTTACACATGCAGGAGTGCGGCACCTTTGTGTAACGCCACAGCGTATAGTCTCCACGTTCCGCTATGCGCTGCTTGTGCGCCCGCGTTTCCGACTGCAGGCGGATGAATCCGCATTCCTCAATATTCCCGGCCACTTGCTCCACCGCTCCGGCAAACCCGGGCAGCAGCTGGAAGTCGTCCTCCATGATCATGAGGGGCTCGCCGAGTTCGACACATTTCTGCCACATGGACCGGTGGCTCGCGAAACAGCCGACCTCGCCCAGGGACATCGGGTGCCCCGTGTTGAGGAGCCACTCTTCCTCGTCGCAACCTTCGAAATACCCGTCGGCCATCACCTGCTCACCGCGCATCGCATCGAAGAACTCGAAGGCCAGGCCGACCTCCCCGAGCTGCCGGGCTGCCCGTTCACGGCGCTCCACGGCATCCGGCAAACTGATGACGAAAATCTTCAAGGCGGTGACTAACTTTAGCTGGCGATTCGCTACACGGCGCTCCGTGGAGGAGCCTGCGGGGTATTTTAACGTAGAATGGCGCGCTGATTCAGACTCGGCGACACATGATGCGAAAAGAAGGACTGAGCCAGAAGGCCTACGTGCCGATTGAAGAAGGCGACACGTACGACCCGTTCGTGCCCGCCGGCGAATCGCCGGCAGAATTCACGCTCAAGGCCGTCGGGCTCGGCATCCTGTTCGGCATCATCTTCGGCGCCGCGAACGCTTACCTGGGGTTGCGCGCCGGGCTCACGATCAGCACCTCGATCCCCGTCGCCGTCATGACGGTGGCGGTGTTTCGCGCCCTTGCCCACGTCGGGATCCGCGGCAGCATCCTCGAAACCAATATCTCCCAGACGACGGGTTCGGCGTCCAGCTCGCTGGCGAGCGGCGTCATCTTCACGCTGCCCGCCCTGTTCATGTGGGGCATGCCGCCGGAGCTGCTGCAGATGACCCTGCTGGCGATGTGCGGCGGCCTCCTCGGCATCCTGTTTATGATCCCGCTGCGGCGCTTCCTGATCGAGCGCGAGCACGGCAAGCTGCCCTACCCGGAGGGAACCGCCTGCGCGGAGGTACTGGTTGCCAACGAGATCGGCGGCGGCCGCGCACGCTTCGTGTTCTACGGGCTTGCCGGCGGCGCGTTTTTCAAGTTCCTGACCTCGTGGATCCGGGTGATCCCCGGCGACCTGCACGTGAACATCCCGTTCCTCAAGAAAGGCCAGCTCGGCATGGACCTGTCGGCGGCGCTGTTCGGCGTCGGCTACATCCTCGGCCCGCGCATTGCCGCGGTGATGGTCGGCGGCGGTCTGCTGTCGTGGCTCGTCATCATTCCCGCGATTGCCTGGTGGGGCGATGCGCGGACGGCACCGCTTTTCCCGGAGACGGTCAACCTGATTCGCGACATGCAACCGGGGCAGATCTGGACCCGGTATGTGCGTTACATCGGCGCAGGCGCCGTCGCCACGGCCGGCATTGTCACGCTGATCCGCAGTATCCCCGTCATGGTCAGCAGCTTCCGTATCGGCGCATCGCAGCTCGGTGAGCGCGTGTCTTCGGGCGCGGCGGCGGTAAGCCGGACCAGCAACGACCTGCCCTTGCGCGTGGTCGGTATCGGCGCGCTTGCGATTGCTCTGGTGCTCATCCTGGTACCGCAGGTATTCGGTGCCGTAGGTGGTATCGGTATTCGTGCCGTGGCCGCCGTGTGCGTCGTCGTGTTTGCCTTTTTCTTCGTCACGGTGGCCTCGCGCATTGTCGGGCTCGTGGGTGTTACGAGCAACCCGACCAGCGGCATGACCATCGCGGCACTGCTCGGTACCGCATCGCTGTTCCTCTTGTTCGGCTGGACCGATGCCATGGGCAAGGCGGCGGCATTGACGGTGGGCTGCGTCGTTGCCATTGCCGCCTCCATTTCCGGCGACACGTCGCAGGACCTGAAGACCGGTTTCCTGCTGGGCGCCACACCGCGCGCGCAGCAGACATCGGAGCTCATCGGTGTGCTTACGTCTGCCACATTCGTTTGCCTGACCGTGCTGGCGCTCGGCAAGGGATTCGGCTTCGGCAGCGAAGAATTGCCTGCACCTCAGGCGACGCTGATGAAGCTCGTGATCGACGGCGTGCTGGACCAGGACCTGCCCTGGGGACTCGTCGCGATCGGTGTCGGCATCGCGTTTGCCTGTGAAATCCTGCGTATCCCGTCGCTGCCGTTCGCGGTCGGCGTTTACCTCCCAGTGTCGACGATGACGCCGATCTTCGTGGGCGGTCTCATCCGCCTGTGGATGGAACGCACGGCGAAGAACGACAGCGTGGCCGCCGACCGGCGCGAGCGCGGCGTGCTGCTCGGCAGCGGTTTCGTGGGAGGCGAAGGCCTTCTGGGCGTCGGCATCGCGCTGGTCGCCGTTGCGAAAAGCCGGCGGCCCGACGGTATCGGCACCGAATGGCTCGGAAGCGACGCGACCGCGATGCTGGTCGGGGCCGCGGCATTTGCGGTGTTCATCGCCTGGTTCTTCCGCTCGGTGCGCGGGAACAAAGACTAGACCGGGAGATCGCACAGCGCCGTGGACTCCGTAACCCAGGCCGCTCTAGGCGCCGCGATCGGTGGCGCCATCGCCCCGGCGGGCCAGCGCCGCAAAGCGCTGCTCGCTGGCGCGGCGCTCGGCACGCTGCCGGATCTCGATGTCCTCATCGACTACGGCGATGCCGTCGAAAATTTTACCTATCACCGGGGATTCAGCCATTCGCTGTTCGTGTTGCCGCCAGTCGCGTTATTGCTGTGGCTGACGTTGCGGCGCTGGTGGGCACCCGTGCGCGACGCGCCCCTGCGGTGGCTGGCAATCATCGGCCTGGCCCTGATCACCCATCCGATGCTCGATGCCCACACGGCCTACGGGACGCAACTGCTCTGGCCGCTCGACTCGCCGCCCGTCATGTGGGCGACACTATTCATCATCGATCCGCTGTTTACGCTGCCGATGCTGGTGTCTGTCGTCATCACAGCGGCCTGGCCCACAAAAAAATCGAGCGGGAGCGTGGCGCGCGCGGCCCTGCTATTGAGCACGCTCTACCTGGGCTGGTCCTGGATGGCGCAGTCGATCGTTGCGCGCCACACCACGGATGCGCTGGCCGAAAGAGGGCTCTCCGGCGCTCCCGTGTTCATCACGCCGACGCCTTTCAATACGCTGCTCTGGCGCATCGTGGTGCTGACGGAGGACGGCTACCTCGAAGGATTCGATTCGCTGCTGGTCGATAACGGGCCGCTCGACTTCTCCGCCTACAGGTCCGAGAGGCAATTGCTGCTGGAGGCCGATACCGTCCGGGCGGTATCGAGACTGCGCTGGTTCTCAAGAGACTTCGTGAAAGCCAGCGTCGTTGACTACCGCCTGCTGATTACCGACCTGCGTATGGGCCAACAGCCCATCTACGTTTTCACCCATGTAGTCGCCGCACGTGGCAACCCGCACTGGGAACCGATTCCGACCGAGCTGATTTCGCCAACCATCGACGAACGCGTGTTGCTGGACGCCTGGCGGCGAATGTGGACCCACTGATTACCCGCGGGCGCTAGTCCCCATCCGTTTCGAACTGTTGCAGGCCTTCTGCCAGGTAATCGGCAAGTAAAGGTGTCCCGATGAGGTACCCCGCGGTGTGGTCCGTCCACGTCTCTTCCGCGAACTTCAGCGCCTCGTCCCACTCCTCCAGCGCGTAATCGCCCCGACCAACCCACATCAGGGCAACCAGCGACATCTGCTGATCCGGTTCGAGATCGTCGATCGTTGTCGTCAGTTCCTGGTAGTAAGGATCGCCTGCAAAATCCGTGGAGAACTGCTCTGCCAGATCCTCGTTGACAGCCTCGACTTCGTCCTCGTCCGGGAACGTTACGTCCTCGCGAGAGTGAAACTCGTGCACCTTGTCGATAACGAACAGGACAATTTCCGGATTCAGGTCAAGTGAGGGCATCTGGTGTAACCCGTGGTTGCTGATTCTTTAGGGTTGTGCCTCCGACGGCGCGCGGCAATGCGTAGTTTTACCTAAGCCCGGGCGACCCCCTGGCCGCCGGCCTGGCAGACGCTGCTCGCAGGAAATACGTATGGCCTTGCGGCGGCCGCCGGGGCAAATTCAGTAGCTGGAGGTGGCCATGCACGTCAGGCGGCGACTCAGGCACCCACTGCATCTCTTCCCCGGGCGCTTCACCAGTCCGGGCACCGCGCCGGGCGATCTCACCGGGCCGCCGGAGTCCGAGTGCATTCCGGCCGAGCTGCACCTGCTCGATTACGACACCGAGGGTTACACGGAAAAGGCCAATTGCACGCTGGACGAAGCTCGCGAATATTTTTCCAGTCCCAATGCGACGTGGCTGCACGTGAACGGAACGCCGTCCGAGGCGCTATTGCGGTCGATCGGCGATGCATACCAGCTGCATACGCTCGCGCTCGAAGATGTATCGCACACGGGGCAGCGCGCAAAGCTGGAAACCTACGACGCGCAGCTGTTCACAATAGTCAGCCTCCCCGAAATCTCCGAGCACGGGGTCGAGACTGCGCAGCTCAGCCTGTTCCTCGGTGATACCTGGCTCGTCAGCTTCTATTCGGGCCATGAAGACCCGTTCCATGCGATCCGGCAGCGCACTTACCAGAAGTCATCACGGATCCGGCGTAGCGGGGTCGACTACCTTTACTACTCGCTGCTCGATACGGCGATCGACCTCGTGTTCCCGATCATGGAGACGCTCGGAGATCGCATCGAGGCTCTCGAGCTGACTGTTTTCGACGACCCGAGTCGTGAGGCGCTGGACGAGATCCACGAACTCAAGCGTGAACTCGTCCTGCTGCGACGGGTTACATGGCCCCAGCGGGACATGATCAACAACCTGCTGCGCGAGGAAAATAGCCAGATCACCGGCAATACGAAACTGTACATCCGGGATTGCTACGACCACGCGGTTCATGCACTGGAGCTGGTTGAAAACTACCGGGAGATGGCGTCGAGCCTCCTCGAGGTCTACCTCTCCAGCCTGTCCAACCGCATGAACGACGTTATGAAACTACTCACGATCATTGCGACCGTCTTCATTCCCCTCTCGTTCATCGTCGGCGTCTACGGAATGAACTTCGACCGTTCGGTCAGCGCCTGGAACATGCCCGAACTCGGGTGGCGCTTCGGTTACCCGATCCTCTGGCTCGTAATGATATCGCTCGTTGCCGGGATGCTGATTTATTTCCGGCGCAAAAACTGGATATGAATCAAGCTCAGTCGTCGAGAACAAACGTGACCTTCATGTGCACGCGGTATTCGGTGACTGCGTCGCCTGTCACTACGACTTCCTGATCCTGTATCCAGGCGCCGCGCACGTTATGCAGGGTCTTGACGGCCCGGGAGATCCCGGTCTTGATCGCGTCATCGAAGCTCTTGGCCGATGCGGCGGTAAGCTCTGTAACTCTTGCTACTGTCATTTCGTATTTCCTCCACTCGTCATCCCCTGTGTAGAATCGTATCAACCGGAAACCGGTGGTGACGATAAGAGCTAGTGCCTAAGCGATTGCTCTTATAGACAGATGGCGGCCAGGAGTTCATTGTGAAAACGCAGTTTAGATACGCTATGTCAGCTATCTGCGCCCGACCGGTGGTCGTTACGATCACCGCATTGGCTTGTCTTTGCCTGTTTCCCGGCGCGCGGGCCGATACTCAAAAACCCGTGCTGCACGGAAAACACTGGGTGGCGATTACCGGCAAGCCGCTGGCGGCGACAGCCGGCGCCAGTATGTTCATGAACGGCGGCAACGCTGTGGATGCGGCGTGTGCCATGCTTGGCGCGACATCCACGATGTGGGACGTGCTCGGCTGGGGCGGTGAAACCCAGGCTCTCATCTACAACCCGCATACGAAAGAAGTACTGGGCATCAACGCGCTGGGGGTCGCGCCGAGCGGCGCCACGCCGGAATTTTTCCGCGACAAGGGACTCGACTATCCACCGGAGTACGGCCCGCTCGCGGCCGTGACTCCCGGGACACCCGGCGGGCTCATGGTCATGCTCGCGGAATACGGCTCGCTCAGTCTCGCCGAGGTCCTCGCCCCGGCCATCGAGATGGCGGAAGGCTACCCCATCGAGGAGAGCGCTGTTCGGGCAATTGAACGCCATCGCGACAGGATCCTCGAATGGCCGTACTCGACCGCGGTATTCCTGCCGCATGAAGATGGCGGACCACAAGGACCGTCCGTCGGTGAAGTTTTCCGGCAGCCGGACCTCAGGGCGACGCTCGAAAAACTCGTCGAGACCGAGCGCGCGGCGCTTGCCGACGGGCTCGATCGCAAGGCTGCTATTTACGCCGCCTACGACCGCTTCTATCGGGGCGACATCGCCGAGGAAATCGTGCGCTCGATGCGGGAGCACGACGGCCTGTTCACGATGAAGGACCTCGACGAGTGGCAGGTCCATATCGAGAAGCCTGTTTCGACCAGTTACCGCGGCATCGACGTTTACAAGCTGACGACCTGGACGCAGGGACCCGTGCTCCTGCAGACCCTGAACATTCTCGAGAACTTCGACGTAGCCGGCATGGGCTACAACTCGACACGCTACATACACACGCTTTACCAGGCCATGAACCTTGCCTACGCGGATCGTGACTTCTATTACGGCGACCCGTACTTTCCGCCCGAGGAGCCGGTCGAAGGTCTCCTGTCGAAAGACTATGCGCGAAAACGCGCCGCGGAGATCGACCCGGACCGTAACAACCCGGATGCCGGACCCGGCGACCCGTACGGCTTCCAGCGCGGCAGGAACCCGTTCTTGCAGCACCTCGACGACCTGCAGTCGGGCAACGTAACCCCGGCGTTTGCGGACCCGAACGACGCAGGTTTCTTCCAGGGAACGACCACCATACAGGCGGCTGACAAGGAGGGATGGGTCGTTTCGATCACGCCGAGCGGCGCCTGGATCCCGGCCTTTGTCGCGGGCGAAACCGGCATTGGCCTGAGCCAGCGCATGCAAAGTTTCGTCCTCGATCCGGCCGCAAATCCCTACAACGTCGTGGAGCCCGGCAAGCGGCCCAGGGTGACGCTCACGCCTTCCATTGCGCTCAGGGACGGCGAGCCGTGGCTTTCATTCGCTGTGCAGGGAGGCGACGCTCAGGACCAGAATCTATTGCAGTTCTTCCTGAATGTCGTCGAGTTCGGCATGAACGTGCAGGAAGCGGCCGAGGCCGACAATTTCCTGAGCTACCAGCTGCACGATTCATTCGGCGATCACAAGAAAGAACCGGGCCGCCTCGCGGTCAACGAATCGGTCACGGAGTTCACGCGCGACCAGCTGACGAAGATGGGCTATGCGGTCGAGGTCGGCGTATGGGGCCGCCGGGACCGGACCTCGGGCCCGATCAACGCTATCTGGTTTGATCGGAAAAACGGCACATTCCAGGGCGGCTCGAGCAATCACGGCGACGATTACGGCATCGCCTGGTGACGTCGCCGGGACGCTGACCGTCGCCGGATTGCGACACTTTTCCGCACGGAATGTGCGTGGGTTTTCGATATACTCCCAAGGTTCTCAGTTCCGAAAGCGTTTGGGCCAATGACTTTCCGATTCGTTCGCAGGCGGACAGCGTCCGCCGCGTGCCTGTTCGCGCTGTGCGCGGCGTGCAGCAGCAATCCGCAACCCGAACCCGTGCAGTCGACCGACACGTCGCCGGCGGGCAGTTTCTTCATCGGTGAACGCCCTGTGTATGCGCACCTCGTCAACGAGCGCGGCGGGAGCTGGGTGTTCACGACGATTACCGCGTCCGATGCTCCTGTCGACTCGGGATACCTCGTACGGCTGAACGATCTCACGCCTGCGTTCGACACGCGCGCCGCCGAGTGCGTGCCCCAGGTGTATCCTGCCTCGCATCGCTGCAGTCCCCTGCATCCGTTTCGGGACAAGGCCACGGGCATGCTCGACAAGATCATCAACGGCGGTATCGCTGTAGGAACGGCCGGAAAGGTCACCGACATTTCCCAGTCCTATGAAACCACTTTCGACGAAAGCGCGTTCAACCAGGCCGTTGACGAAGCGTTGCTGAATTCGGGCCTGGATACCGAGCGGCGCCGGCTGATCTCTTTACTCGATACTTACGAGCGGGAAGCCGCGAGTGCGCATGCCGAATTATCGAACATGACGCAACAACTATCGGCATCGCGCGACAACACGAGCCAGATCGAACTCGATGTTCAACCCAGCTTAGACGGGCTGACCGGCTACTACCAGGACGACATCGACTTTGCCGAGCTGATAGAGCTCACGCTCGTGGCCGATGGCAACGTGCCATCGGTAAAGCTGGACGAGCGGGATGCATTGCCCTGCGATGCGCGCCACTGCATGGCGGCAGCGGAAAGCACGCTGTCCACATTGCGCCAGGATATCCAGTCACAGAGGCAACGACTGTCGTCGATGATGTCGCCCGGCGCCAGGGTCTACGATGTACGTTGTGAGAAGTCCGTGTACGGCGACTACCTGCTGTCGGTTGCCTGCCCGGAGCAGGTTATCGTGTCGGGACACGGAACCGTCGAATTGCCGGTTGCCGTCACTATCCTGTCTCGCGACTTCGAAAAACTGTTTCCGGACATCGATCTCGCCGACGACCGCCTGCGCGTCTCGGTCGAGCATGAATCCGTGACGTTTACGAATACGACGGACGACTACATCACGCTCACCGCACAGACGATTTACTACAACTCCAGCGTCAACACGACATCACTTCCCATCGACATACCGCCCGGCATATCGGTTACGCGGCACATCGACGAATTCGTCTCGCAGTCTATCGACATCGAATCGAGTTACCGGCAGATGACGCCCGACAAGGCTGCCGGTGCGTCATTCCAGTTCGGCATCGCCGTCCGATACCGCGTAGCGTCCGACCCGGACGAGAAGACACTGCATGACATCCAGGCGTTCACGGTCGGCTGCGTAATCGAGAACCGGCTCGACCCCGGATCGTGCGTGCCGCCAGCTACTGCGGATGACAATCGGCAGCGCACGGCAAATCGCTCTGACCCGGCGGGCGTCCCCGCAATGTAACATCATGGGCTCATTCAACCTGGCACCTGACAGGAACAACGCCACGCAAGAGGCTTTGAATCGTTGCTGCAGGTGCTCGTACGAATGGCAGGACGGACCCTTCGGGCATGCGAAATACCAGGCCTGCCCGAAGTGCGGCTCCATCTACTGGCTGTGGCTCGATTACGAGCAAGGCGGCGGGCGATAGTATTGGCGCAGCCCGCCGCGCATGGTATGAAGTAGCGCATGAAGTGGCAGGGAAGACGAAAGAGCTCCAACGTCACCGACGCGCGCGGCAAGCGGGTAGCCGCAAGCTCGGCCGGGCTGGCCACTATTCTCAATATCGTGGGCCGGACGTTCGGCATGAAGGGCATCCTGGTCCTCGTGGCGCTCGGCATCATCGGCTGGCAAATGGGACTGCTCGATCCGGCGGCTATCCTGGGCGGCGGGCAGGTCCAGGAAGTCGACTACCAGGCGACGCCCGAGGAAGATCGTCTCGTTGAGTTCGTGACGGTCGTGCTGGCCGACCTGGAGGACGTCTGGCACGCGGAGTTCAGCCGCCTCGGATCGGATTACGTGCCCCCCGAACTCGTGATCTACCGCGACCGATTCCCCACCGGCTGCGGCATGGGCGACGCCCGGATGGGCCCTTTTTATTGCCCGGCGGACCGGAAGATCTACATCGACCTGGGATTCTACGACGCCCTCGAGAGCCAGTTCGATGCGCCCGGTGATTTCGCGCAGGCTTACGTCATCGCACACGAGGTGGGCCACCACGTGCAGAACCTGCTCGGCATCTCGGGCAAAGTCAGCGCCATGCGCGGCCGTCCCGACTACAACCAGTATTCGGTGCGCCTGGAACTGCAGGCGGATTTCCTGGCCGGCGTCTGGGCGCAGCAAAACCGGCGCTATCTTGACCACGGTGATATCGAAGAGGCGCTGCGCGCGGCGAACCGGATCGGTGACGACGCCATCCAGGCGAGGACGCAGGGCAAAGTGGTGCCGCACGCCTTTACGCATGGCACGTCGGAACAGCGGATGCGCTGGTTCGGTCGCGGCCTGCAAAGCGGCCGCATCGAAGACGGCGATACGTTCGAAATGCCGTACGAGAGCCTCTGAGCGGGTTGAACGCTTGCCTTCGTTTGCGGTCGAACATGCTCAAATACCAAGAAGAAACAAGCATGTATCAGACTGCAACCAGAGTGTCTGTGCTCCTGGCCATCGTGCTGGTTTCCGGGGGCTGCAGCGGTGGATCATCAGGCGATGCGGCCCCGCCAACTCCGCCGCCTCCGCAGACATTCAGCTACTCGGCACCCGAGGACATCGGCGACGGCTGGCAGGTCGGCGACCTGGCGGCCGAGGGTTTCGACACGCCGATGATCGTCGACATGATGGACGCCGTCCTGAATGAGGTCTACCCGGGCATCGACTCCGTCGCAATTGCAAGAAACAACAAGCTGCTCTTGTACTGGTACGACCGTGGGCGCGAGCTCGACCAGTTCGATACCTGGATCAACAACACGACCCGGGAACGGCACGTATTGCATTCGACGTCGAAGAGTTTTACGTCAGCCCTCATCGGCATTGCGATCGACCAGGGCCATATCGCATCCACGCAGGTGGGCTTTCTCGACCTGTTCGACTATACGGACTACCAAAACTGGGACCCCAGAAAGGCCGATATCACGCTCGAAGACGCACTCACGATGCGTTTCGGCTTCAGATGGAATGAATGGTCCAGGCCGTATACAGACCCGCAGAACCATCTCGTCAATCTCGAGAACAACAACGTCGACTGGCCCAAGGCGCTACTGGACCTGCCGATGGCCAGCGATCCGGGCACGACATTTGCGTACAACACGGCGGGGACAATCGCGATCGGCAAGGCGCTCGAAAACGCTACCGGCGAGCGGCTGGGTCAGTTTGCGAACACCCACCTTTTCCTGCCGATGCAGATAATGGACGCACGCTGGTGGTCGCCGCACGGCCTGGCCAACGGCGGCAGCGGCCTGTTCCTGCGCACGCGCGATCTTGCAAAATTCGGCCAGCTGTATCTCGACGGCGGCGTCTGGCAGGGCCAGCAGCTGATCAGCGCCGAGTGGATTGCCGACTCCGTCGTCCGTCGTGTCGATCTCTCGGACGTGCTGACCTTCAGCGAGGGCTACGGCTACCAGTGGTGGCTCGACGAGCTGCCTTACAAGTCAGCGCTGTTGGAGACCTGGGTGACATCGGGCTATGGCGGACAATACATATTCGTCATCCCGGCACTGGAACTCGTCGTCGCTTTTACCGGCCACAATTACGACGATGCGGACGGCATCAGCAACCTGTACACGATGCTGCGTTCGCACATCCTGGCCGCGATCGACTGAACCCTAATCGAAATTCTTCGCCTGCAGCCGGAACCGGTAAGGCCTGGCGGCGTCTTCCGCG
>Ga0193948_1000105_pt1 | contig 11817 bp, 11 predicted proteins | sample FRT_12_MG_FD_161659 | JGI IMG/M metagenome (GOLD analysis project Ga0193948, IMG submission 161659) | Sediment microbial communities from the Broadkill River, Lewes, Delaware, United States - FRT_1-2_MG | ecosystem: Environmental > Aquatic > Freshwater > River > Sediment | place: USA: Delaware... | reverse complement strand
ATCCGCCCCGCCGAAATGGTGACCCCCGACCGCGAGGTCCCGGGCACGAGCGCCAGTGCCTGCGCACAGCCGATTACCAGGGCATCACGAAGCGTCACGTTGGCGACAATTCTGTCGCGGCGGCCGAAGCGGTCCGCCAGTACCATGATGATTCCGTAGCCTGAGAGCGTGCCCACGATCACGGCCGGACTCCTCAGGTTCGCCTCGATCCAGCCGGCGAACGCGAGACCCGCGATGGCAGCCGGGATGGTGCCGATACCCAGTGCCAGCGCAACCCGTGACTCCGGGGTTTGGTTGTTCAGCGTGAGTAGCTGCCCGGTCCCCCGCAGCAACGCGAAAATATCGTCGCGGAAAAACAGGCACACCGCGAGCAGCGAACCGAAGTGGACGGCGACGTCGAAAGCGAGGCCCTGGTCGGTCCAGCCGGCGGCCGATGGTACGAGCACGAGATGACCGGAACTCGAGATCGGCAGAAACTCGGTGAGGCCCTGGACGATGGCGAGTACGACCACCTGCAGCCAGGTCACGATCGCATTCCTTGCGTTGCTATTGTCGTCATAGAGTATGAGTCCTGTCGGCCGATCCGAATGCAGCCGGCCTGGAGATATCTCCGCGGGCAAGGCAGATGCACTTCACGTTTTCGCCCATCTCACCGGGCAGAGTCAACATTTTGATCTGCGCTGAGGTTTGTAGCTGTGATTCGAGTGCCATCCCGGCGAACTCGTGCAGCTCGGCCTCGATACCGCCGCCGAGGAGGAACTGCGCCTGGCTGACGTAGCCGAGCACGTCGAGCCCGTCGCCCGCGGCGGCGGCCGCGACAGCAGTAAAGTCCACCCACGCGGTCAGGTCCTGGACGCCCGGGAGGATGAGCGGATCGCTGTGCGCCCGGTGGCGAAAGTGACAGCGCAGCCAGCCCTCATTGCGATCGGCCGCATAGTACTCGCGCCGGCTCACGCCGTAATCGAACAACAGGGCGAGGCCGCTCTCGAGCATCCTCGCAACGTCGCCGACCCATGCCGGCGCCGCAAGCGACACCTCGGATATATAGTTGTCCGGCAGTTGCCGGCCGATGTCCTGTTCTATCGCTTCGACGGCGGCCACAAGAACGTCGGGCGCAGGTTCATCGACGAACACGAATTCGCCGGCCTCGTCACAGACGCGCAGCTGGTAGACGCCGTTGCTTCTGCGCATGAAGCGTTCCACGGGTAGCGCATCCAGCACTTCATTGGCGAGCACGACGCCACGATGTGAATCGGGCATCCGGTCCAGCCAGACGATACGGTCGGCCAGTTCGGGGACCTCCTCGCGCAGCACGCGCTGTTGCCGCTCGCGCAGATCGGCAGACACCTCGAGGATCCTGTATTCGGCCGGCAGCGCGTCAAGTTCGCGCAAAGCGCGCAGCATGTCCAGCGCCAGCCTGCCGCTGCCGGCACCGAATTCGAGCACCGACGCGTTTTCGGTTTCCCGCAGCGCCGCCGCGCACTGCCTGGCAACCACGCGGCCGAACAGGGGCGAAATCTCCGGGGCCGTAACGAAGTCGCCGTCAGCACCGAATTTGCACGCGCCCGCGGCATAGTAGCCGAGCCCCGGAGCATACAGCGCGTAGTGCATGAACTCCGCGAAGCTGATGCTGCCGCCCGCGTCATGGATTCGCGCCCGTATGTAGTCGGCGCAGCGCTCGCTGTGAGCGGCGCTGACGGCGTCCGGCTGCGGCAAGGAGAATGCATAATCGTGTTGCATGTAGCGTCGATCGTCTTTCAGAATGTCGCCTTTATAACGTGAGTCGAAAAAAATTGCTGACATGACGAGCACCCCGAGTCTCAAAGGCTGCATCGCGCTGGTCACCGGCGCTGCGCGCCGCGTCGGCGCCGAGATTGCCACACAATTGCATGCGGCGGGCGCCGATGTCGGTATCCATTACCGTAGTTCCGGTGAGGACGCCACCCGTCTCGTTGCGCACCTCAACGGATTGCGGCCCAACTCCGCGGCCGCGTTCGAGGCCGACCTGCTGGATACCGCGTCGCTTCCCGGGCTGATCGCAGCCGTTGTCGACTGGGGCGGCGGACTCGACATACTCGTCAACAATGCATCGACGTTCTACCCGACTCCGCTCGGCGAGATTACCGAGGCCGACTGGGACGATCTCGTCGGCAGCAATTTCAAGGCGCCGCTGTTCCTGTCCCAGGCCGCCGCGCCGAGCCTGCGCGAGCGCCGCGGCAGCATCGTCAATATCGTGGATATCCACGCGCAGCGGCCCCTGCGCGACCACCTGGTTTACGGGCCCGCCAAGGCGGGGCTCGCGATGGTGACACGTGCGCTGGCGAAAGAGCTCGCTCCCGAGGTGCGGGTAAACGGCGTATCGCCCGGGGCCATTCTCTGGCCGGAGGGCGACATGAGCGAGACAGCCAAGGCGTCGATACTCGAACAGGTGCCGCTCGCGCGGCCCGGTGACCCGGCCGATATCGCCGGCTGCGTGCTTTATCTCGTGCGTGACGCCTCGTACGTGACGGGCCAGATCCTCGCCGTCGACGGCGGCCGCTCCATCGGCTGGTAGCCGCTACAGCGCGTTCGCAAACTCCCGCGCCGGCGTGCCGCGAAGTTCCAGCTGCGGAACGGTCTGTTTCGCCTCGAGCTTGAACCGGGCACCGGGGATGGCTGCTGCAGGGCAGCCGCCGGTGTCGAGATACGACAGAGCCGCCTCGATATTCGGGTCGTTGTCCGCCCCCACCGCTACACTCAGGTCGTCGGGCGCGGCGCAATCGACGGGCAGCCCAAAGAAGTAGTCTCCGAAATCATTCGCGTTCAGCGTCTGGAACGCCGTCGGCCGCAGAATCTTCTCGCAGAACTCGAGTCCGACCTGGCCGACCGGCTTGCCGAACGTGTCGTCGCCCACGATTATGACCTCGACGTGCGGGTCCATGCCGTTGATGACGAGTTCGCTCGCCGACGCAGTGTTCCTGGACGCGATGACGACGAGACGGACCAGGCTCATCGAATTGCCCCGGCGCTCGAAGAACTCGGTGCTGTTGTTCGCCGGCGCACGCAGTTCGTTGAAAACGGTATTCGAATACACGAGATTCTCGGCAACGTCACCGCCGAGAAGATCACCAAGCAATTCCGACGTGCTCACTAGGCCGCCGCCGTTGTAGCGCAGATCGAGAATCACGTCATTGACGCCCTGCGCCCTGAAGTCCGCGAACACCGTATCCATTTTCGCGTCGGCGGTACTGATGAACGTCGCGAGTTCCATGTACCCCACGGGGGGGCGGACGCCACTCGGGTCGACGATGATGCGGGACTGCGGAACCGGGTCGATCGTGACGATGTCCTGGGTGATCTCCACGGTGAATTCTGTGCCGTCCATCTCGCGCATGGTGAATTCCAGTGGCGACAGATCAAGCACGGCGCTGACACCCTCGTTAGCCTCGATCTCCGCGATCGTGCGACCGTTCAGCGCGATGATCTGCTGCCCCCTTGCGAGTCCCGCCCGGTTCGCCGGGCTGTCGAAGAACACGCGGCTCAGCCGCAGATCGTTCTCGGCGACGAAGCGGCTGCTGAACCCGAATCCCTCGAACTCACCCTCTTCGAAGAATGCCTGGTCCGCGGCAGCGGTATTGATAAAACTGAAGCGGTCCACGGGATTGTCGATGCCGTCGTCGGGCGTCAGGTCCGGGCTGAACGTTGTCAGGAACGCGAGCAGGTCGTCAGGCGTTGCGAACTGGCTGATGTCCACCTGCGCAGGCAGGAGGTCGTTCCAGAAATACCACGCACGCATATTGTCGAGCACGAATTGATTCTGGGCCTCGATCGAACAAACATCGTTCGATCCGTCGCTGGACGAGCAGGCCGCTACCAGCATGGCGGACAGAGTTACGATAAATTTGCGCATTGGCACTTCCTTGCTCCCGGGCTCTCCGTTCATGACCATTTTAACCAATTGCCAGCGCGGTCAAACGCGAAACCGTCGTTGTTTTGACCCACTTTGTTGGCGGTTTATCCCGGATTTTCAGGCGTTAAGTTGGCCGCGGTCAGTGGATGACGCTCGCCATCGAATTCGCGCCAGTGCTCACCGATTGCCTTCCCGGTGACCGGGTGCACCAGATCCGGCGCGATGTCGGCGAGTGGCCGCAGCACGAAGCCGTACTCCAGGACATCCGGCCGCGGCAACCGCAGCGGCGGTTCCGGCTCGACGCTGTCACCGTAGAGCAATAAATCAATGTCCAGCGGCCGCGAGCTGAACTTGTCCGGACCGCGGCTGCGCCCCGCCATTTCATGAATCCTTTCAATTTGCTCGAGAATGTCGAGCGGGCCGGCGTCTGTCTCGACGGCCACCACCAGGTTCAGGAAATCGGGCCCGTCGAAGCCGACCGGCGCACTCCTGTAGACCGGTGATACGATCAGCTCGCCGAACCGGCGCCGCAACTCGTCGACGGCAATTCGCAGGTTGTTATCGGGGTCGATGTTGCTGCCGAGCCCCAGGTAGACGGCGACCAAGCATCACCCCTTGTCGGTGCGATTGCCGCGTTCGATCAGTACGCCGACATCGCGCGCGCCGCGGATGGCCCCGGGCTTGTTGACCCGGACCCGTACCCAGGGCACGCCGAATTCATCGGTGACGATGCCGGCGATACGCTCTGCCAGCGTCTCCACGAGCTGGAACTCGGACTCCGCGACAAAACTCTGCACCCGCTTCGCGACGAGCTTGTAGTTCAGCGTGTCTGCGACGTCATCGCTCTCCGCCGCTTTGCGGATATCCGCCGCCATGTCCAGGTCGATCTCCACGGTCTGGCGGATTTTGCGCTCCCATTCCCAGATGCCGATCACGGCATCGACCTTCAGGTTGTGGAGAAAGATGATGTCCATGCGATGTCGCCTTTCAGTTCGTGGTCGAGGGCGCCTTGAGCGAGTCGAGCGGCCAGCGCGCCTGCGCCCGAATCTCGCCGATCGGGCGCGCATCTGCAAGACGTAATGCGCCGGCCACGGCGATCATGGCCCCGTTGTCGGTACACCAGGCCATGCGCGGATAGTAGACCTCGCCCGGAAACCGCTCCGCAATCTCCTTGCGCAGCAGTTTGTTGGCGCCAACGCCGCCGGCCACGACGATACGCGACAGTTTCGCGCTTTTCGCGGCCCGGATGGCTTTTGCCACCAGCGTGTCAACAGCGGCTCTCTGGAAGGACGCCGCAATGTCGGCCCGGCGGCTGTCGAGATCGCCACGCTCGCTTGCTTTGCGAACCTCGATCATCACGGCCGTCTTGAGCCCGCTGAAACTGAAGTCGTGACCGGGACGGTTCAGCATCGGCCGCGGAAAATCGAAGGCGCTGTCGTCGCCGTGCTCCGCCAGCGCCGCCAGCGCGGGGCCGCCCGGATAGCCGAGCCCGAGCAGTTTGGCCGTCTTGTCGAACGCCTCGCCGACCGCGTCGTCGAGCGTGGTTCCGAGCAGCTCGTACTCACCGAGCGCGCGTACCGAGATCAGCATGGAGTGACCGCCCGACACGAGCAGTGCCAGGAACGGGAACTCGGGCGGCTCGTCCTCGAGCATCGGCGCCAGCAGGTGTCCTTCCATGTGGTGCACCGGGACGACCGGGCAGCCCCAGGCCAGTCCGAGCCCGGCGGCCAGCCCGCCGCCGACCATCAGCGCACCGACGAGACCCGGCCCCGCCGTGTAGGCGATCGCGTCCGGGCGTTCGATACCCGCCTCCGACAGCACCTGCCTGACCAGCGGCAGCAGGCGTCGCACATGATCTCGAGAGGCTATCTCGGGCACCACACCGCCGTAGACCGCATGCAGGTCCACCTGGCTGTGCAGGGCATCCGCCAGCAGGCCCTCCTCCGTGGAATACAGGGCCACGCCGGTCTCGTCGCAGCTGGTTTCGATACCGAGAACGTTCATGGCGGCGAATAGTAAGGCATATTGGCCCTTGCCGCCGCATTGTTGGGCCTTGCACCGCCTCACAGCGGGGGTTAAAATGCGCGGCTCTCCCGGTGCGACCCGGGATTATTTATGCCCAGAAGGAAGGCCTGATTTAAATGCCAAGTGTTCGCATAAAAGAGAACGAATATTTCGATGCCGCGCTGCGCCGCTTCAAGCGTGCTTGCGAGAAAGCCGGGGTCCTCACGGAACTTCGCCGCCGCGAGTTCTACGAGAAGCCGACGCAGGAGCGCAAGCGCAAGAAGGCCGCTGCCGTAAAACGGCACCTGAAGCGCATCTCCCGCGAAGAGGCCAAGCGCAAGCGCCTCTACTGATTTCCTCCCGAGGTTCGAGGCTCTCTCGGCCGATGTCTCTGAAAGACAGCATTACCGAGGACATGAAGTCCGCGATGAAAGCCGGCGACAAGGACCGGCTGAAAGTCGTGCGCCTCATGCTCGCTGCCATCAAGCAGGTCGAGGTCGACTCTCGCAGGGAACTTGATGACGCCGCGGTGCTGGGCGTGCTCGACAAGATGGTGAAGCAGCGCCGGGATTCCGTCGAACAATTTACCAAGGGTGGCCGTGACGACCTCGCAGCCATTGAACGGGCCGAAATCGAGGTCGTGGAAGGCTATCTGCCGGCGAAGATGGATGACGCCGAGGTCGACGCGATGATCGACGAGGTTATCGCGGCGACGGGTGCAGAGAGTATTCGCGACATGGGCAAGGTCATGGGCGCAATCAAGTCCAGAGCGGCGGGTCGCGCGGACATGGGTGTCGTTGGCAGCCGGGTCAAGGAACGGCTCGGCGCCTGAAAAACCCGCAATAAAGCGCTGGCGAATCGATGTGGATTCGCTATGCTTGTGCCAACGGGCCACGGCCCGGACGCCAATAATAAGAACAGGCTCTGTAAGACCCGAATCCGTGGAGCACACGTTTAACTCACTATGGCCGGACTGATTCCCCAGGATTTCATCGACGACCTGGTCGCGCGGGCCGATATCGTCGAGGTGATCGGCCGGCGCATACAACTCAAGAAGGCAGGCCGTGAATTCAAGGCCTGCTGCCCGTTTCACGACGAAAAGACGCCCTCCTTCACCGTGAGCCCGTCGAAAGGCTTCTACCACTGCTTCGGCTGCGGCGCTCACGGCACCGCAGTCGGGTTCCTCATGGAATTCGATCACATGAGTTTCGTCGAGGCGATCGAGAGCCTGGCCAATTCCATGGGCGTCGAGGTGCCACGCGACGAGTCGGACCGCCCGGCGCGCCGCTACGACGAACTTTTTGAGCTGATGTCCCGCGTGGAACGTTTCTGGCAGCAGGGCCTCAGGGAAAATCCCGCCGCCGTCGACTACCTCAAGCAGAGAGGAATCGACGGCAGTACCGCCAAGCGTTTCGGTCTCGGTTACGCCGCCGACGCCTGGAGCAACGTGCTCGACAAGTTCGGCACGTCGCAGGAAGCGATCGACCGTCTCCTCGCTGCCGGGCTTATCATCCGCAAGGACAACGGCGCGCACTACGACCGCTTTCGCGACCGCATCATGTTTCCTATCCGTGACGTTCGCGGCCGCTGCATTGCCTTCGGTGGCCGGGCCATGGGTGACGGCGAACCGAAGTACCTGAATTCCCCGGAAACGGTGCTGTTTCACAAGGGCCGCGAACTGTACGGCCTGTACGAGGCCCGGCAGGCGCTGCGCCAGATCGATCGCTTCGTGGTCGTCGAGGGCTACATGGACGTCATCGCACTCGCACGCCATGGCATCGATTTCTCGGTGGCGACGCTAGGTACCGCGACAACTGCGGATCACCTGAACCGGCTGTTCCGACTCACCGAGAACATCGATTTCTGTTTCGACGGTGATCGCGCCGGCAAGCAAGCCGCCTGGCGCGCCCTGGAGACCGCCCTGCCCCATATCCGGGAAGGCCGCCAGGTGCGTTTCGTGTTCCTGCCCGAAGGTCACGACCCGGATTCCTACGTCAATGCGCACGACGCCGACGCGTTCATAGAAGCACTCGACAACGGCCTTGCGCTGTCGGACTACCTGATTGCCGAGCTCGCTCGCCAGGTCGACCTCGACACCGTCGACGGGCGCGCGCGGCTGGCAGAGCTCGCGAAGCCGCTGGTCGGCAGGATTCCGCCGGGCGTATACCGCGAGTTACTGATCGAATCACTGGCGCAAACGGTGGGCCTCACGTCGAACAAGCTTGAGAAAATTCTCGGCCGCGAGCCGGCGACCGACGACAGCCGTCCGGGACGGCGGCGGCTGCTTCGCGGACGGCCAGGATCGAGCGCCGCTGGCAAGCCCTCGGTCGTGAGGCGAGCCATTACCCTCGTGCTGAACCATCCTGACGCGGCGGCAAGCCTCGACGTCGAGAACCTGGCCGGTTTGAGCCGTCCCGGCATCGATCTGTTGCGCGACCTGATTGAAACCGCGCAACAGGAGCCCAATATCACGACTGCGGGTTTGTTGGAGCGATGGCGCCACGACGAACAGGGTCGCCACCTCGGCAAACTGGCCGCCGTCGAGGTGCCCGGCGACGAGGAATTCGACCCGGCCGCGGAGCTCACCGAGTGCCTGGCGCAGCTGGCGATCGCCGGGCGCCGGGAAAGGATTGATTTTCTGATTGAAAAACAAAGAGTTAAACCCCTGGACGAGGCGGAAATTGCGGAACTCCGGCAGCTACGCTGAAACGCCGGGACGGCGAGAATTTCGATGGACATTTATAGATTAGAAAGAGTCAAACCAGTACACTTGGTCGTTTGCATTTTTTACATGGAGGGCGTTTCGTCTTGAGCGAGAAACGTGCAGCAATAGGCAGCAGCAAGCAGGCTCAGCAGCTTAAAGAACTCATTGCGCGCGGCAAGGAACAGGGCTTCCTGACCTACGCCGAAGTCAATGATCACCTGCCGAATGACATTATCGATCCCGAGCAGATCGAAGACATTGTCAACATGATCAACGACATGGGCATTACGGTGCACGAGAAGGCGCCGGATGACGAGTCGTTGCTGCTGTCCGACGCTGCCGTCTCGAACGACGACGACGCCGCCGAGGAAGCAGAGGCCGCGCTTGCCAGTGTGGACGCCGAATTCGGCCGCACGACGGACCCGGTGCGCATGTACATGCGTGAAATGGGGACCGTGGAGCTGCTGACTCGCCAGGGTGAGATCGAGATCGCAAAGCGCATCGAGGACGGTCTCAACCAGGTCAAGTACCACATGTCGCATTTCCCGCCGACGATCGACCTGCTGCTCGAGGTCGCCGACGCGGTCGAGGCCGGCGACACACGTATGCAGGACTTCGTGGTCGGTTTCATCGATCCGAATGCGCCCGACGAAATCAAGCCGCCGGCGCCGAAATCGGATGACGATGACGACGAAGCGGTCGATACCGGCCCGGACCCCGAAGAGGTCAAGGCGCGCGTCAAGACGATACGCCGACTGCACAAGCGTTCACTAACGGCGATTGACAAGCATGGCCTGAAGGACAAGAAGACCGTCAAGATCCAGGCCGAACTCGCCGACCAGCTGATGGAACTGAAACTGGCGCCGAAGCTTTTCGACCTGCTCGTGAAAAATCTTCGCACCGTTGTGTCCGTGATTCGCACCCAGGAACGAATGGTCATGCAGATCTGCGTGCGCGACGCCGGCATGCCGCGCAAGGATTTCCTGGCGAGCTTCCCGAAGAGCGAAACGGATCTTGCGTGGGTCGAAAAACATATCCGCGCGAAGCGTAAGCATTCTTCGACCCTAGCCAAGCTGAAGGACGACATCCTTCGCGCACAGCGTAAATTGCTGATGGTGGAGGAAGAGACCAAGCTCAAGATCTCCGAAATCAAGGAGATCAACCGCCAGATGTCGATCGGCGAAGCCAAGGCACGCCGGGCGAAGAAGGAGATGGTCGAAGCGAACCTGCGCCTCGTAATCTCGATCGCGAAGAAGTACACGAACCGCGGCCTGCAATTCCTCGACCTGATCCAGGAAGGCAACATCGGCCTGATGAAGGCCGTGGACAAGTTCGAGTACCGGCGCGGCTACAAGTTCTCGACCTACGCAACCTGGTGGATTCGCCAGGCGATCACGCGTTCGATCGCCGACCAGGCGCGAACGATCCGCATCCCGGTGCACATGATCGAGACGATCAACAAGCTCAATCGTATTTCCCGGCAGATGCTGCAGGAGATGGGCCGCGAACCGTTGCCCGACGAGCTTGCCGAGCGCATGGACATGCCCGAGGACAAGGTGCGCAAGGTGCTGAAGATCGCGAAAGAGCCGATCTCGATGGAAACGCCCATCGGCGACGACGAGGACTCGCACCTCGGCGACTTCATCGAGGACCAGACGGTGCATTCGCCGGTCGACTCGGCGACGTCGCAGGGACTCAGGGAAACCACGCACAGCGTACTGGCCGGCCTGACGCCGCGCGAGGCCAAGGTGCTTCGCATGCGGTTCGGTATCGACATGAACACCGACCACACGCTCGAGGAAGTCGGCAAGCAGTTCGACGTCACGCGTGAGCGCATTCGCCAGATTGAAGCGAAGGCGCTCAGGAAACTGCGTCACCCGACGCGGTCGGACCAGCTCAGGAGCTTCCTGATCGAAGACTAGCGCGCAGGCCGGGGTTGCCCGGCCCTGCTTTGCTATAGTTTATGTCCCCGGCGGGCCTGTAGCTCAGTTGGTTAGAGCAGGAGACTCATAATCTCTTGGTCCCAGGTTCGAGTCCTGGCGGGCCCACCAACTCTTTCTCCCGACCGTTCCCGGGAAACAGCGGTGCGCGCTGAATTACATTTTGCGGCCCGTAAAATCCCCGTCTGGCCCGTGGTCGCTGTTAAGGGACCAGTATTCGGGTCGTCAGTTAATTGCTTCGGGTGCGGGATACCCACGCATGAATAAATACCGTTGCGACTAGCGCGACCGATGCGGCAGGCCAGAACCAACTGAACGCAGTCTCTGCCACGATGGGCCAGTTCGTGCCCTGTTCGTCGTGAAATATCCCCGATGGATTCAGTCGCCAGTCCGCAATCGTCATCGGCACAGCAACGACGAGGCCGGTCAGCAGGCCGACGACAATCCCGAAGAACCATGAATGTGGGCGCATCGTATTATTCCCTCTGCAATCACCCGGCCACCGCTTTGAACCAGAGTCCATGATTCTACGTCAGGGCGACAGGCGTCGAAGCGCATTGTCTGGAGCCCCGTTCACCGGGCCCGCCGAAGAAGTTCGTGATCTGACTCCGAATCTTCAGAAGTAGTAGATCACGACATAGCCGGTAAGAAGCACGGCAATCCAGAGCGCTGTTACACCAATGGGCCATGCGCGTGCAAATACGCCCGGCGTCGCCCCCTGCCCTGCCGTGCCGAGATAGCGCCGCGCGACATTACTCATTCTCGCAAGCAACGACGCACCGGCCGCCGACACGGCGCTTCCCGCCGTAGATGCGAACCGATACGCCCGGACACCAGCCTGGAACAGCAACACACGCCATAACCAGTCCGTATCCAGGCTGATCGTCTCCGTGCGCCGCATCAGCGGCAACAGCAGGAAAAACGCGAGCCCGGAGAACATCAGCAGCTGCAGGTAGAAAAGCACCTTGCCCGGAGTGTAGGCCTCGTACTCGACCGGGTACGGCAGGAACCGGTACAGCAGATCCGGTGCCACGCCAAGCAGAATGCACAGCACTGAGAAGATCACCATGGCCGCACCCATGTTCCACGGCGCGTCCTTCGGCCGCAGGCCCGAGTCGCGCTGGAAGAACACGAACCACGGGAACTTGATGCCTGCATGCAGGAACACGCCGGCCGACGCGGCGGCAAGCAGCATGTAAACGTAGAACAGGCTTTCATCGGCCGCCGCCTGCGAGATCATGGTCTTGGTGGTGAAACCCGACGTCAGCGGGAACCCTGAA
>Ga0193948_1000102_pt1 | contig 12194 bp, 10 predicted proteins | sample FRT_12_MG_FD_161659 | JGI IMG/M metagenome (GOLD analysis project Ga0193948, IMG submission 161659) | Sediment microbial communities from the Broadkill River, Lewes, Delaware, United States - FRT_1-2_MG | ecosystem: Environmental > Aquatic > Freshwater > River > Sediment | place: USA: Delaware... | reverse complement strand
TGGACATCGTGCATTGCCACAGCCGCCGTGGTGCCGACGTGCTCGGTGGACTCGCGGCGAGCTTTGCCGACGTCCCGGCCGTCGTTTCGAGGCGCGTGGACAATACGGAGATGCGCCTCGTTGCCGCACTCCGCTACCGGCCCTTCAAGAAGGTGATTGCCATTTCGGAGGCCATCGCACACGAGCTTCGTGATCGCGGCGTCGAGGAAGAGCGGCTCGCGATCATACGCAGTGCAGTCGACGTCACGCGCTTCGAGCAGGGCGGCAACTGCGCAGCGTTTCGCGACGAGTACGACGTGCCGGGCGGGGCTTTGCTGATCGCGGCGGCGGGGCAGCTGATCCCGCGCAAGGGCCATCGCTACCTGCTGCAGGCGGCCGCGGAGCTCGGGGCGGATGAGGACAGGTTACGCGTGCTGATCTTCGGGGAGGGGTATCTTCACAATCAGCTGCAGACGCAGGCCGAGGCCCTCGGCATCGCAGACATTGTTACACTCGCCGGGTTTCGCGAGGATCTCGACGACTACGTCGGCTGTTTCGACATTTTCGTTCATCCCGCGCTCGCGGAGGGGCTCGGCGTTGCCGCATTGAAGGCGGCGGCAGCCGGCGTACCGGTCATCGGTTTCGAGGCCGGCGGGATCAGGGAGGCGGTCGTCCACGACGAGACGGGCATCCTGGTGCCGGCGGAAGACACCGGCGCGCTTCGGCAAGCAATCGCTCATTTGATGAATGACAAGGATCTGCGGACGCGCCTCGGCCAGGCAGGCAAGAAAAGAATGCAGAGTGACTTCTCGATCGCTACGATGGCCGAGAAGCACGTAGCGCTATACGAGTCGGTTATCAATGCCTGACGATCCCGCCATCAGCGAACTGGCGACTGCGCTTGTCGGCGAACTGAACCGGAATAACAAGGCCGTGGCGACCGCGGAATCCTGTACCGGGGGCTGGATCGCCAAGGCATTGACGGACGTGCCGGGCAGTTCCGGCTGCTTCGGCTACGGCATAGTCAGCTACAGCAACGGCGCAAAGGAATCGATCCTGGGAGTAGAGAACCGCACGCTTGTCGAACACGGCGCCGTCAGCGAGCCGGTCGTGCGCGAGATGGCGGAAGGCACATTGAGACTGAGCGGTGCTGATATTTCAGTCGCCGTCAGCGGGGTCGCCGGGCCGGATGGCGGCAACGACGAGAAGCCGGTTGGGACCGTGTGGTTCGCGTGGTCGATGCGCGGGCCCCGTGGCATAACGACCGACACGGACCTGCAGCGCTTCGAGGGCAATCGCGAAAGCGTCCGCATGCAGACGGTGATTCACGGTCTCAAGGGCGTCCGGGGGCGGTTGCCGACGTGAGCAACAGGCGCCTGTTCTTTGCATTGTGGCCGGACGACAGGCAGCGGGACCGTTTGCGTGACCACATCAGCCCGCTCGCGAAACTCGTCGAGGGGCGGGCGGTCTATCGCGGTGACTGGCACGTGACCACGGCGTTCATCGGCGATTTCCCGGAAGCCAGGCTGCCCGAGTTGCAGTCTCGCGCAGCGCAAATCCCGGTCGAGCCGTTTCGCCTGCGTTTCGACCGCGTGGAGTTCTGGCCACGGCCGAAGGTGGCCAGCCTCGTCGCGGCGATTGTGCCGCCGGCGCTGCAGAGCCTCGTCGACGCGCAGAACTCCCTGCTCTCGGACCTCGACATCACGGTGGAGGACCGGGCCTACCGGCCGCATATCACCGTGGTGCGCAGGGCACGGCCTTTTGAAACGCAGCGGCTGGCGCAACCGGCAGAGATCGAATGGACCGGTTTCGAGCTGGTCGAATCCATCTCGCAGCCCGGCGGAGCGACATACCGCCCGCTGAAACAATAGCTTCGGCGTGAAACCTCGTTTTTATCCAAAGTGCCCGGAATCGGAGGCTGCGCCACTATTGGGTTTCCGGCATAATACTGTATATAATCACATGATATTTTCCACCGACTGGATGGCAGCAAAAAATGGATGACAACCGCAAAAAGGCACTCGCCCAGGCACTGGGCCAGATAGAAAAGCAGTTCGGCAAGGGTTCCGTCATGCGTCTTGGCGACGGTACGATGATCGCCAATATCGAGGCAGTGTCCACGGGCTCGATCGGCCTGGACGTTGCGCTTGGCATCGGCGGCGTGCCCAGAGGACGGGTTGTCGAGATTTACGGCCCGGAGGCGTCCGGCAAGACCACGCTGACCCTGCAGATCATTGCCGAGGCACAGAAGATGGGCGGCACGGCGGCCTTCGTTGACGCCGAGCACGCGCTCGACCCCCAGTATGCCGAGAAACTCGGCGTCAACGTCGACGAGCTGCTCGTGTCGCAGCCCGATACGGGCGAACAGGCGCTCGAGATCACCGACATGCTGGTGCGTTCCGGCGCCGTGGACGTGATCGTCGTCGACTCGGTCGCTGCGCTCACGCCGAAAGCGGAAATCGAGGGCGAGATGGGCGATTCGCACGTCGGCCTGCAGGCACGCCTGATGTCGCAGGCGCTCAGGAAGCTCACCGGCAACATCAAGCGCTCCAACGCCATGGTGGTATTCATCAACCAGATTCGCATGAAGATCGGCGTCATGTTCGGCAGCCCCGAAACGACGACGGGCGGCAACGCCCTCAAGTTCTATTCCTCGGTGCGGCTCGACATCCGCCGCATCGGCGCGATCAAGAAGGGCGACGAGGTCATCGGCAACCAGACCCGCGTCAAGGTGGTCAAGAACAAGGTGTCGCCGCCGTTCAAGATGGCGGAGTTCGAGATCCTTTACGGCGAAGGCATTTCTCGGGAAGGCGAGATTATCGAGCTCGGCGTCCAGAACGGTCTCGTCGACAAGGCCGGTTCCTGGTACAGCTACGGCGACGACCGCATCGGCCAGGGCAAGGAAAACGTGCGCGAATTCCTGAAGACGAACCCGGACGTGGCGGTCGAGATCGAGCAGAAGATTCGCGAGAAGCTGCTGCCGAAAACCGTCGCGGCGCCTGCCTCGGACGACGAAGAGGCCGTCGCCAAGGAAGCCTGATTAGCCTGCAGTAGGAGCGGTTCTCGAACCGCGATCGGTTCAGGAATTCGCGCGCCGAGGCGCGCTCCTACGGTAACCCGGAGCTATGTCCGACGACGCAATCGAAGCTCGCAAGAAAGCGATGGACCTGCTCGCGCGCCGCGAGCATGCGCGCGGCGAACTGGAACGGAAGCTGGCTGCCGCGGGCTTCGATGCGGACATCGCGGCCGATGTCCTGCAGCGGCTCGCGGATGAAGGCCTGCAAAGCGATCGCCGCTTTGTCGAGTCGTTCGTCCAGTCCCGCATCAACCAGGGCAAGGGCCCGCTGCGCATTCACGCCGATCTCGGGCAACGGGGGATCGCCACAGGCCTGATAGACGAAATTCTGGAAGCGGCGGGCGAAGACTGGTACGCGCTCGCAAAGGAAACCCGGGCAAAAAAGTTCGGCCGGTCGCGGCCGGTGGAGTTTCCGGAAAAGGCACGCCAGATGCGCTTCCTGCAGTACCGGGGATTCGAACCGGACCAGATCCAGGCGGCCGTCTCCTCTTTCGAGGATTAACGCTTAATCCGGCCACGCAAGTCCCGTACACTAGCGGGTTTGAAAACCGTAGCCCGGTCCCGATATCACCCTGATGAAACGCCTTTCCAGCAATGAATTGCGCCAGGCCTTCCTGGACTTTTTCGCCGAGCGCGGCCACGAAGTGGTCGCGAGTTCGCCCCTTGTACCTGGAAACGATCCTACCCTGCTGTTCACCAACGCCGGGATGGTGCAGTTCAAGGATGTTTTTCTCGGAATCGACAAGCGCAACTACAATCGCGCGGTGACGTCACAGCGGTGCGTCAGGGCGGGCGGTAAGCACAACGACCTCGAGAACGTGGGCTACACGGCTCGCCACCATACGTTCTTCGAGATGCTCGGCAATTTCAGCTTCGGTGACTACTTCAAGCGCGAAGCCATCCAGTACGCGTGGGACTTCCTGACGAAGACGCTCGAACTGCCTCCGGAGAAACTCTGGGTCACCGTATTTAACGATGACGACGAAGCGGCGGCGATCTGGCTCGACGAAATGAAGATCGATCCCGAGCGATTCACGCGCATGGGCGAAAAGGACAATTTCTGGGCGATGGGTGATACCGGCCCTTGCGGTCCCTGCAGCGAGATCTTCTACGACCATGGCCCGCACGTCGCAGGCGGCCCGCCGGGCTCGCCGGACGAGGACGGCGATCGATACGTCGAGGTATGGAACCTGGTCTTCATGCAGTTCGATCGCTCGGCGGACGGCACCATGCAGCCCTTACCGAAGCCATCTGTCGATACGGGCATGGGGCTCGAACGCATGGCCGCGGTCATGCAGGGGGTACACAGCAACTACGAGATCGACCTGTTCGCGAACCTGATCGAGGCGACCGCGAAGACCGTCGGTGTCGAGAATGACGGTTCGAGTTCGTTGAACGTCATTGTCGATCACATCCGCGCCTGCGCGTTCCTGATCGTCGACGGCGTTTTGCCCGGGAATGAGGGCCGCGGTTATGTGCTGCGCCGGATCATTCGCCGCGCCATTCGGCACGGCAAGAAACTCGGCACCGACGAGCCGTTCTTCTACAAGCTCGTGGGTCCGCTGGCCCGGGAGATGGGTGACGCATATCCCGAACTGTCGAAGGCCAGTGCGCATGTCGAGAAAGTCCTCAGGAAGGAAGAGCTGCGTTTTGCCGAGACGCTGGACCAGGGTATGGAAATTCTCGAGGGTGCGATCGAGGAACTCAGCGGTGAGCAGATTCCGGGCGAGATTGTCTTCAAGCTCTACGATACCTACGGTTTCCCCGTGGACCTGACAGCCGACATAGCGCGTGAACGCGGCCTGGCCATCGATGAAGACGGTTTCGAGGCTGCCATGGCCGAGCAACGGGATCGTGCGCGTGCCGCGAGCAAATTTGCCGCCAGCACCGAGGGTGCGATCAGGACCGACGCCGAAAGCGAGTTCTCCGGCTACGAAGGCACGGAAGCCTCCGGCGAAATCGTTGCGCTCTACAGGGACGGCTCGCTGGTCGATGCACTGGCAGCCGGCGATGAGGGCGCCGTCATATTATCGTCGACGCCTTTCTATGCAGAAAGCGGCGGTCAGATTGGTGACACCGGCATCCTGGCCGAGACCGGCAAGATCTTCCAGGTCGTCGACACCCAGAAGAGCGGCAACGCGATCGTTCACTACGGGGCGGTAGAAGAGGGCCAACTCAATGTTGGTGACGCGGTCGACGCGATCGTCGACGACGAGCGCCGCCAGGCTGTCCGGCTCAATCACTCGGCAACGCACCTCATGCATGCGGCGCTGCGCACGGTGCTTGGTGAGCATGTACAGCAGAAAGGTTCGCTCGTTGCGCCGGATCGCCTGCGCTTCGATTTCTCTCACTACGAGCCGGTGACGCCGGAGCAGATTGCCGAGATCGAACGGCTCGTCAACGATGAAATCCGCAGGAACGTCGCGGCCGATACGCGCCTCATGAGCTACGACGACGCGATGCAGTCAGGGGCCATGGCGCTGTTCGGCGAGAAATACGGCGACAAGGTGCGGGTGCTGCGTTTCGGCGATTTCTCCGTCGAGCTTTGTGGCGGCACGCACGTCGATCGCACGGGCGACATCGGGGTATTCAAGATCACCTCGGAAGGCGGTATTGCATCGGGCGTGCGTCGCATCGAGGCGGTGACCGGGAAGGGGGCCCTAGAGTGGATCGATGCTCGCGAGCAGGCCCTGGCCGAGGTGGCCGGCTTGTTGAAAAGCCATCCCGATCAGGCCGCAGCCAGGGTTGAGCAGCTCCTCCTGCAAAACAAGGATCTCCAGAAACGTCTTGCGACAGCGAGGCACGCGCTCCTGACGGGAGAGGGCTCCGACCAGGAAGACGAAATCCAGGAAATTGCCGGTATCAAGGTCCTCGCGGCCCGGTTGCATGGTGTGGATGCCGGTCTGCTCCGCGAGGCCGTCGATCGGGCGAAGGACAAACTGCAGAACGCGGTCATCGTGCTGGGCACCGTGGAAGACGGCAAAGTGCTTCTCGCGGCGGGCGTCACCAAGAACAACACCAACCGCATTCGTGCCGGCGACCTGATCAAGCCAATCGCCGAGCGGGTTGGCGGCAAGGGCGGGGGACGCCCCGATTTCGCCCAGGCTGGCGGCAGCAAACCGGAGGCGCTGGACGAGGCACTGGGCGCCGTTTCAGACTGGGTCGCGCAACACTTGGCCTGAGGGACTGTCCGAAAGCGGACAACGCGACTAAAGTTTCGCTTGTACCTGTGGGCATACGTGCCCAGAATCGGCTAGTATTACAAGCGTTTAGGACGTACGACGCGTACAAGAACGGGGAATAAGCCCGCAAGGCAGGAGTAGGAAGCTATGCTGATTCTGACGCGACGCGCTGGAGAGACGGTCATGGTCGGGAGCGATATCACCATCACCGTACTGGGGGTCAAGGGGAATCAAGTGCGTATCGGCATCAATGCGCCGAAAGACGTTGCTGTGCACCGCGAAGAGATCTACGAGCGAATCCAGAGCGAAAAAGCCGCTGAGAAGGCAGAGAAAGCTGTGGGGGGCGAGTAGGGCCGCTCAGGCTTTACCGGGACCTATCGTCTGAGTAGTATGTGCGGCCGGCCGTATGCGAGCCGTGCCTGGCATATTCGGCCCGACAACAATTTCGGAGAGATGGCTGAGTGGTCGACAAATCGGCAGGACAGCCGATTTGGACGCGCGAAGCGCGCCCGGAGGGCGAGGGGCAGGATGCCCCGAGTCAAAGCGCTCCATGCGCCTGGCTCGAATTACAATGTGAATTTCGGAGAGATGGCTGAGTGGTCGAAAGCGCTCCCCTGCTAAGGGAGTAAGGGTTAAAAGCCCTTCGAGGGTTCGAATCCCTCTCTCTCCGCCAGAAAATAAAAAGGCCCCTTCACGGGGCCTTTTTGTTTTCTCGCCGAGGGAGGGCTGGATGCAGATCGCTGTTCGACTCACGCAGCGCCGCAGGCGCCAGTGAGGGCGCGCAGCGCCCATCCCTCTCTCTCCGCCATTAAAAAAAGGGCCCCGAAGGGCCCTCCGGTCCGTGTCGGCCGGTAATTACTGTTCCTGGAGCATCTCGCCGATTCCGAGTTCTTCGGCCCGCTTCATCATGCTTTGCTGGTGTTCCTCGCGGATACGGGCCTTCTCTTGATCGCCGGTCGCGGCCTGCATCCTTTGCGTATAGCGGTTCCGTTCCTCCGCGGTCATCATGTGCTCGCCGAATACAGGTGGATCCATCGGACGTCCCTGCGATTTCGCCCGGGCCTGCATTTCCCGCTGGTGTTCGGCGCGCATTCTCGACCACTCGCGGTCGCTCTGGGCGCTGTTGAGCTGCTGACGATACCGTTCCCGCTCCTCGGCCGTCATCATCTGGTGCCCGTACATGGCCTGGTCCGGCATCTGCTGGCGCATGAGTTTCTGCTGCTGGCTCATATGGCTTTCTTGATGCATGCCTTTTTGCATCTGGCCCTGGCCCTGATCCTTCTGTCCTTGCGGCATCTGCTGTTTCTGCTGGCCGCCCGAACCGCGGCCCTGCGCGTACGAGGCATCCAGTGCCAACGCGGCAACCGCGAACAGGAGTATGAAAAATATCAGCGATCTTGCCTTGGCCAGTTTCATGGCACGCACCTCACTTGCCGTTACCTACGCTGTAACAACACCTTGGGTCGATCCTCGCGTTCACAAGCTCGTAAAACTACGTATCAGCTGATCTTGACCTGTACGAGTTCCTCGCCTTCCGGGTCGGTCACATGCACTGCGCAGGCGATGCACGGATCGAAACTGTGAATCGTACGCAGTATCTCCAACGGCTGCTCCGGGTCCACCATCGTGTGCCTGTCCTCGAGCGCGGCCTCGTAGGCGCCCGGCTGGCCGTTGGCATCCCGCGGTCCCGCGTTCCAGGTGCTGGGCACGATAGCCTGGTAATTGGCAATTTTTTCGTCCTCGATCACCACCCAGTGCGACAGAGCGCCTCGCGGCGCCTCCATGACGCCGACGCCCTGGCAGGATTTCGGCCAGGAGGACGGTTCCCAGAGTGACTCGTCCGCCGTGCGCGTGTCGCCAGCCTTGATATTTGCGATCAACGCATCGAGCCAGCCCTGCATCGCGTCGGCGAGGATTGCCGTCTCCAGTGTGCGCGCAGCAGTCCGGCCGAGTGTCGAGAACAGCGCCTCTACCGGTGCGTCGAGCGTAGTCAGTGCGTGGTCGACGAGCGCCTTCGTCTGCTCGTGGCCTTTCGCATAAAGCAGCAGCACGCGGGCGAGCGGCCCCACTTCCATCGAGTTACCGTTCCAGCGCGGTGACTTCAGCCACGAGTAGGACTGCTCGACGTCGAGGTGGTCGTACGGCGGCTCCGGCCCCGTATAGTTCAGTGTCGTCTCGCCGCTCCACGGATGCAGGCCTGATGCCTTGCCGCTCGAATAGTCGTACCAGGAATGCGCGATGAACTCCTGGATACCCTGCGGATCCTCGAATTCGAGATCCCGTATTGTCGAAAGATCGCGATTGAGGATCACTCCGCGTGGGAACAGGAACGAATCGGGATCGTCCATGCTGTTGGCGGGCAGGTCGCCGACGCACAGGAAGTTGCCGAGTCCCTCACCGCGCGCGAACCAGTCCTTGTAAAAACCGGCGATCGCAAGGGTATCCGGCACGTAGACCTGGTTTACGAAGGCCTTCATGCTGTTGATGATTTCCTGGACCTGGGACAGGCGCTTGCTGTTGATGGCCGAGTCCGAATTCAGGTCGATGGGGCAGGGCACGCCGCCGACGAGGAAGTTCGGATGCGGGTTCTTGCCGCCGAATATCGCATGCAGTCTCGCAACGTCGCGCTGCCAGACGAGCGCATCCAGGTAGTGTGCAACCGCCATGAGGTTCGCCTCGGGCGGCAGCCGGTACTCGGGATGCCCCCAGTACGCCTTGGCGAAAATACCGAGCTGGCCCGACTCCACGAAGCCCGCAACTTTCTTCTGCACGTCGCGGAAATAGCCGACAGACGAACGCGGGTAGCTGCCCAGCGACTGCGCGAGTTCCGCGGTCTTCGCCGGATCGGCCGACAACGCGGATACAACATCAACCCAGTCGAGCGCATGCAGGTGGTAGAAGTGCATGACGTGGTCGTGGATGTACTGCGCACCGATCATCAGGTTACGAATCAGCTCGGCGTTACGCGGCACTTTGGCGCCGATGGCATTTTCGACAGAGCGCACGGACGCAATGCCGTGTACGAGGGTGCAGACGCCGCAGATGCGCTGCGCGAACGCCCACGCGTCACGCGGGTCGCGGTCCCTCAGGATGATCTCTATGCCTCTCACCATGGTGCCGGACGAGTACGCCTGCGCGATCTGGTTGCCGTCCATTTGTGCTTCGATTCGCAGGTGGCCTTCGATACGAGTGATCGGATCGACAACGACTCTTGCGTTCATGCCTCGTCCTCCAGGTTCTCGGCAACCATTTCCATGAGGCTACCCATCTTGTAATCCCAGTTGAAATGCTCCTGGCTGTCGTCAAAACTCTGCCGGCAATTGGCGCAGCTCGACAACAGTTCGTCGGCTTCGGTCTTTTCGACCTGGTCCATCTTCAGCTTGAAGACGCGGTGCCTGAGCGGATCTGCCCTCTTGATGGTCACAACGCCGCCGCCACCGCCGCAGCACCAGTTGTAATCGCCGCCGTACTCCATCTCGCGGAAATCGACACCGAGGTGCCTGATAACGTCGCGCGCCGCCTGGGTTGCGCCACCGCGGCGTGATACCTGGCAGGGGTCGTGATAGGTGACGCTCGTATCTACCTTTTTCACCTTGATCTTGCCCTTGTTCAGCGCATCGGCCATGTACTCGGAGATGTGCATCACCTTGAACGGCAATGGCTTGCCATACATATTGGCGCCCATCCAGCGCAGGGCCATGTAGGCGTGCCCGCACTCGGGCAGGACGATGAGTTTCGCGCCGATCTTTATCGCCGCGTTGATCAGTTTCATCGTCGCTTCTTTCTGCCAGCCGGGATTGCCCGACAGCATGCCGAAGTTGGTTGCCTCGAAGCCGTCGGTCCTGAACGTCCAGGACTCGCCGGCAGCGTTCAGTATCTTCGCGGTCGCTGCGATCGATTGTGGGTACTTCTGGATCTCGATCGACGACATGACCGCGAGAACATCCGCCTGCTCGACGTCCATCGGGATCTCGACTTCGTGCTCGTCGGCCATCCACTCGACGCGGTCTTCGAATTTGTCGGCAGTAATCCCGAGCGGACTTCCCGTTTCCGCTGCACGTTTGGCGGTTTCGTGAAGCTCATGCGGAATCAGACCGGCCATGAACATGCCGTGGCGCGCCATGGAAACGAGCCCGGCGATGTCGATACCCATCGGACAAACGAGCGAGCAGCGTCCGCACACCGTGCAGCTGTCATACAGCAGGTGCTGCCACTCCTCGAGCTGGTCGATGGTGACCTTCTTCTTGAAGCCGAACAGGCGATAGAAGAACGCGAATGGCCCTGCCTCGCGTTTGTAGGCCTGCTTGAATAACTCGAGCTTCCAGATCGGCGTGTATCGCGGATCGTCGGTACGCACATGGAAGTGGCAGGCGTCTGCGCACATGCCACAGTGCAAACACCCGTCGAGGTACGAGGCCGTCTGCGAATTGAAGTTCTTGACGAAATGATGCATCGCTTTTTCGACGCGCTCTTCCGTCTCCATATCACCCTGGATATCGTGACGAACCTCGGGCGGCTTGTAGGCCAGCCGTTCGGCCTCACGATCGAGTGTATGTCGTCCGTCAACAGTGGTCATGTCTTTGCCCCCCTGCGCTCAAATACCATTCCGGTTGTACCCCTGGTTACAAATACGAGGAACGTGTGACCGAGCTTGCCGAATGGCAGCCAGATCATGAGGACCGCAACCGAGAGGATATGGATTGCCAGCAACGTCTCGTAACGAACGCCCATACGGACCGGCATTATCAATCCGGTCAAGATCGGCAATATCGTCACGAACCAGCTGAAGTAGTCGTCGAAGTTGGAGATCAGCCTGAGCACCGGGTCCGTGAGGCGCCGCACCAGCAAGGCGAGCCCGGCGACCACGGCGGCAACGCCAGACAGGTAGATCACGTTGTTCGGCAGACCTGGCCAGTCGAAGCCCAGGAAACCTTCGAAGAACACGATGTGCGGAACGAAGAGAAAAATGACTGCGAAGAACCCGATGTGCAGCACATAAGCCAGCATCTTCGGGTACAGCGTCGCGCGCTTGAAGGGCGCCGCGGTAAAGCTGCGCGTGTAGATCACCTTCAGGGCCGCCATAAAGCCTCCCGGCTTGCGCGGCTCGGAGAACTCCGGCTTCTCCTTCAGCATGAGTATGCCGACAAGTCGCCAGAGCACGCCTGCGACAAGAATGTAAGCTGCAACCTGCAGCGCTGGCCCTCTTGCAAAATCGAGAAGGTCCATGTCATGCCTCCTTCGTGTATTTGGCCTGGCGGCGACGTCCGGCCACCGCGGCAGCGGCACCGAGTGCCACGCCCGCGACAGCTGCACCGGCCAGTTTCCCGCCGCTGCCGAAATTGCCCGTCGACAACGGCGCATAGAATCCACCTTTGTCCCAGAACCCCGGTTCGGAGCAGCCCAGGCAGGGATGTCCCGATTCGATCGGGAAGCTGGTGCCGGCGTTCCACTTCACAGTGGCGCAGGCGTTATAGGTAATCGGTCCCTTGCAGCCCAGCTTGAACAGGCACCAGCCTTTACGTGCGCCCTCGTCGTCAAACGTCTCCGCGAATTTGCCCTGTTCGTAAAACGGCCGCCGGTAGCAACGGTCGTGGATGGTCTGGCCGAAGAAAGCGACCGGGCGTCCATGGATGTCGAGCTCGGGCAGCTGCCCGAAGGTGAGAAACTGGGCCAGCACGGCCGTGATCACCATCGGGATCGGCGGGCATCCCGGTACATTCACGACAGGTTTGTCCTTGACGAGGTCCTGCACTGAAACCGCGCCGGTGGGATTGGGGTTGGCGCCGGGGATGCCGCCAAACGCCGCGCAGCTGCCGATGGCGACGACCGCGGCCGCGCCCTCCACGGTCTCCATGAGCATGTCGTAGTTGCTGATACCGGCTATCGTGGAGAAACCCGGGTTGCCCATCGGGATCGAGCCGTCCACGAGCACGAGGTACTGGCCCATGTTTTCTTCC
>Ga0193948_1000101_pt1 | contig 12247 bp, 7 predicted proteins | sample FRT_12_MG_FD_161659 | JGI IMG/M metagenome (GOLD analysis project Ga0193948, IMG submission 161659) | Sediment microbial communities from the Broadkill River, Lewes, Delaware, United States - FRT_1-2_MG | ecosystem: Environmental > Aquatic > Freshwater > River > Sediment | place: USA: Delaware... | reverse complement strand
CGAAGGGCGGGTTAGACACACCCGAACTGAGCCGGTGTTGCATCGGTTCAACTACCGGATGTTCATGATGTACCTGGACCTCGACGAGCTTCCGGAGCTGTTCGCCAAGCGCTGGCTCTGGTCCGCAACGCGTCCGGCACTGGCTCGGTTTCGTCGCAAGGATCATCTTGGAGCGCCGGAGGAAGCTCTATCCGAATCGATACGGAATCTGGTCGAGCGCGAAACAGGGGCGAGGCCCGAAGGCCCGGTTCGACTGCTGACGAACCTGAGCTATTTCGGCTATTGCTTCAATCCGGTCAGTTTCTATTATTGTTTCGACGCCGATGGTGAGACGTTGCAGACCATCGTCGCCGAGGTAAATAACACGCCGTGGGGCGAGCGCGATACCTACGTATTGCCGGACTCTACCGACGTCGGTCAGCGCGGCGTAAAGCGATTCAAGCCGAAGAAAAAGATGCACGTTTCGCCGTTTATGTCGATGGAAGTAGAATACGACTGGTGCTTTACGGCGCCTGCCGAGCGGCTTACGGTCTACATGGCCAATTCGAGCGCCGGCAAGCGCATGTTCGATGCGTCCATTAAATTGACGCGAACAGAAATAACGGGCGGGGCGCTGGCCAGCGTGCTGCTGCGGTTTCCGTTCATGACGGCCAAGATCGTCGCGGGCATCTACTGGCAGGCTCTCCGGCTCTGGCTGAAGCGTTGCCCGATATACAAGCACCCCGACAAGCGGCAGAAGATCGCAGCGGAGGCATAATGAGACTAGTTTCAATCGACTCGCCGAAATTCCTCGAAGCCAGTCGCAAGCCGACGGCCCTGGACGCACTTGCGCGCCGGGTCGTCCGGCAAAGACTTGCATCACTGCGCAATGGCCAGATCGTCGTCACGGAAAACGGCCGCCATGAATCCTTCGGCGCCGTGACCCAGGATCAGCCCCTGACGGTACAACTTACGATCAACGACCCGCGTTTTTACAGCGATATAGCCTTTGGCGGCGCAGTCGGGGCGGGAGAGTCCTATATACACGGCTACTGGTCATGCGATGAATTGACCACGCTCGTCAGGATACTGGTGAAGAACAGGGACGTGTTACTCGACATGGATTCGGGTACAGCTCACCTGACGAGACCGTTGCAGAAGATGTTCCACTGGGTCAACCGCAACACCCGAAGCGGCAGCCGGCGAAATATCGCGGCTCATTATGACCTCGGCAATGAATTTTATGCCCTTTGGCTCGACAGGCGAATGATGTATTCGAGCGCTTTGTTCGAGCATGTGGACATGTCACTTGAAGCCGCGTCCGTTGCGAAGCTCGACCGTATCTGCCGTAAACTGAACCTGTCCCCGCGCGACCACGTTCTCGAGATCGGCACCGGCTGGGGCGGCTTCGCGATCTACGCGGCCGAAAATTACGGTTGCCGCGTGACGACCACGACGATTTCCAGGCAGCAACATGACTACGCGGAAGAGGCGATTGCGAAAGCCGGCCTGCAAGATCGAATCACCCTCCTGCAAAGCGACTACCGGGATCTCGAAGGGCAGTACGACAAGCTCGTGTCCATCGAAATGATCGAGGCAGTTGGTCATGAGTATCACGACACCTATTTCAGCAAGTGCTGCGAACTCCTCAAGCGAGATGGCCTGATGCTGCTGCAGGCGATCACGATCGCCGATCAGCACTATGAGCGTGCGAAGAAGACGGTCGATTTCATCAAGCGCTACATTTTTCCCGGCGGGTGCCTGACGTCAGTGACAGCGATGGCGGATACGCTGACGCGGGTCACCGATATGCGCATCGTGGATCTCGATGATATCGGCCCGCATTACGCGACGACGTTGGGCTGCTGGCGTGAGCGTTTCTTCGACAACGTCGACCGGGTCCGCGGGATGGGGTTCTCCGAGGAGTTCATCCGCATGTGGCAGTACTACCTGTGCTACTGCGAGGGCGGTTTTCTCGAACGAGCTATCGGTAACGTGCAAGTGCTGATGATGAGGCCAGACGCCCGGCCGGCAAGCCCCGCAGCCTGACGGTCCTTTCTTCCGCGCCATTACCGTCGCATAATCGGACCATGCAAGGCATCGTATTACGCACGCTTATAACCATGCTGGGCCTGTTCCTGGCGTCCGCGCTCGTGCCCGGCGTCTCGATTTCCGGCGCCTGGACCTTCATCTTCGCCGCGGTTCTGCTCGGTCTCGTCAACGCCATCGTGAGGCCTGTCGCGTTCGTGCTGACCCTGCCGATTACCCTCGTCACACTGGGACTCTTCCTGTTCGTGCTGAATGCGGCGATGTTCGCGCTGGTTGCTGCAATGCTCGATAATTTCATCGTTTCCGGATTCTGGGCGGCGCTTTTCGGGGCGATTATCCTGAGTATCACCAGCACGATAGCGTCCTGGTACATCGGGCCCGATGGCCGCGTGGACGTCATTGTCGTAACCCGCCGCTGACGTAAACGGAGGCCCGCGTGACTATCAAAACGCGCCTGATCGACTATCGGGACGGTGACTGCGTATTCGAGGGCATGCTGGCCTGGGATGACGCCATCGAAGGGCCGCTCCCCGGTGTGCTCGTCGCGCATACGATTCGTGGCCGCAGCCGGTTCGAGGAGGGCAAGGCCGAGCGTCTTGCGGAAATGGGCTATGCCGGCTTCGCTATCGACGTCTACGGCAGGGATACGATCGGCTGCGAAATCGACGACTGCCGCGAAATGATGGAGTCGCTGAGAAACCAGCGTGCGGTTTTGCAGCGTCGATTGTTGCGGGCTCTGCAGGCATTGCGCGACCAGGCCGAGGTCGACGCGTCGCGCGTCGCTGCCATCGGCTATTGCTTCGGCGGCCTTTGCGTGCTCGATATCGCCCGTACCGGCGAGCCGCTCGCCGGCGTCGTCAGTTTCCACGGGCTCTTCGATCCGCCGGGCAATACGGCCGCCAATCAGGTGCAGGCTCGCATCCTCGCCCTTCACGGCTGGGATGATCCGCTGGCGACGCCCGAACAGGCCGTGGCGCTCGGCGAGGAGCTCAGCAGAATGGGGGCCGACTGGCAGCTGCATTGCTACGGCAACGTCCGGCACGCCTTCACGAACCCGGCAGCCGACGCCAGCACGGGCGTGACCATCTATAATGACGCGGCCGACCGCCGTTCCTGGGCGGCGGCACGGTACTTTCTCTCAGAGTTATTCGAAACCTGATATTCGATCGGAATCATGCATGCTGCGTCTCGCAGCACGTTGCATTCATACACGGAGGTACAGTGTGAAGTTGAAAAACCTGTTTATGGTTATCGTCGCGTCGCTCATCGCGGTGGCCTGCGGCAAGGAGCAGCCGCAGCAGCCGGCAGCAGAGCAGCCGCCGGTACTGTCCTCGCCCGTCGCGGTCGAGGTGAGCGGCGGCAACCCGGCCGCCGAGCAAGCCGCCGAACTGATCACCGCAGACTACATGCGTGACATCATCGTCGAGATTTCCAGCGACGCCTACGAGGGCAGGGGGCCCGGGAGCCGCGGTGACGTGAAAGCGCGCGACTACCTCGCCGCGGAAATGCAGCGGCTGGGCCTGCAGCCCGGTGCGGCCGACGGCGGCTGGGAGCAGAGGTTCGATCTCGTCGGCGTGAATACCGTGCAGCCGGAGACCTGGGCCTTCGAAGGGCACGGCAAGTCGCGGACGCTCGAGCAGTGGGAGGAATTCATCGTCTCGAGCGGCGTACAGCAGGAGCGGACCGCGATCAGCGACGCCGAGGTCGTGTTCGTCGGCTACGGCATCCAGGCACCCGAATATGACTGGGACGACTTCAAGGGCGCCGATCTCGAGGGCAAGGTGCTGCTCATCATGAATAACGATCCCGACTGGGACCCGGAACTCTTCGAAGGCGAGACCCGCCTCTGGTACGGCCGCTGGGACTACAAGTACCTGAGCGCCGCTCGGCAGGGCGCTGCCGGCGCCATCATTATTCACACGACGCCGTCGGCGGGGTACCCGTTCCAGGTCGTGCAGACTTCATGGACCGGCGAGCAATTCGAATTGCCGGCGGGCGACGAGCCCCGCAACCTGGTCAACGCCTGGGTAACGGAGGACGCCGCGCGGGATCTCGTCGCAATGGCGGGTAAAGACCTCGACGCGCTGCGTGAGGCAGCCTACAACCGCGATTTCGAGCCGGTTCCGCTGGGCATCACGACCTCGATCGCGATGGACGTGGAGCTGAACCGCACCGAGAGCGCGAACGTGCTCGGGCTGATCCCGGGAAGCGATCCCGAACTCCGGGATGAAGTCGTCATCTACACTGCCCATCACGACCATCTCGGCATTGGTGAGCCGAACGAGGAGGGCGACGCAATTTACAACGGCGCTCGCGACAATGCGTCGGGCGTCTCGGTCGTGCTCGCGATCGCGAAGGCGCTGCAGGCACTGCCGGAGGCGCCGCGGCGTTCGTCACTGTTTGCGCTCGTGGGTGCCGAGGAACAGGGGCTGCTCGGGTCCCTTTACTACGCGAGCAATCCGACTTTCGCCGCAGGAAAAATCGCGGCGAATATCAACTACGACAACCCGAACATCCTCGGCGACACACATGACGTGACGTTCGTCGGGCTCGGCAAGTCGTCGATCGACCGGATACTCGAGCTGATTGCCGAGGAACAGGGCAGGGAGGTCAAGCCGGACCAGTTTGCTGACAAAGGCTATTTCTATCGCTCGGACCAGTTCAGCCTGGCGAAGATCGGTGTGCCTGCGATGTACCTGAAGCCCGGCACCGATTACGTAGACCGCCCGCCGGGCTGGGGACGCGAGCAGCAGGAGCACTACACCAACGTGCATTATCACCAGCCGTCCGATGAATATAACGACAGCTGGGATTTCACGGGATTGATCGAAGATGCGCTGCTCGGCTACTGGACCGGCCTCGCAATAGGCAATGCGGACGAGATGCCGGCCTGGAATCCCGGTGACGAGTTCGAAGCCGCGCGGCTGAAAGCGATCTCGGAGCTGGACGAGTAACAGTAGCCGTGCCCCGCCTCGCGCGGGGCACGGCTATCCGGTCAGTCTGCCGCGGCCGGAACCACCAGAACATCACAGGGCAGGTGGTCGAGAACCCGGGCGGCCGTGTTGCCGATATAGCGGCGCGTTATGCCGCCACGCGAGAGGGCGCCCATGACCATGAGGCTCGCGCCATGTGTCTGTGCGAACATTGGCAGCAGTTCATGCGCGCGGCCGGGAAGCTGATGCACGTGTTTTTCAGGGACGCCGGTTTCCGTGGCGAACGCATCCAGAGCCTTGCGGTGCTCGTCGCGAATCTTCATGTCCAGCTCGTCAATGGGCAGCTTGACGGGCTTGAACGTTTTCATTGCCCGTGAACCGATTTCGACGAGCCGCTGATAGGTGTGTACGAGTTCGACCTGGCCGTTGCACACCGTTGCAAGCGACTGCGCGGTCTCGACGATCAGGCGGTCGAGGCGCGCTTCCCTGTCCTTCTCGTGTGTCGGGTCGACGGCGGCTACGATCAGCGGTTCGTCTTTCCAGGCGACCGGTTTCACGAACCACAACGGAAAATCGAGCTTTTTCATAAGCTGCCAGTCCGTATCGGCAAACGTGGCGCGTTCGGCGGGTGAGTGATAGTGCGTTCCCTTGACCACAAACATCGGGTCGACGTCCATAGCCCGGGAGATGATCGCGTCAGCGACAGGCCTTTCGTGGCTCGTGTGCGTTGTAACTTTCAGGCCTGATGACTCGGCGGTCTTGGCGAGATCGAGCAGCGCCTTTTTCTGCGCCTCCTCGATATCCTCGGCAAGGTCCCGCACTTCGCTTGAAATGATGAACACTTCGCTCAGGAAGCTCGTGGTCGGATCGCACAGCAGCAGCTCGAGATCGCAGTTCATGAGCTTCGCAAGCCAGGAGGCCCGAGCGACAACTTCTTCCGGGTAGTTGTCGAGTTCGATAATTGTAAGAACAGTCTCGCTCATTCGATTCTCCCTCGAATCCAACAGAGCAACGGCACTCCGCCGCCGCGTCAGATAGCGTAGGGCTTTTTTGCGAGATGCAAAATCCGTATGCGGCGCGACAAACTTCGGGGACTACTTAGGCAGGCATCGGCGGGCCGTCAGAAGATGCCAATGAAAAAGGCCGGGCATGGGCCCGGCCGGTTTCGTCAAAGATGCGGCTGGTTGTCAGGAGCGCCGGAAGCGGCTGAAGAAGCCGCCTTTGCGGCCGTCATCATCGTCGTCGTCATTGATTGCAGCCGGGTCGGGGTTGACCTTGAGAGCCTTCATCGTCTGCGTCAATGACGTTGTAATCTGTTCTTCGATCGGATCCGGACTAACGGCCGGAGGGGGCGCCGCATCGGCGGCTTTCTGGGGAGTAGCTTCGGGCTTGCCGGTATTCAGTGCCCTCACGGTCGCGAGCCGCTGCGACGCGGATATGTCCAGCCCGCCTTTTTGATCTTCGATCGAGGAATCGATGGATACTTCGATGCCGGGTGTCTCGCCCCAGACATTCTCGAATTCCTTTTCCATCTCGGATTTAACCGGTTGTGCCGGTGCCGCGGGCTCCTGTGGAGCCGCGTTTGCTTCAGCTTCAGCCGCCGCAGCCTCTTCCGCTACCCGGGCAGCGACAGCCGCGGCCGCGACGCTGAGTTCTTCACCAAACAATGTCTCCGCCATCTTGTCGTCGACATCCTCGATGGTCTTCGCCTGCGCGAGACCAGCCGCAATCTTTTCGAGCTCTGCTTCTGCTTTTTCGTCGCGAGCACGGTCCTCCGCAGGGGTCTTTTCCGCTTCGGATGGCTCGTCTTCGAGGAGCCCTTCCTTTTCGAGGCGTTGCTTCTCTTCCAGGGCTTCGCGGTCGACCTTGCGGTTGATCGAGTCGTCCAGAGTAATCTCGGGAATTTCCTCGATCTCTTCCGTCGGTTGCTCTTTCGCCGCGGGCGCGGGGGGCGGCGGTGCGGGATCGTCGCCTGCGGCGGGGTCCCGGCCCTGGGCAACCGCCATGGCGCGTTCCAGCGCGTCCAGGTCGGGACGCAACTCAGCGAGCGTGGGGTCTCGATCCCAGTCCGGCGTCTCGTCTTCGGAAAGCGTCTTCTCGGAAAGCGTTGGGATCGGCGTATCGGCGGCCGGCTCCGGTTCCTTTTCGAGTTCCAGCTTGATCTCGGGTTCCGGTGCGGGTGCCTTGGGGATAACAGGCTCGTTCTCAACCCTGGGCAGCTCGGGCTCAGCCCCTGGTTTCGTTTTCGGCTGTTGGGCGGCTTCGGGTTTCGGTTTCGGCTTGTTAACGGCCTCGGGTTTCGGTTTCGGCTTGTCGGCAGCCACCGGTTTCGGCTTCGGCTTGTTAACGGCCTCGGGTTTCGGCTTCGGCTTGTCGACGGCCTCGGGTTTCGGTTTCGGCTTGTCAGCGGCCGCAGGTTTCGGCACCGTCGGCGTCGTTTCCTTGTCAGCCAGCCTGGGCTCGGCTGGCTCAGCAGCGGCCGGGATCGGCGGTACTGCGCCGAGCTCCGCTGACAGCGCCTCGATGTCCGGCAGCGTATCTTGTCTATGACGCTGCCCAGGCGGTTTCGCCGGCGGCGGTGCATCGTTGAGAATAGCGAGAGCAGGCTGTGTGTCCTGGATCAGTTCCGGTAGGTCATCGTCGTCTTTCTGCGGAGCCGCATAGGAGGCCGGTTCCGGTTCTGGCAGGGACATTGCCACCAGCTCGGCGGTTTCTTCGTCGGAATGCTTTGGCTCGGGCTGCTGGCTGCTGATTTCCGGCGGTCGCGCGAACGTTCCGGTCAGGCCGAATTCCTCGTCGGCAATACGGCTTACCATTTCGAGGTCGACGCTCGCGTTGTTCGCATCGGCGGCCGCTTCCAGAGAAGATTCGACCAGGTTGTTCACCACGCGCAGGATGCCGCCACTCAGTTCGTGCAGCAGCTCGGTAGCGCCGTTGGCGAAGATACTGTCGAAGTCGCCGCCGGCCTGTCTGAAAGAATGGCGCAGATAGCCGCTCAGTTCCTCGACGTTGCAGGGTTCGAGATTTCTGCGCAGCCGGACACGCTGCCTTAGCCGGGCAAGGGACTTGGAGGCCAGGAGCTCCTTGAGGTATTCGTCGCCCATCAATACGACGGCGGCACCGTCGGAGGGCCCGGTATCGGCCGCCGTGACGACCTCGAGTTCGGCGAGCATGTCCGGGCCGAGGAATGGGGCATCCTCGACGAGCAGGAACATGCGCGAGTCATTCTGCGCGAGGTTGAACAGTAGCTGGCGGAACAGTGCGAGCTTCTGGTTTCCCCGCTGCGGGCGCTGCTGAATGCGCATATGGTCGAACAGCAAGTCCAGGAGCTCGCCGCGCTGCATCGGAAACCGGCCAACCCTGACGATCGCGTTCTTGCCGCTGATCGCGCCCAGCGAGTGGGCGACGACGGTGGACTTGCCGCAGCCCACCGGGCCCGTCAGTGTTACTACCGCATCGGGCGCCGTCAGCGCCTTCTTGATGCCCGTCAGGATACTCGCTGTCTGCGGCCCGACGAACACGTCGGCACCGGCCGCGTTGCCGCGAAAAATCCGTCGTTCGAGCCCGAAATGGTTCTTGTACATAGGTTCCCGTTTCTGTGTATTTTGTTGCGATGCACAAATCTGGACAGCAGCTGGAATTTTGCGGTCTGGGCAAAGGAAATACGTGGGTTTATGTCACAAAAAGCGCATCAAGTCGGGTAGCCGGACGCCGGCCGACAACCAACAAACGACTGGTTTTCTTTCTCAAATCACTCACAATACGGGCCTTCCATTTCCCGGGAATTTTCATGTCGCGCAAAGTCATGCGAATTGGTCTCATCGTCGGCATCCTCGTCGCTGCGATCGGCGTGTTCATGCTGTTGACGTCGATACGCCAGGAACCGCCGAAGAAACCCGTCGAGAACCTGGCGATGCTGGTCGAAGTGGCGGTGCTCGAGCCGGTGGACGCGCGCTTCCCGGTCCGCAGCCAGGGAACGGTGCGGCCGCGGACCGAGACGGTGTTGAGTGCCGAGGTATCCGGAGCCATCGTCGATATTTCACCGAAATTCATCCCCGGGGGCATTTTCAGGGCGGATGAAGTGCTGATGCGAATCGATCCGACCAATTACAGGGTTGCCGTTACCCAGGCCGAAGCGCTGGTGCGGCAGCGCCATATCGAGTACGAGGGCGCCAAAAAGCTGAGAAGCCAGGGATACCGGGCGGAATCGGAATACGCGTCCGCTGCGGCAGCGCTCGCAACGGCCGAAGCCGAGCTCGTAAGGGCGAAGAGGAACCTGGAGCGCACGTCTATCCGGCTGCCTTATGCAGGCATGGTGCGGAGCAAGGATGCCGACATCGGACAGTTTGTAAACCCGGGAACCCGGCTGGGGGTGACTTTCGCCACCGACTATGCCGAGGTTCGCCTGCCGTTGACCGACCGCGACCTGGCGTTCGTCGATCTTCCCTACGCTGCGGAGATTACCGCCAGCGGCGAATCGGAGGGTCCTGACGTCGTTCTGTCAGCGGAGCAACGCGGCCAGCTCGTCGAATGGCACGCAAAAATCGTGCGCAGCGAAGGTGTCGTCGATGAAAGCAGCCGCGTAACGTATGCCGTTGCGAAGGTCGAGGATCCTTACGCGCTGGACAGCGAACACGAGCCCCTGCCCATGGGCACGTTCGTGACCGCGAGCATCGAGGGGGTGGCGATGCAGGGGCTGCTGCGGGTGCCCCGTCACGCGCTGCACGGCTCGGATCAGCTGCTGTTCGTCGACAGTGAGAACCGCTTACGCATACGCAGCGTGAACATCGTACGCGCGGATGCCGAATACGCTTTCATCAGTGGCGGAGCCGAAGCGGGGGAACGCGTGATCCTGACCGCGATGGAATCGCCAATCAACGGTATGCCGGTGCGGGTCAATGATGACACAGTCGGGTCCGTGAGCGAAAAGATTGCTGTGATTGGAGGCGACGATAGGCCGTGAAGGCGCGCGGAGTGACAGAACGAAAGGGGATTATCGCCTGGTTTGCATCCAACCACGTGGCGGCAAACCTGCTGATGCTCCTGATCATCGTTGCGGGACTGATGTCGGCGGCGACGATCCGCAAGCAGACCCAGCCTGATTTCGAGCTGAACAACGTGCAGGTCCAGGTGCTGTACCTCGGCGCTGCTCCGCAGGAGGTCGAGGAGGGCGTCGTCATCAAGGTCGAGGAGGCGATCCAAGACGTCGACGGGATCGTGAAGCTCCGATCCTCTGCATCCGAGGGCGTGGGTGTCGTGACTGCCGAGGTATCGCGTGACGCCGATCTCAACGAAGTACTGAGCGAGATCAAGACGCGAGTCGACGCGATCTCCACGTTCCCGGCGTTGACGGAGAAGCCGGTCATCAGCAAGCAGGAGATTCCATTCGCCGTCTCCTTTATCGCCATTTACGGCGACATGGACCCTGTCACGCGCAAGTCGATCGCACAAAACGTGCGCGACGAGCTGATGCGGCTGCCCGCCGTCAACAAGGTCCGGTTTCTCGGCGACCGGCCCTTCGAAATCAGCATCGAGGTGTCCGAGCACACGCTGCGCCAGTACGGCCTGACGATGAGCGAGATCTCGCAGGCCATCAAGAATTCGTCCGCGGATCTTCCCGGTGGCACGATCAAGTCGCGTGGCGGCGATATCCTGTTGCGCACGGAAGGCCAGGTGTATACGGGCATCGAATTTTCGGAACTGGTGTTGCGCACCTTTGGCGACGGCACTCGCCTGACGCTGGGCGATATCGCAAACATCAGGGACGGGTTCGTCGAGAGTAACGACTACAGCCGCTTCAATGGCCGGCCATCAGCGATCCTCCAGGTCCTTACCGTGGGTGAGCAGAACGAACTGGCGACTGCGGCTGCCGTACGCGAATACGTTGCCAGGAAGTCCGACGATTTGCCGGATGGCATCCAGATGGACGTCTGGGCGGACCGGGCCCATTACCTTCAGGACCGCCTCGAGATGATGCTCGAGAACATGTTGCTCGGCGCATTGTTGGTTTTCATCGTGCTGTCGTTGTTCCTGCGCATGAAGGTGGCGGGCTGGGTCATCATCGGCATTCCGATCACCTTTTTCGGGGCGCTGTGGCTGATGCCGGTCAATCCCTGGCCCGTGACCGTCAATATGGTCAGCCTTTTCGGCTTCATCGTCGTGCTCGGAATTGTCGTTGACGATGCGATCATCATCGGTGAGAGCGTGTACACAAAGATACGCGCCGATGGCCATACGCTGGACAACGTCATCGATGGCGCGCACAAGGTGGCGATTCCTGCAACGTTCGGGGTACTGACGACGATCGCTGCATTTGCGCCGATGCTGTTTATCGGCGGAATATTCGGCCCGTTTTTCGAGGCCATTTCGGTGGTCGTGATTCTCTCCCTGATGTTCTCGCTGGTCGAGTCCAAGCTGATCCTGCCCGCGCACCTTGTGCACGCGAGGATCCCGTCCGTCGACGAGGACGATCTGTTCAACCCTCAGCGCACGATAGGCCTGTTCGAGCGAGTACCGCGATTCTTCCTGAAGATACAGCGTCGTGTGCAGCACGGATTGCACTCGCTGATTCACGACTACTACCGACCACTGCTGTCGAAAGCTATCGATCACAGGGGCGTCACCGTGGCGATTTTCATCGCCGTGCTGATCGTGACGGCGGGCATCGTCTCGAGCGGACTAGTACGGCAGGTTATGGTTCCCGAGGTAGACAGTGATTTTATCCAGGTCGAGATGCGCATGCAGACGGGAACGGCGCCGCGAGTCCGGGATGCGGTGCTCGACAGGATCGAGGGTGAGTTGCTCGCGATGAATCGCGAGTACCTCGATAGGAACCCGGGTGGCGTACCTATGATCCGGCAGGTCGGTGTTTTTACCAATGGCGATACCGGGGCGACCATCGTGGTCGAGATGCCCCGGGATGAAAACCGTCCGTACGAAGGTGTCGAGATCAGCGACATGTGGCGTGATCGGGTTGGCGAGATCCCGGGTATCAAGACGCTGACATTCTCGGGTGCGATCCATCTCGGCGGCGGCCCGCCACTGAGTTTCAGGCTGAACGGCAATGACTACGGCGCGCTCGAAGCCGCTGCAGCCGAACTCGAGCGTGAGCTCGGGTCTTATGCCGGCGTCTTCGAAGTGCAGAATTCGGCCGTGAGCGGCGGTGACGAAATCCGGCTCGCGATCAAGCCCGAAGCCGAAGCACTCGGGCTTACGCTCGTGTCTCTCGGCCGACAGGTACGTCAGGCGTTTTACGGCGAGGAGGCGCAGCGCATACAACGCGGCAA
>Ga0193948_1000100_pt1 | contig 12388 bp, 13 predicted proteins | sample FRT_12_MG_FD_161659 | JGI IMG/M metagenome (GOLD analysis project Ga0193948, IMG submission 161659) | Sediment microbial communities from the Broadkill River, Lewes, Delaware, United States - FRT_1-2_MG | ecosystem: Environmental > Aquatic > Freshwater > River > Sediment | place: USA: Delaware... | reverse complement strand
GCACTACGGACACATCCTTGGTGAGGCCAACGCGCTCGACATGGTCAGCCGTTACCCGGTCACGGCACTGGTTCTGGTGGTCATCATGCCGTTCTATGCCAAGCCGGGCACCTTCATTACGCCCGAGACATCCGACGTGGGACGAATTTTCGGTGAGGCACGTGCGCGGCTGCCGGACCAGCAGGTACTGCTCGGCTGTGCGCGGCCGCCCGGCATGCACAAACGCGTCACTGACGCCTACGCCATCATGGCCGGCCTCGACGGCATCGCATTTCCGGCCGACGGCGCCGTGTCCGTCGCGCACACGATCGGGCGGCCGTTTACGCAGGCGCACTCCTGCTGTTCGATCAAGCTCGGCAGCGGCACCGACCTTTCCATCGCGCGTTCCTGCGCGGCCTGAGACACCAGGGGTTCTACTCTTATGAGCTGTATTGAACAGAAGTCGACGCCGGCAGCGCAAAGCACCGGGACGCAAAGCGACTACAACGCATTCGAGGCCATGCAGCCGCGGTTTCCGGAGAAGACGCCGGTGGATCGCCGCAACGGCCGCAACGTCAAGACCAATGACATACCCCCGCAAGGCGTCTACCTGCCGAATAACAACATCCTCGCGCCGCACATGAAGTCGCCGGAGTACGTGCAGCTGTCGACGGCCGCGGCGATCACCCTCGGCATCATGAGTGGCCGCATGCACGGCTGCGAATGCACGCGTTGCCTGAACCTGCTGCTCACCTACCCGGAAGGTTGCCGTGCGAACTGCGCCTATTGCGGCCTCGCGAGGCACAGGGAGGCGGATCGCGACTATGCGGATCGCAACTTCATTCGCGTCGACTGGCCCGCCGTGCCGATGAGCGAGATTATCGACATCGTGGCACAAGACCCCGGGAACAGCCCGTTTCACCGCATGTGCATTTCGATGATCACGCACCCGCGATCGGAAGACGACACGTTCACCGTGCTGAAGCAGTGGACCGATCGCATCGACCCGGACGCGATTCCCGTCTCGATACTGTCGAACCCGACGACGATGACTCGCGAAGACGTACAGAAGACCCGGGATCTCGGCGCGGACATTTTTACGGTCGCTCTCGATGCCGCCACGCCGGACGTGTTCGACCGCACCCGCGGCAAAGGCGTGCAGTCGCCGCACAAGTGGTCGAAGTACTGGGAGATCCTGGAGGATGCGAAGGACATCTTCGGACCGCAGAAATTCGGCGCACACATCATCGTCGGTATGGGCGAGACGGAGTACGAGGTCCTGAACCTGGTACAGGAACTCGTGGACCTCGGCGGCCACAGCCACCTGTTCTGCTTTTTTCCGGAACAGGGCTCGCTCATGGATCACCTGCCCGCGACACCGCGCGACCAGTGGCGCCGCGTGCAGCTGGCGCGCTACCTGATCGACTATCGCGGCGTACGCGTGGACCAGATGACGTTCGACGACCTCGGCCGCGTCAAGAGCTACGGTATTCCCGAGAGCGAGTTGTCGATGATCATCGACGAGGGCATCGCGTTTCGGACATCCGGATGTCCCGGCAAGTTCCAGGACGACATATCGGCGTGCGACCGGCCGTACGGCGACTCGCCGCCGAGCGATATCGCGAGCTATCCGTTCCAGCCGAAAAAGAAAGACCTGAAGAAGATCCGCAAGCAGCTCGACATCCCCGTGCGGGTCGAGTAAGCGGCGCCAGAAATGCCTGCTGCATTCAGAATCATAGATACGGGTGTGCGCGAAGGCCGCGCCAATATCGCGTTCGACGCGGCGCTCATCGAGGAGCGGCAGGCGAACCGGGTGCCCGACACGATCCGTTTCCTGAGCTTTCCGCCGACCGCGTTGATAGGGCGGCACCAGGACCTGAGCCGGGAAATCGATCTCGATCATTGCGCGAAGCGCGGCATCGGCACGGTGCGCCGCATCACGGGTGGCGGCGCCATCTATCTCGACGAGGGCCAGCTCGGCTGGGAGCTCGTTTTTCACCGCTCCTCGCTCGGCATCGCGGCGCTGCCCGATCTTGCGCGCGAAATCTGCAACGCCGCGGCGGCAGGCTTACAGGCCCTGGGTGTCGATGCCAGGTTCCGGCCACGCAACGACATCGAGGTGGGTGGCCGCAAGATCAGCGGCACCGGCGGTTTCTATGACGGTGACGTGCTGATTTACCAGGGGACCGTGCTGGTCGATCTCAATCCGCAGCGCATGGTGAGTGCGTTGCGCGTGCCCCAGGGCAAACTGGCAAAGCGCGAACTGGATTCCGCGGCGCAAAGGGTGGTCACGCTGAAAGAACTGCTGGGCCCGGATACGCCGGACCTGGAAGTCATCAAGACCGCGCTGGTGAAAGGCTTCAAAGACGTGCTCGGCATCGACGCCGAATACGGCGAGATTACCGACGGCGAAGAGCAGCTCGCGCGCCGGCTGTTCGCCGAGGAAATAGGCACTGAGGAGTTCCTGCGGGAAATCGACAACCCGGCGGCCGACGACCGGGTGCTGTCCGGCACGCACACCGGCGCCGGCGGCACGATCGACGCCTTCGTCAAGCTCGAGGGCCCGGCACAGTCGCTGCTGCAGCGGGTGCTGATCAGCGGTGACTTTTTCGTCACACCGCCGCGCATCGTGTTTGATCTCGAGTCCGCGCTCGCCGGCGTGCGGCTCGACGAAGTCGACCCCGCCATCGAACAATTTTTCGACGAGACTGAAGTCGACACGTTGAGCGTGACGCCGGCCGACTTCAAGGCCTCGATTGCCAACGCGCTGGAGCAGGGGGGCGCCAATGGGTGAATGCAGCAACGCGGGGGACGCGTTCAAGCTCGCCGGGCGCGGCGAGACGGCGATGAACGTCGTCGCGGTCATCCAGCACACCTCCGGCGAGTACCTGGGGCTGATGGAGGACCACCTCGAAGGGCGCCGCATCCGTTTCCAGTATTTCCGGCCCTTCGCTGGCGGCGGCAAACTGCCGGCGCCGGAATTACCCGCCGATGCGCTATTCCTGCTCGGCGGCGGTCCCTGGGGTTCCGCCGGCACGCGCGACCTGCCGACCCTGGACAGGGAAATCGAATTGACGAAGCAACGGCTGGACGAGGGTACGCCGGTGGTCGGCTTCGGCCTCGGCGCACAGATTCTCGCCATCGCGGCCGGCGGCGGGTCCGAGCCCGCCGATCTCGTGTTTGAGTCCTGCGCTGCGAGGCGCACGCGGGATGATGCATTGAACGGCTTCCTGCCCGAGACGTTTCACCAGGTCATCTACATGCGCGACCGGCCCGTGCTGCCGAACGATGCCGACGTGCTGGCAGTAACCGAAAGCGATGCTCCGGCGGTTTTTCGCGTCGGTGATAACTCGTATGGATTTCTCGGTAATCCCGGGATTAAGCTCGGCATGGTCGAGGACCTGATCATGGAGTTCGAGGAGGTTCCCGGGAACTCCGCTGAAGGCCTTGAAACCCTGCGTTCAATGCAGCGCACGATCGAAGACGAGCTCGTGCCGATCATGACCGGACTTGTGCAGTGCACCCAACTGATGGCCTCGCCGAAGGCGGCAGACCTGACGGCGGATGAATTGGACAAGCAGGTAATTTAGTATATGCTAATTAACTGTTGGACGGCCGCCGGCCGGCGCCTGAAGACAGAGAGGACACAATCAAAATGGCTGAAAAACTGATCATCGTCATGGCGAATACCGACCCGCGCAACGGTGAGGAACTCGGCGCCCCGATTTTCCAGGCTACCGTCGCCGCGGCGATGGACTACGAAGTCGATGTCATCTGCACGGCAACGTCGGGCAGGCTCATGAAGAAGGGCGTCGCAGAGACGCTGTTCGTCAAGGAAGGTTCGCCGAAGTCGGTGTACAGCTTTATCCAGGATGCTCACGAGGCTGGCGCCAGGTTCTATTGCTGCTCGCCGAATCTCGACCTCTTTGATATGACCGAGGACGACCTGATCCCCGAGTGCGAAGGCATCGTCGGCGGCGCGCACCTCATCGAACAGGTCATGGAAGAAGACTGCCGCGTACTCTCTTACTAAGCCACAGGTCCAGCGTATGTCACACTCTTCTACATCCCGGGTTCAGGAATACATTGGTGATCCGGTTTCGGATGCGCCGCCGGTCGAGCGGGAACAGCTGGAAGAGATTTTTCAGGACATCCAGGCCGACTTGCGGTACGACCACGAGCTGAACGGCTGCCTCAATTGCGGCATCTGCACGGCGACCTGCCCGGCGGCTCACTACTACGACTTCAGCCCGCGAGAGATCGTGCAGCTCCTCTGGACCGAGAACCTCGAGGGCATCCACGACGCGATGCAGGAGAAAATCTGGTCCTGCGCGCAGTGCTATACCTGCGCAGCGCGCTGCCCGTTCGGCAACTCGCCGGGCGGCCTCGTCATGCTCATGCGCGAGGTGGCGATCAAGCACGGCATGGAGTCGGCCAAGAGCGTGCTGCGGCCGTTCAGCCGCGTGATGCTGAAGCTCATCTCGACCGGCAACCAGCTGTCGCCGGACATGATCAACCCCGAAGGCTTCGCCGACTGGGGACCGAACATCTCGAAGGTCGATGCGCCGCTGGCGACGCTGCGCAAGGCCATCCCGATGCCGACGCTGCACACCACGGCAACGGCGTGGGAAGTAAATCTGAAGACATCTGTCGAGCTTTACACGATCTGGGAAGAGACCGGCGTGCTCGACAGCCTCGAGACCATTGACGAAAACCTGTTCGACGTCATCTGCGACATCATGGACGAGAAGCGTGATGACTACGAAGACTGGCTCGACGAACAGGACGACGACTGATACGACTATAGGGGACGTATGCAATGACGACAGGAAGCGGTAACGGCGGCGAACGTTTTACGGGACACGGCGCGGAATGGCAGGACGCCAACCTCAGCAAGGAAGAGGCTCACGTGGCGACCGTCTGGGTCGACCAGATTGTCAACAAGCGCTCGATGCTCACCAACAAGAGCCGCGTCGAGGACGTCCGCGATGCGATGTGGGAACTCGAGAAAGACGGCGAGATTCTCGTGCACCGTGTGACTGACGAACACAAGCCGGTTACCGTCAAGACGCTGTATGGCTGGGACAAGAAAATCCCGACCACGCAACTCTGGCATCACAAGTCCTGCGGCCAGTGCGGCAACATCCCGGGCTACCCGGCGTCGCTGCTGTGGCTGATGAACCAGATGGACATCGACTACCTGGACGAGACGGACCAGACATCCTGCACCGCCTGGAACTACCACGGCTCCGGCATCGGCAACATCGAGAGCCTGGCGGCGGTCTTCCTGCGTAACTTCCACCAGGCCTACGTGTCGGCGAAGTCGCAGGGCTTGCCGGAGGGTTACTACTATCCGCTCGTGCACTGCGGCACCTCGTTCGGCAACTACAAGGAGGTCCGCGGTTACCTGATCCACTCCGCGAAACTGCGTGAGCGCGTCAAGAAGATTCTCGGCAAGCTGGGCCGCCTTGTAGACGGCAAGCTGCTCATTCCCGAGGAAGTCGTTCACTACTCCGAGTGGCTGCACGTGGTGCGCGACGAGATCGCGAAGCGGCAGGTTATCGATGCCAGTCACATCCGTGCGACCGTCCACCCGGCTTGCCACGTGTACAAGATGGTGCCCGAGGACGCGATCTACGACGACAAGATCCTCGGCGGCAATCGCGTGGCCGTGACGACGGGCGTGCTCGAATCGCTCGGCATGCAGGTCATCGACTACCGCACCTGGTACGACTGCTGCGGCTTCGGCTTCCGCCACATCATTTCCGAGCGTGAGTTCACGCGTTCCTTCGCCATCGATCGCAAGATTCGCGTGGCGCAGGAAGAAGCACGGGCAGACCTGATGGTCGGCCACGACACCGGCTGCATCACGACGCTGGACAAGAACCAGTGGATCGGTGCCGCGGCCGGCAAGGCGGTTGACCTGCCGGTCCTGGCGGACTGCCAGGTCGCTGCGCTCCTTTGCGGTGCGCACCCTTACAAGATCGTCCAGTCTCACTGGCACGCATCGTCGACGGAGACGTTGATGGAGAAGCTGGGGATCGACTGGGAACAGAAAAAAGCCGAATTCGAGGCTTACCTGAAGGACGTGGAGGCCGGCAGGGGCGAGACGCTCTATGACCCGCGCAAGATGATCACGTCCGGCCCCGGGTTCCAACCCGTAGAGCGACTGAAATGAGCAAACCCGTACTGATACTCGGCGGTGGTCCCGCCGGTCTCGCTGCCGCCCACAGCCTTGCGACGGTCGGCAAGCAAAGCGTCATCGTCGAAAAGGAAGACAAGCTCGGCGGCGCGCCAATACTCTCCGGCTACGCGAAGCTGGTGCCGACCGGCGAATGGGCGAAGGATGCCATCGGCGGCATGGTCAAGCGCGTCGAAGACGAGAGCTTCGTGCGAGTAGTAACCGGAACCACGGTCAACAAGTTTGACGGCACTCCCGGGAACTTCACGGCCGAGCTGTCCAACGGCGAAACCCTCGAGGCGGACGCTGCAATACTGTGTAGCGGATTCACTCATTTCGACTCCGTTAACAAGCCGGAGTGGGGCTTCGGCACCTTCCCGGACGTCGTAACAACTACACAGGTCGAGCAGATGATCTCGTCGGGGCAGGGCGTTCGCTGTCCGTCCGACGACCGCAAGCCGCAGCGCGTTGCGATCCTGTTGTGCGTCGGTTCTCGCGACCGCCAGATCGGGCGCGAGTGGTGCTCGAAGATCTGCTGCACCGTGTCGTCGAACCTGGCCATGGAAATCCGCGAAGAGCTGCCGGATTGCCACGTCTACATCTATTACATGGACATCCGCACGTTCGGCCTTTACGAGACCAAGTACTACTGGCGCAGCCAGGAAGAGTTCAAGGTCAAGTACATCAAGGCGCGTATCGCGGAGGTGACCTCGGACGGCGAGAAGCTGATCGTCAAGGGCGAGGACACGCTCGTGAAGCGGCCCATCACGATTCCGTTCGACCTGGTCGTGCACGCCATCGGCATGGACCCGAACATCGACAACCCGACGATCTCTGAGATATTCGGAGTGGATCTCGAGGAACACGGCCACATCGGCGCCGCGAATCGTTACGGCGCAATGGGCGAAACCTCGCGTCCCGGCGTCTTCGTTGCCGGTGCGGCAACCGGTCCCGAGACCATCGACGATTCGATCGCGCAGGGGCACGCAGCGGCGATGTCCGTGCTGTCGGGCCTCAAGGCGTCGATCGGCAAGACGGCCTGAAGTCTGCATGGCGTCCATCTCCGCAATTAAGCCCAATGACGTCGAGCGCCCGGTGCTCGAGCTGTCGGGCGACGCATTGCGTGCGGGGATACAAGTCATGATTGCGGGCGCCGAAGAGCATGGCGGCATCGAGCGTTATGTCGATGCACTGAAGCTCAAGAGCAGCATGTTCCAGCAGGCCATGGACGACATCGAGAATCTTGAACTCGAGGCCTTCATGGGCTTGTGCACGTTCATGGCGACCGTGCGCAGGCGTATCGGGCCCTGGCTGAACGAGGATGCTTTCGCCGACGTACGCGAAGGACTTGCCGTGCTGTTCGATCACGAGCAGCCCGTCGACTCGCGTATCGAGACGTTCTGCGCGCGCTTCCCGAACGACAAGAAACACCGCTGGGTCCGTGACCTTGCGACCGAGATGATGCACAACGTCGAGCCCGAGCGTTATCCGCTCATGAACCGCTGGGTGTGGGATGCCAAGGCCAACACCGGCGTGTTGCGGGAGGTCTGGCACGGCGAGAACGTCGACCACATTACAATCCCGGTGGGCGACGGCTATGGCACTTACCTGATGCTGCGTGAGGAACTGAGCCAGTTCCTGAGCGAGAACGGCTTCTTCCGCGACATTCTGCAATACGTCGACATTTTGTGCGCGCAGGTGTACGCGCAGTACATTTGCGAACAGGGCGGCAGCTACCTGCGTACCGACTTCTCGGCGCCGGAAGATCCGATGCAGCATACGCGACGGCTGCTCGGCCTCGATGGCGTGCGGCCCGGCAGCGGGCGCACGCGTCTGAAATCGATCGATGGCGAGGCGTTCGTCATCGATGACACCCCACTCCTGACCCAGGCGAAAACGAATGCCAATTCATGAAAAATCACTGATCCGTCCGGAGAACCTGAAAACCCACGACGAGCTGGTGATCGACGGCGTCGACGTATCGGGTCACTGGAGCACGTTCATCGAGGCGCGCGTCGTAACCGATTACAACGAAGCGTTGCAGGACGAAATCGCGGTTCTACCGGGCGGCGAGCACATCCACCGCTGCTGGCAATGCGGCTCCTGCACGAATTCCTGCACCGTGAACGCGATCAACCCGGACTTCAATCCGCGCTACTGGATCTACCTGATCCGCATGGGCATGGAATCGGAACTGCTGCGCGACAAGGACATCATCTGGCAGTGCGTGTCCTGCAACAAGTGCACCTATGCCTGTCCCCGGGACGTATTTCCCGAAGGAGTGATGAAAGCGACGTCGCACTGGCTGGAGCTGAAGGGGCACACACCGAAATCTCCGTCGATGCACTTCGACGAAGTGTTCACGGAACAAATCGTCAAGACCGGCAAGATCGAGGAAAGTCGCACGATCCGGCGCTTCTTTGCACGCACCAAGCAGGCACTGATGCAGGACTGGATGATCGAGATGACCAAACGCATGCTACGCCACCTGCCGGTCGGGATGCTGACGCGCATGGGTCTCGCGACGCTGGTGGCGCCGCGCACCAGTAACTGGGATGCGGCATCGAAGGCCATGCAGGAATACATCGACGAGCAGGAGCACAAACGCGCGGAAGCGCTGAACCTGGCGGCACTGGCGAAGCGCCCGGAACAGGACGTCGCCGCCTGAGGAACCGAAATTCATGACGACGAAAGAAAAATACAAGAAGGTCGCGTACTACCCGGGCTGCGCGCTCGAGGGTACGGGCCATTCCTACAACCGCTCGACCAAGGCGGTCGGCAAGGCGCTGGGGCTCGACCTCGTGGAGGTCAAGAACTGGAATTGCTGCGGGGCGATGGAGGTCAAGAATGTCGACCCGAAGCTGCAGACCTACCTGTCGTCGCGCGTCATGTCCGTCGCGGCGAACGAGATGGACATGGACGTCGTCATGGCGCCCTGCAACGGCTGCTATCACAACCTGAAGAAAGCCGAATACGATCTCGCCAACGACCAGGATTCGGTTGAGGTCGTCGACAAGCTGTCGAAGAAGGCCGGCCACAAGACCTACGAGTCGGGCCAGGTCGAGACCATTCACGCGCTCGACTGGATCAAGCAGACAATCGGCGAGGACGGTCTCCGCGAGCGCGTCAAGAATTCGCTGTCGGGCATCAAGGTCGCGAACTACTACGGCTGCATGTACACGCGGCCGCGCCACATCTTTCCCGAGAAAGACCAGGGTCCGGGCAGCGAGTCGACGTCGAAACCGCACTTCATGGACGACCTGCTGGCGGCCGCCGGTGCCGAGAACGTCGACTTCCCGCTGAAGACCGCCTGCTGCGGCGGCGCGCATACGCTGTCGGACAGCGATACATCGACCAAGCTCGTGCTCAATATTCTCAAGACGGCAAAGATGGCCGGTGCCGACGTGATCGCGACCGAATGCCCGACCTGCCACTCGGGCCTCGAGATGCACCAGATCCGCGCCGAGAAGACGCTCGGCGAGAAGGTCGACATCAAAATCCTGTATTTCACGCAGTTGCTCGGCATGGCGCTGGGGCTCAAGCCGCGGAAGGTCGGCGTTCACGAGAACATTTCCGACTCCATCAGCTTCCTGAAAGAGAAGGGTCTCGGTTGAGATCGCTGGCGGACATCGAAACCGCGATCGCAACCGCGGGCGCCAATCCGGATCCGCAGGCCGGCGCGGATGAACTGCTCGCGCTCGCCGAGGAAGTGCTGGAACACTGGGTGACCGCGAAGGGCGACGTGCCGACGCAGGATGAACGGGAGGGTTTTCGCTTGCTTGCGCTGCATCGCCAGGGCGCGAAAGGCGACCCGAGTTTCAACGCCTGCCGAGAGACCTGCAGGGAAGTGGCTTACCATTACAACCTGGTCAAGCTGCAGCCCGACGCTGCGGAAATTACTGATCGTTTGCAGATGATGATGATGGTATCCAGTCACCTGTACCTATTCATCAGCGGCAAAATGCAGGTCGCCCAGCTGGGCGATTTTTGTTGTTCATCACGGCCGATCCGAACGGGCTCCGAAGCCGGGACATTGAAGATAAAGGAGGCATAGCCATGCCGTCTGTACGTGGATGTAACCTTCCTGACGAACTCTTGTACGACGTCGACAATCACATCTGGTTCCAGGAACAGGGTGATGGCAACGTCAAAATCGGCATGACAGCGGTAGCTACGGCCATGGCCGGCAAGCTCGTCGCCTACACGCCGAAGCGGGTTGGCCGCTCCGTCAGGGCCGGCAAATCCTGCGGCACGCTCGAGTCCGGGAAATGGGTCGGTCCTGCCAAATCGGCCGCCGGCGGCGAAGTCGTCGCGGTGAACGAAGACCTCATGGCCAACCCGAGTCTTGCCAACGACGACCCGTACGATGCCGGCTGGCTCGTCATACTGAAGCCGGAAGACTGGGACAGCGTCAAAGGCTCGCTCGTGATCGGCAGTGACGTGAGCGCCCCGTACGAAGCGAAGATGGATTCCGAGGGATTCGCGGGTTGCGAATAGTCCGCGTTCACGAGGCTCGACACCATGAATGATACGCAGAAAACGCTGGCGCCCGGCGACTTCAGGGAGCTCACGGAGCTCCACGACATGGCGTCACACGCCTGCGACCTGCTCAAGGCGATGGCCAACGAGTGGCGGTTGATCATTCTCTGCCAGCTTTCCGAAGGCGAGAAGACGGTGAGCGAGCTGCAGAGCCTGCTCGGACTCAGTCAGTCGGCGTTGTCGCAGCACCTGGCCGTGTTGCGGCGGGAAAAAATCGTCTCGGCCAGGAAAGACGCCCAGTCGGTGTTCTATTCCCTGGCCGGCGACGAAGCGACCAAGGTTATGGAGACCCTGCACGACCTGTTCTGCGGGGCGCGCGACGCAAAGAATTTGTAAACCGGTGTGCGTGCGGGGGCGCGCGGACCTTGTCGATTTGCGAGAGTCGTACGGCTCTTTTGGCAGGAGGTAAGAGCAATGAGTTCCAACATCAGACGCGCTGTGGCCGGTTTTGCTGCAGCGGTACTTATCGTGTCCAGCGGTTCGGCGCTGGCGACGAACGGATACTTCACCCACGGCGTCGGCACGCAGTCGAAAGGCATGGCCGGCACGGGCGTGGGCTCGAATACCGATATGGGCGCGATCATGTCCGCAAGCAACCCGGCGCTCGGCGTGTTCGTGAGTGACCAGTGGGAAGCCGGCCTGTCGATATTCAGTCCGAGGCGTAGCTACGTGGCGTCGGAGAGCCAGCTGAACGGCAATCTGGTCGACCTCGGTGGCGGCGTGTTCTTCCCATCGCACACGATCAACCCGGGGGAGATCGACAGCGGCAGCGAGTATTTTCCGATCCCCTACGTCGCCAAGAACTGGAGCCTGCAGAACGACGGCAACATCACCGCGGCATTCTATGGCCGCGGCGGCATGAACACGGACTGGGACGATGCCAACTCATTTGCCACGTCGTACCTGTGCGGCGGCAACCCGCAGGCGGGCGAGCCCCCGGCGACGGGCCCGGGTCCCTACTGCGCTGGCAAGGCCGGTGTTGACCTGTCGCAGGCATTCATCGCGCTGAATTACTCGGCGATGGTCGGCGACAACTTCGCCTGGGGCGTCGGGCCCGTATTGGCGGTGCAGATGTTCGAGGCGAATGGCGTACAGACTTTCCAGGTGATCACCAAGACGCTGGCAACGACCGGCGACTTCGGCCAGGTTGACTCGCTGAGCAATAACGGCCACGACATCTCGTATGGCTGGGGTTTCGCCGGCGGAATCTGGTGGGGCCTCACCGATCGGTTCAGCCTGGGCCTCGCCTACCAGTCGCAGATTTCGATGGGTGAATTCGACGATTACTCCGACCTGTTCGCAGAGGCAGGTGGCTTCGATATTCCGTCGAGCATCAAAGCTGGCGTCTCGTTCGTTGCCACCGACGCGCTGCGCATCAACTTCGACGTCGATCACACGACCTACAGCGACATAAAATCCATCGCCAACCCGATGCTGAACATGTTTGGTTGCCCGCTGCTGCCATTCGGCGGCACCGATACCGAGGCCTGCCTCGGCGGGAGCGGCGGTGCCGGTTTCGGCTGGGAGGATATGACGACCTATAAGCTCGGCTTCGAATGGGCCTCCAGCGAGAAGAACATCTGGCGCTTCGGCTACAGCTATGGCGAGCAGCCGATCCAGGCGGCCGATGTGTTATTCAACATCCTTGCCCCGGGCGTCATGGAGCAACACATTACGTTCGGCCTCACG
>Ga0193948_1000096_pt1 | contig 12572 bp, 14 predicted proteins | sample FRT_12_MG_FD_161659 | JGI IMG/M metagenome (GOLD analysis project Ga0193948, IMG submission 161659) | Sediment microbial communities from the Broadkill River, Lewes, Delaware, United States - FRT_1-2_MG | ecosystem: Environmental > Aquatic > Freshwater > River > Sediment | place: USA: Delaware... | reverse complement strand
GGTTGAAGGTGATATCGTCGCCGCAGGCAAAGTTGAGATCACGGATTCTGCTCACATCGCCGGCACCGTATCAGGCGAGGCGATCGCGGTTGCCGAGGGCGCCGTTGTTGAAGGCGTCATGAAGACGACCGGACCGGCCGAGCCGCTAGAATTTGTTGAAAAGCGTAAAGAAGACTGATCGCCCAACCCTTCTATATGTGACACAATTTACCCATATGTGGTGAATTTGCTCGCAATGTCGCCTCAATAATAGTCCATATTGGAAATACACTTCCACAGGCGCGGCCGATGCTACACTTGTGTTTGGCGATATGCCCCTGACAACTATAAGAAAAAGGGCTGGCGCAGATTATTATGATTGGCAGCAAAATTCCTCGTTACGTTTCAGTCATCCTGGCACTCGGCATTGCCGTCGGTGCTGCCATGCTGACGTGGTTTTACGGCCTGTACACGTGGTTGAATTCTGGAATTGCCTCGACCGCACCTGAGCAGCATGAGGCTCTCGTCGGCACCAGTTTTCGCTGGATCGCGGGCGGCAGCCTGGTCGCCCTGGTTGTCGGACTTTGCATCATCGTCCTGATCGTTCGCAGACAATCAGACCGAATCCATGACCTGAGAATCCAGGCTGAGAAGCTGCGCGACGCAGATTTTGGCGAGCCGTTATTGCAAACGCAGGGCGACGCACTTGGTCGGCTCGCGGGCGTCTTCAACGACATGCGTGACCGTCTGAAAAGCACCACCATTTCCCGCGACTATGTTGACCGCATCCTGTCAGGAATGAATGAAGCCATTATCGTGACCTCGACCGATGGCACGATAAAGCGCATTAATCGCGCGACCACCGTTCTCCTCGGATTTGAAGAAAACGAGCTGTTGGGCACATCAATCGACGCAATCGTCGACAAGGACAGAACCGGCACACTAATTGAAGATAGCGTTTCCGGAGTTCCGAAAGAGGCCTTTTTGGAAAGCAAGTTCGGTGAGTCTGTTCCCGTGTCATACACGTGTTCGGTGGTCGACGGTGAGGGTGTCGAGTCACCTGATCGAATCTACGCGGCACAGAACATTACCGAGCGACGCCGCGCCGAACAACGTATTCGCTATCTTGCCCGCATTGACGCACTGACCAAGGTCCCCAACCGCATGCAGTTTCAGCACCTTCTGCAACGTGCGATCGCGCGTGCTCGCAGGGCTGGTCAGCCATTGTGTCTGTTCTATATTGATGTCGATCACTTCAAAGAGATCAACGACACATTCGGGCACCTTGCCGGCGATGCGACTCTCGAGACCGTTGCGGAACGCCTGAATGCGGCACTGCCCGACCATTCGGTCATTGGCCGCCTGGCTGGTGATGAGTTCGCTGTCGTAGTTACCGGTCTGGGCCCAAACGGTAAGGGCAGGTCCGAAACCGACAAGCTCGCCAGGAGCCTTCTCGATCGTCTTGCCGACCCGTTCTTTGTCCAGGGCCATGAGGTCTTCATGACTGCGAGCATGGGCATCGCTTATTATCCGAAAGACGCGCCCAATGTGATCGACCTGATTCGCAACGCTGACGCAGCCCTTTACAGCTCCAAGAAGGCAGGCGGAAACGTGTTCGCGTACTATGTCCCTCAAATGAATGAGGCCGCCGTCGAGCGTCTCATGACAAAGAGCAGACTAAAGCGTGCATTCGAGCGCGATGAGCTGCTTGTTCATTACCAGCCAAAATACAATCTTGAGACTGGTGAGGTGTTTGGCGCAGAGGCGCTCGTTCGGTGGGAGCTGCCGGACCGTGGCCTTATTCTGCCGTCCGACTTTATTCCAATTGCGGAAGACTCGAACCTTATTATCGAAATAGGTGAGTGGGTCCTCGACAAAGTCTGCGAGGACTTTCGTGTATGGCAGCGATCAGCATCGTCGCCCGGCCGAGTCTCGGTCAACCTGTCCCTGAAACAACTCCGGCAACCCAACTTTACCAATCGCATCGGCGCGATAATGAGAGGCCACGAGGTATCTCCCACATCACTCGAACTCGAGATTACTGAATCGACAATGATGGAGAACCCCAAGCGTACGATCAAACTTTTGGACCAGTTGTACGCACTTGGCCTGCACCTGGCCATCGACGACTTCGGAACCGGTTATTCATCACTGAGCGCGTTGCAACAATTTCCAATCAGCACACTGAAGATTGATAAGTCGTTCGTGCGAGATGTTGCATCGAACCCTGACGATGCGACGATTGTCGGGACAATCGTGCAAATGGGCCACAATCTTAAGCTGGACGTTGTTGCCGAAGGCGTCGAAAACGAAGACCAGCTGAACTTCCTGCAGAGCCTTAACTGTACATATGTTCAGGGGCTGCTGTTCGGTGAGCCAATGAGTTCTGACAATTATCTCGAGCTCTTGCTCTCCCAGGCCGACGGGACCGATACCTATCGGGCGCTGTTCGGCTGACGACTTCACTCCACCGCGGCAAAATGATTAAATACGCGGATATTCTTTAACCCGTCCGGCGCCAGCGCGGCTTACCCAGAGTAAAACTCATCCTATGAACAGACTTATCAAGATTTCTTTCGCCACCCTGTTTCTGCTTTCATCGTCAGTCGCGTTAGCCTGCGACTACCCGGAGCGCCCCTCGATCCCGGACGGAACAGCAGCATCTAAAGATGAACTGATTTCTGCCAAAAACTCAGTCCAGGACTTCATGGCCAAAGTGGACGAGTACCTCACCTGCGTCGAGGGTGAAGAGAAAGCCGCGGTAGAAGAAATGGACAACCCCTCAGAAGATGTGCTGCGGCGCCGAGACGAGATGTTGAATAAGAAGTTCGATGCGGCCAATGAAGAAAAAGCACTTCTCGGCGAGCAGTTTAATCAGGAGATTCGCGCTTACAACAAAAAGCTCAAGGAAGCGAAGGAGTAATTTTCGGCCGCCTGTTTAGAGGCGATTGATTTCGCGCCGGAGATCGTGTTTGTCTTCGGTGACAATTCGCTCCAGGACACGAATACGCTCTTCCAGCTGATCGAGCCTCTCGGTCTCGGCGTTGGTTATCTCGTCGCTCGCGTTCTTTTCAAGACGCAGCCTGGCTATTTTTTGAATTGTGGTCGCTGTCATCACGACGGCAACAATACAAACAACGTAGAAAAGCGTGTTCATTATCGAGCCCCTGGTTCGTTTCTAAAGTGTCTCAAAGATTCCTGAATTCCCTGTCAAGATTGTACCGTGACGACGTCACGTACTTCTCGATGCGAGCCAGTCTTTCATCAAGTTCCTGGTAACGCTGCTTCACCGCCTCTGCAGCCTGGACTCTCTCCTCGTTTTCGGCCTGGATTCTTTCTCTGCGCGTCAAACGCCGGCGCCTTTTTCGAACTTCTCGTTGCGCCAAGTACTCATGCCGCCCGGACTCGGCGGGCACGAGGAGCACAATCGCGATGTAGGCGGCAGCTGCGAAAGGCATCGCTACGAAGAACGCAATGATGAAGATCGCCCGGGTCGCGCACAGATTGAAGCCGAAGTAGTCAGCTATCCCTGCACAGACGCCGCCAAGAACGGCCCGGTCAGCATCACGAGCGAAGTGGCGTCCCGATGTGGATGCGTACACAGTCATGAATGTCTCCAGTAGTCGCGCTGGTTACGACGCCAGAACTCGTATTCGGATCGACTGCCCGAATACACCAGCGGCTTTTCCCTGACCAACAATGTGGCGCCGATGTATACCGCTGCCGTCAGCCAGAAGAACAGGACCAGGCAGACTATGGCGATGATGCGCACAGTGGATAAGCGAAAGTTGAATCTGTCAGCAATGCCCGCACACACTCCGAAGATCCATGCCCTCTCCTGATCGCGATACAGCCCACGTAGCGGACCGTAGTCTGTGTTCCAGGTGCGTTGAGTCATTTTTGTTTCCTTCTGATGGATTCGCATTCAACCCTGTGCAATGTTCTTGTCTTCATCATCCGTGTTGCCAGCGACGCGTTTTTTTAACGCATCGAGTTCTTCCCTGACGGAGTCCTCTGCCTCAAGGCTTGCGAACTCATGGTCCAGGTCTTTGGGCAACCCGAGGTCATAAGCCTCGACCCGACCTTCGACGTCGTCAATGCGTCTTGTGTATTGCTCGAAACGAATCATGGCATCGTCAATTTTGTAGTCGTAGATCTTCTTTCTCACGGCAAGCCGGCTGCTCGCTGTCTTGTGGCGCGCCAGAAGCGCCTTTTGCCGTGTCTTTGCGTCTTCGAGCTTGGCCTCGAGTCTGGCAATATCTTCGTTCAGTTTGTTCAAGCCTTCATCGACAGCAAGGTAATCCTGCTTAAGCGCTTCGGCAGCCGTAGCAACGCGAGACTTCTCGATCAGCGCGGCCTTGGCAAGATCCTCGCGGCCCTTGCGTATTGCGAGTTCGGCCTTGTCTTCCCAGTCACGTTGCTCCCGGTCGACCGATTCGAGTTTGCGATTCAGGTCTTTCTTGTCGGCGATAGACCTGGCGGCCGCGGAACGTACTTCGACCAGCGTGTCTTCCATCTCCTGAATCATCAGGCGCACGATTTTCTCGGGGTCTTCGGCTTTGTCGAGAATCGCGTTGATGTTGGAGTTCACGATGTCACTGAATCTCGTGAAAATACCCATGGATATATCCTCATTTTGGATGAAACCTGCCATAAGTGTTGCAGCATTTGTGCCAACTCCGGGCTCCTCGTTCAAGTTATTGTATTAAAAAGGATTTACTTCACTAGTGGCGCGTTGAGGGGGGATCGAGTTTGGTCATTTTTACTGCTTTTTGGCTTTTTTCACCAGTTTCTGGTCCAATTCACTAATGCCCGTTCACAGACCCGATCAACACATCATTGGTGAGGCACCCGCCTTTCTCGAAATGCTCGAGCACGTGTCGCGTGCGGCCCCCCTGGACAAGCCCGTACTCGTTGTCGGCGAGCGCGGCACCGGTAAAGAGCTAATTGCCTCGAGGCTCCACTTCCTGTCAGACCGCTGGGAGCAGAACGTGGTAAAGGTCAACTGCGCCGCGTTGACCGAGTCGATACTCGAATCCGAACTCTTCGGCCATGAAGCCGGCGCTTTTACGGGGGCGGTCAAGACACACATCGGTCACTTCGAGCGAGCCGACGGCGGCACGATGATTCTCGACGAACTCGCCACCATAACGCTGCGCATGCAAGAGAAGATCCTGCGTGTCATCGAATACGGCGAGATTCAGCGTGTCGGCGGTAGCGCAACACTGCACGTCGACGTGCGCATTGTCGGATCAACAAATTCGGATCTGCAGGCTCTGGCGGCGTCGGGCCAGTTTCGTAAGGACCTTCTTGACCGGCTTGCTTTTGACGTCGTAACAATTCCACCACTACGGGAACGTCTCGAGGATGTGATGACCCTGGCGCACGCATTCGCCGTGAACATGGCCAGCGAACTGAAACATTCCTATTTCCCAGGATTCGCACCGCGCGCGGCTTCGGCACTGCTGAAACACAGCTGGCCAGGTAATGTCAGGGAACTGAAAAACACGATAGAACGATCAGTTTACCGCGCAGATGATCCTGAGCGGCCGATCTCGAATATTGCGTTTGATCCCTTCGATTCACCGTTCAAGCTGGTAAGTGCGCCGGATACTCCCGGGACCGTTCGGCAACAACGCCGCGCGCCGTTGCTGCCAGCTGACCTGACGCAGCGCCTGGTCGACGTGGAAAAGGACCTGCTGCTGGCCGCGCTGGACAAGGCCCGATTCAACCAGCGATTGGCCGCAGATCTTCTCAGCCTCAGCTACCACCAGTTTCGCGGCAAATTGAAGAAGCACGGCATCTCGGGCCGACCGATAAACAGCTAGGTATCGTCTCGATAGCGCCTGACGTAGATCGCCGCCGTGATGAAAAGACCGGCAACGATGATACCCGCCCACATTTGCGGGCTTGCCAGGAACCTGCCGATATCGATGAAGCCGAGCAGGCTGACTGCGTCAGCTTCGGCAATGAATCGCTCTTCATCGAAGAACAGCTCCGGGTTGATGCCTTTAAATATCGGCAGGTGATCAAAGCGAGTTTTTATGGCATCAAAGATCAGGTGCGTGCGCAATACCCAGTACTCAAGTGTCGGCAGCAGGACCAATGGCAAAAATGCCATGAGCAGCGGCGAACGCTTGGTCCATGCCGATACAAACAGGAACCAGCCGATAAACGGTGAAAACCAGATAGGCAACATTAGCGTGATAATGAGAATCGCCGCCCATACGTCGAATAACGGCGCCGATTTCCAGATCAGGAGCATGGAACTGCCACCCTGGATGCCGACGAAGATGCTCGTTATCAGGAGAATGACCAGGTGCGCAATTACGATGACTGCAAAGGCAATTAAAGGAATTGCGAGGGCCGCTGTCAGGAATTTGGAAACTACGGTTTCCGCGTCGGTGATCGGCAATGATCGCCAGAACAGAATGCTCTTGCTTTTACGTTCGGCATACAGAGAATCGAGACAATAAAAAACAGTCAGGATCGCGCCCGCAAAAAGGAAGGGCATAGTGTTGCCGATCAAAAGCGCCATGAGTGCTGCCCGACGTTCTGCATCGCCAGCAAGATTCTGCGCGCCGACAATGCCGATGTCGACGATCTCCTGGTAGCCGGAGGCGAACACGAATGCGGTTAGTATTGTCAGAATCATCACCAGGGCGACGACCGCGGGTGTGACGTATAGCGATCGGTGCTCCCAAAGCTCGCGACGTACCAGTGCCAGTTGATTCGCAATCATGCTGCTGCCCCCTTGACCTTGGCTACGAACAGATCCGCGACTGACGGTGTATGTGATTCACCGAGACCATCAAGTCGCTCCTTGCTAACACCCTCGAAGGTCATGGCCTTTTTGCCGAAGACATCACGCTCATAGATCGGTCCCAACTGCCGGGCCTTGTCGGCATTCTCACCCGAGGTCATGAGTTCTGTGTAAGTGTCGGGCAATGCATCCATGCTCGAGTCGAGCAGTATGCGGCCATCGTGAATAAACATGATGTCGGTCATCAGGTGCTCGATTTCCTCGACCTGGTGCGTGGTGATCAGAATCGTGCGCTCGCCGTCAAAGTAGTCACTCAACAGGTTGCTGTAGAATTCTTTGCGGAAGATGATATCGAGCCCGAGTGTGGGTTCATCGAGAACGAGGAGTTTTGCATCGATTGCCGCGATGATCGACAGATGCAGCTGCGTGACCATGCCTTTCGACAATTCGCGAACCTTGGCGTTTTTTCGCACTTTGGTTCGAGACAGCAGTTCTTCGGCGCGCGAACGTGTGAAATTGGGGTGCGTCGCCTCCATGAAGTCGAGAAGCTGCGAGACTTTAATCCATCGCGGCAGCACGGCTACGTCAGCGATGAAACAGATGTTCTGCATCAGTTTCTTGCGCTGCTTGAATGGATCCAGGCCCAGTACGGAAAGCTGACCTTCACAGTCTGTCAGCCCAAGCACAGCCTTTAGCAAGGTTGTCTTTCCGGCGCCGTTCGGACCGAACAACCCCATGATTTTTCCCTTTTCGATTTCGAAGCTGACGTTGTCAACGGCGCGCACGTCGCCATAGCGCTTCGATACGTTAGTGGCAGTGACCAGGCTAGTCATTCTTGTCTCCGGCGTCGTCTGTCTTCTTGGCCTCATCGAGAAGTGTGGTGGGATCCAGGCCGAGGCGCTCTATAGTTGCGACAACATTGGGCCATTCCTTGTCGAGGAATCGCTGCCGCTCGTCCTTCAGTAACTGTATGCGCGCACCGTCTGTGACGAACATGCCGCGGCCGCGCTTCTTCTCCACCAGCCCTTCGTCAACGAGCTCCTGATAGCCCTTCAGGACGGTCAGGGGATTGAGCCGATACTCCGCAGCAACGTTGCGTACCGAAGGCAGCGCATCGCCATCGCCAAGGACGTCCTCCAGGATCATCGCAACAACGCGGTCCCGGAGTTGCCGGTAGATCGGCAGATCTTCACTCCATTTAGGGTCCATTCGAGATGCCCTGTAAAAAGGCGCCGGCCACGTTCTCGGGCCGGCGCAACAACTCCGTCGCTACTTTACTCGCCGTTGTGACGGAAACTGGATAATTGGTGCTCAGCTCAAATTCCCCTTCAATTTACTCAGTCTGTGATCGTGAGCCGGATTTCAATGACATCTCGGACCTCATCGACGGCAGCTTTTCGAACATGTGCATCTGCCTGGCCAGCGACGAGCGCCAACGTCATCAGGGCCATAATGGTCAGGCCGACAATTTCGTTGAGGTATCGTTCAAATAAAGCCTTCATCGCTGTTACTCCAAGTGGTGCTGCTGTGCCCGGTGAGCTAGTGTTATAGTTGACTATAACACTAATAACGATGATTGCAAGCTTTTTTCACTGCTTTCTAGACCGATTCCCCGATGTCGCACGTTTATTGAGAATATGGCAACAAACGTACAGGCGATCAGGGGCGGACAAGTGGCGCTTTCGTACACGGCGGAGCTCGCCTATGCTCGTCCTATGGACAACGTGCCTGACGACAGCGCCCTGATGCTTCGCTACCGTGACGGCGACCTCGCGGCCTTTGAAGTTCTCTATCGGCGACATAATGATGCTGTTTTTCGCTACTTGTTGCGCCTGTGCCGGCATCGCGCAACCGCCGAGGATGTGTTCCAGGACGTCTGGGGCAAGATCGTCAAAGCACGAGACAGTTATCGTCCGACCGCTAAATTCTCGACCTTCCTGTATCGCGTCGCACACAACTGCTTCATCGACCACATCCGGCGCAATAAGCGTCACACACAAACCGCGACCATGGAACCTGACAGCCAGCCAGACCAGGCTGACCTGCCGGAAGTTGAAGCCGAGCGCAGCCTTGCCCGGCGCCGTCTCGAAGCGGCGCTGCAGGAATTGCCAGAGGAGCAGCGGGATGTGTTCCTGTTGAGCGAGGAGGCCGGGCTCACCCTTGACCAGATCGCCTTCGTTACCGACAGCAACCGCGAAACAGCAAAGAGCCGATTGCGCTACGCCGTGAACAAGCTGCGCGCAGCAATCGACGAGCCCCTGAGGACATCATGACCGAAGACCGCAACCAATCCGACGCGACGACGGACACGTTCGTGAGTCAGGCTTATCGCGACCTCGCGAATGAACGGACGCCCGAACATCTCGACCGGACAGTACTCCGGGCCGCCGCCAAAGAAGCGCGCCCGCGTTATTCAAAATTTATTGCCTGGACACGCCCAACGGCCTGGGCCGCAACCGTGATGCTCTCGGTCGCGCTGGTTCTCGAGGTGACGAATGCACCATCGCCTGGCGTCGCGTCGTTTGATGAAACGATCAGCGCATCCGAAGTCCGGTCGCCCGAGGCGGATGCAAAAGACGACAGACCGGTCGATTCGATCGAGGAGTCTGTGGTGCCCGCCAGCGAACGCGTGAAAAAGCAACGCAATGACATGCGCCAGAAGGCCACGGCCACTGCAGAGCAGGAAATTGAACCGCAGCAGCCGGCAGGCCCCGCTGTCATGGAACAGGAACTCGCGGCTGGTCGATCACTTGCAGCAGCTGACGCATTCAGTGCTCCCGTCGCGGACTGCGACGAGGACGCCGTCGCGACACCGCAGACCTGGTTTGAGTGCATCGTCGCCCTGGAAAACGCTGGCCGGGATGAGGCGGCCCGAGAACAGAGGGCTTTGCTCGCAGAGGCTTTCCCGGACTTCGATCCCCGCTGAGTTTCGGTATGTCACGAGTGATGCCCGGCGCAGGCGGTGTTAAAATCGCCGCCCGCCAATAACGCGTATTCAACGCACACCCAGGACACCACGATGAAGTCACCTGTACGAGTCACAATTACCGGCGCAGCCGGACAGATCGGTTATCAACTTGCCTTTCGTATCGCATCCGGACAGATGCTTGGATCGGATCAGCCGGTCATTTTGCAACTGCTGGAAATCCCCCCGGCCCTGCCCGCGCTAAACGGCGTTGTTATGGAGCTGGACGACTGCGCATTTACAACGCTTGCGGGCATTGTCGCGACAGACGATCCGGATGCGGCCTTCAAAGACAGTGACTACGCATTGCTGGTCGGCGCACGGCCGCGCGGACCTGGCATGGAGCGCAAGGACTTGCTGGAGGCCAATGCGGCGATCTTCTCGGTCCAGGGAAAATCGATCAACGAGCATGCGAGCCGCGACATTCGTGTCCTCGTTGTGGGCAACCCGGCAAACACGAATGCCCTGATCACGCAGAGCAACGCACCCGACATCAATCCGGCATATTTCACGGCCATGACGCGTCTCGATCACAATCGTGCAATGGCGCAACTGGCGCATAAGACAGGCAACCATGTCAGTGATGTTCACAACATGACGATCTGGGGAAACCATTCAGCCACGCAGTACCCGGATATCCATCACGCCAATGTGAATGGGCAGGCCGCGAGCGAACTCGTTGACCAGGCATGGCTTACCGACGAATTCATACCGCTTGTTCAGCAACGTGGCGCAGCGATCATTGCCGCGCGTGGCGCTTCATCGGCGGCTTCGGCGGCTTCGGCCGCAATCGACCACATGCACACGTGGGCGCTGGGCACGCCGGCTGACGACTGGGTGAGCATGGGCATCCCCGCCGATGGCAGCTACGGCATCGAGCCCGGCATTATTTACTCCTACCCCGTGCGTTGCAGTGGTGGCAATTACGAGATCGTGCAGGGCCTCGAGATCAGCGACTTCAGTCGTGAACGCATGAGTGCTACCGAGGCCGAACTTCGGGAAGAGCGCGCGGCGATCGAGAAATTGCTTTGATGTGATGTCAAACATGGCAGGCCCTGCGCCCCGGTGATAGGGTTTGCCATGGCAGTTGCATTGCCCTGAGGTAGCATTTTGTCCAGTTTCTTAATTAGCTTTTCGTGGTTGCTGCTGTTTGTCGGCGGCGGCATTTTTCTCGCCTATCAACGTATAGACCTGCGTACGTCGACGATCGCGACGGGCCTGGCCCTGCTCGCCTATACGATTTTCGGCAACGGCTGGTGGCTGTGGCTATTGCTGCTGTGGGCCCTGTTCGGCTTGATGATCATTCCGAACCTGGTGGAACTGCGGCGCGAGAAAATTACGCGACCACTGCTGGACATCTACCGCAAAATGCTGCCGTCGATGTCCGACACAGAACGCGAAGCGCTCGAGGCCGGCAACGTCTGGTGGGACGGTCAGCTGTTTTCCGGGATGCCCGATTGTGAACAGCTCATGAGGTTGCCGGCACCCGAGTTGTCCGAAGAAGAGCAGGCCTTCATCGACGGCCCGTGCGAAGAACTCTGTCGCATGATTGACGATTGGCAGATCTGCCACGAACTCGCGGACATACCAAAGAATGTCTGGGAGTACATCATCGAGCATCGCTTCTTCGCGATGATCATTCCGAAAAAATACGGCGGACTTGAGTTCTCGCCCTACGCCAGCGCGATGGTCCTGACCAAGTTAGGTGGTCGCAGCGCCACCGTCGGGTCGACGGTCGGCGTGCCGAACTCTCTCGGTCCAGCCGAATTGCTGCTGCACTACGGCACCGATGAACAGAAGGATCACTACCTCCCGGGTCTCGCCGCCGGCACCGAGATTCCGTGTTTCGCGTTGACCTCGACAGAGGCAGGCTCCGATGCTGCCGCACTGATTGATAACGGAGTGGTTTGCAAGGGCAAATGGAATGGCAAGACCATCACCGGTATCAAACTCAACTGGGACAAGCGTTACATTACGCTCGCGCCGGTCGCAACCGTGCTCGGACTCGCCTTCAAGCTTCGTGACCCTGATGGCCTGATTGGCGACACGGAAGACTGCGGCATCACGGCGGCACTGATTCCGACCGATACTCCCGGCGTAACGATCGGCCGCCGACACAATCCACTGTCGATTCCATTCCAGAATGGCCCGACATCGGGCGAAGACGTATTCGTGCCACTCGACTGCATCATCGGTGGCCCGGAGATGGCCGGCAAGGGATGGAGAATGCTCGTCGAGCTGCTGTCGGTCGGGCGTGCGATATCGCTGCCAGCTGCATCATGCGGCGGTGGCCAAACCGCAAGCTATGCGTCCGGTGCCTACACACGTATTCGCAAGCAGTTCAACACCTCGATAGCGAACTTCGAGGGTGTTGGCGAAGCGCTGGCCCGCATCGGTGGCAACACTTACATCATCAACGCTGCGTTGTCCGTGACATCAGCAGCGATCGGCCAGGGCGAAAAACCGGCCGTGCCGTCAGCCATTCTCAAGTACCACTGCACCGAGCTCGGCCGCAAAATCGCGAACGACTGCATGGACGTCCATGGTGGCAAAGCCATCATGATGGGCCCGAACAATTACGCTGGCCGCCCCTACATGGCGACGCCAATCTCGATCACTGTTGAGGGCGCGAATATTCTGACACGCAGCCTCATCATTTACGGTCAGGGCGCGATTCGTTGTCATCCGTTCGTACTGCCGGAGATGCTTGCAGCGGGCGACGAGGATACGGACCGCGGGCTGATCCGGTTCGACAAGGCGTTGTTTGGGCATATTGGCTATGCCATCAGTAACCTCGCGCGGTCGTTTTTCCTTGCGCTGACGCACGCGAAGTTTAGTCGCGTGCCCTTAAACACGCCGACACGC
>Ga0193948_1000090_pt1 | contig 13312 bp, 11 predicted proteins | sample FRT_12_MG_FD_161659 | JGI IMG/M metagenome (GOLD analysis project Ga0193948, IMG submission 161659) | Sediment microbial communities from the Broadkill River, Lewes, Delaware, United States - FRT_1-2_MG | ecosystem: Environmental > Aquatic > Freshwater > River > Sediment | place: USA: Delaware... | reverse complement strand
GTTTTTGGCCGGCAAGCGAACTTATGACTGACAGCGAAACCAAATTTCGCGGCATTCCCGTTGTGGAGAGTGGCCGCAAGTACCAGACCGATGCGGGTTTTTCGGCGATCAAGAACGGCGTGAAGCACCGTAGCGACGCCGAACCTGTCGCGCATGGCCAGAAGCCGAAATGGCTGCGAGCCAAGATGCCGTCGGGGAAGGGTTACTCGAATACGCGCGAGATCGTGCACGAGCAGCGTTTGAGCACAGTCTGCGAAGAGTCCATGTGTCCCAATATCGGCGAATGCTGGAATGCCGGGACAGCCACGATCATGGTGCTGGGCTCCGTCTGCACCCGGGCGTGCCGCTTCTGTGCCGTGGACACGGGCAATCCGAAGGGCTGGCTGGATGCCGAAGAGCCGGCGAACACTGGCCGTGCCGTAAGACTCATGGGCCTGGAATACGTCGTCATAACGTCCGTCGACCGCGATGACCTGCCGGATGGCGGCGCGTCGCACTACGCCGCGTGCGTGCGGGAGATCAAGGCGCGCAATCCCGCCACGGCCGTGGAAGCCCTGACGCCGGATTTCAATGGCGTGCATGAGCATGTCGAGGTCGTCGTCGATTCGGGTCTCGACGTGTTCGCGCAGAATGTCGAGACCGTGCGGCGCCTCACGCACCCGGTGCGTGATCCGCGGGCCGGGTACGAGCAGACGCTCGATGTGCTTCGGCACGCCAAACGTCATCGCCCCGAGGTGCTGACGAAGACCAGCCTGATGCTCGGGCTCGGCGAACGCGACAGCGAGATCATGAAGACGATGGACGACCTGCGCGAGGCAGGCGTCGATATTTTGACGCTCGGGCAGTATCTCCGGCCGACGCCGTATCATCTCGCGGTCGAACGTTACGTGACGCCCGACGAGTTCGAGGCGTATCGCACGGAAGGTCTCGAGCGCGGCTTCGTCGAAGTCGTGGCAGGACCCATGGTGCGCTCGAGCTACCGCGCCGAGCAGGTCCTGCAGAAAAACAATGTCGGCCTGGCCGTCGGCTGATACTGGCAACGGCATTCCAGGGACAGGATGATAATGGAGTTTCTCAGCGAGTACGGGTTGTTTCTCCTGAAGGCCATGACGATCGTCATAGCGATCGTAATTGTCATGGCGGCGGGCGCGGCGGCAGGCCGGAAAGCAACCCAGGATCACCTCGAGGTCGAAAACCTCAACAAGAAATACCGCAAGACGGCTGCCGCGTTACGCTCCGCCGTCATGAAAAAAGACGAACGCAAGAAGCAGGCGAAGCGAGACAAGAAACAGCAAAAAGCGGAAGAGAAGCGCGGCAGCCGGCCGCGCAGTTTTGTCATCGATTTCAAGGGCGACCTCAAGGCGAGCGCCGTATCCTCGTTGCGCGAGGAAGTGAGTGCCGTGCTCGACGTGGCGACGCCCGACGACGAGGTCATCGTGCGGCTCGAAAATCCCGGCGGAATCGTCCACGAGCACGGTCTCGCCGCGTCGCAACTCGCGCGGGTCCGCGAGCACGACATTCCGCTTGTCGTCTGCGTCGATAAAGTTGCGGCCAGCGGCGGTTACCTGATGGCCTGCGTTGCATCGAAAATCTATGCGGCGCCGTTTGCCATCCTCGGGTCCATCGGGGTACTGGCGCAGTTACCCAATTTCAATCGCCTGCTGGACAGTCACGGCATCGATTTCGAGCAGATTTCGGCCGGCAAGTACAAGCGCACCGTTACGATGTTCGGCAAGAACACCGACGAGGATCGCGCGAAGCTCAAGGAAGAACTCGAAGACGTACACACGCTGTTCAAGGCAGCCGTCGGCCGCTACCGCACGGAGCTGGATCTCGAGGCCATCGCCACGGGCGAGCACTGGTACGGCACGCGCGCCCTGGAACTCGGCCTCGCCGACGAAATACTGACCAGTGACGAACTGCTGCTGCAGCGGGCCAGCGAACGCGACCTGTATCACGTGAGCTACAAGATCAAGCAGCCGCTGCAAAAGCGTATCATGTCGAACATCGACGGTACGCTGGAGAAGGTCGATGCAGTCAGCTGGCGGCGGCGCTTCGAGTCGCGGTTGCCGCGCAGCCCCTGGAACTGAGTCAACGCCTGGTGGTCAAAATCGTTACACAGGAGTAACCATGGCCCAGCTAAACCTCAAATCATTGATTTCCCTGGCATTGGTCGCCTTTGCCGGTGTTGCGTGTTCGACTTCCCCGACCGGACGCTCGCAGATGGTTCTCAAGAACGACCAGGAACTGTCGGTCGAGGCTGCCCGCCAGTTCGCGGAGATGAAGGCGAACATGCCGCTCGAAACGGACCGGACGAAGATCGACTATATTCACTGCGTCGCGCAGGCGGTGGTGATGGAGCTGCCGCCCGACTATCGCGATCTCGACTGGGAGATGGCTATTTTCCAGTCGGACTCGGTTAATGCGTTCGCCATGCCGGGCGGGAAGATCGGCGTCATGACCGGCATTCTCAAGGCCGCACAGAACCAGGACCAGCTCGCGGCCGTCATCGGCCATGAAATCGCACACGTAACCGCGCGTCATGCCAATGAGCGTGCATCACGCGGTTCGTTCTCCAATGTTGGTGTGCAGGTTGCCGCGGTGCTGCTCGGCGGCGGTCACCAGGGAGCGACTTACTCGGCCTACGAAGCACTGCAGGCTGGCGCGGCGCTCGGCATCATGTTGCCGTTCTCGCGCTCTCAGGAAAGCGAGGCGGACGTCATTGGTCTCGAATACATGGCGAAGGCCGGTTTCGATCCGCGCGAGAGCGTGCCGCTCTGGCAGAACATGGGTCAGGAAGCGGAGGCGGCGCCCGCGGAATTTCTGTCGACGCACCCCTCCAGCGAGAAGCGCATCGACCAGCTGGTTGCCCAGTTCGGAACGACGCTGAAGCTCTACAACGAGGCGAAGCAGGCCGGAAAGACGCCCTCTTGTAGCATGTAGTGCCGTCCGGGCCGTCCTTCAAAGACCACTTTTCTGTGCAGTCTGCGGGCTACGCCCGACACCGGCCGCATTATCCCGATGAACTGTTCACCTATCTCGCGGGCCTCGCTGGCCGCCGGCTTGCATGGGACTGCGCGACCGGCAACGGGCAGGCGGCGATTGCCCTCGCGCGGTATTTCGATCGAGTCGTTGCCACCGATGCAAGCCGGGCGCAGATCGATGCGGCAACCGCCCACCCCGCCGTCAGCTATCGCGTTGCCACCGCCGAGGCATCCGGGCTGGACGACGAGTCCGCGGACCTCGTCACCGTCGGCCAGGCACTGCACTGGTTTGATACCGCGCGTTTTTTTGCCGAAGCGTCCCGGGTACTGGTCGCCGGAGGGATCCTGGCAGCCTGGTGCTACGAATTGTGCACGGTCTGTCCCGCGTGCGATTCGATTGTCCAACGCCTGTACACGGTAATCGTCGGTCCGTTCTGGCCGAAGGAGCGGCACCTGATCGAGGACCGTTACGCTGGCATCGAATTTCCCGGGGTGGCGCTGGCCCCGCCGTGTTTCGAGATGACAGCGAAGTGGACCGCCGACGACATGCTCGGCTACCTGCGCACCTGGTCGGCCTCCCAGCGTTACCTGCGCGAGCACGGCGAGGACCCGATCGAACTGGTCGAGAAGGAGTTGCGCCGGGCCTGGGGTTCGGCGCTGCGAACCGTGCGGTGGCCGCTGACGGTCAGGGTCACGCGGCTTTGAGTTCGTCTCGCACGCGGTTTTTTGCGAAGATAGCGCCTCCGGGATACGGGTCAGGGGCTTTGAACACGCATTTTCCAGTTGCTCGTCGATGCATATTGCTGCTCGCGCCGCTTGCGCTTGCAGGCTGCACATTCCTCGAAGACCTCTACACGGGGCAGTCCGGCGAGGCGCGGCCCGAGCCGGTGCCGCTGGCAGCACGCCCCGTGGGAGAGCCGATCTCGCGAAACTACTTTGTGCTGGAGACTGAGGCACAATCTGTCGTCGGCGCCCCCCAGATCGTCTACACCGATGCCCAGAACACCCTGTCCGACCTGGCTCGCGAGTACGGGCTCGGTTACGACGAGATCCTCGCCGCCAATCCCGACGTCGATCCCTGGCTGCCGGGTGACCGAACCCCGGTTCTGCTGCCGACGCAATACATCATTCCGGACGTCCCGCGCGAAGGCGTCGTGCTCAATATAGCCTCGAAGCGGCTGTTCTATTTCCCGGAAGCGGCCGAGGGAGAGGCGCAGACGGTTCTGACCTATCCGATCGGAATAGGGCGCGTCGGCTGGGAGACACCTGTCGGCACGACGGAAGTCGTGTCGAAAGCGGCCGATCCGCACTGGTTCCCACCGGCGTCGGTGCGCCGCGAGCATGAGGAAATGGGCGACCCGTTGCCTTCCGTGGTGCCGCCGGGACCGGACAATCCGCTGGGTTCGCACGTGCTCAAACTGGCGATGCCCGGCTACCTGATCCACGGCACCAACCAGCCCTACGGCGTCGGCATGCGCGTCAGCCATGGTTGCGTGCGGCTGTATCCCGAGAATATCGAGCTTCTGTATTCGCTGGTGCCGAAGGGCGAGACTGTGCGCATCATCAACGAGCCTTACCTGCTCGGATGGCGCAACGGGGAGCTCTATTTCGAAGCGCATGCGCCGCTGGAAGACGACGCGATTCCTGCCGCGGAACGTCTCGGCGCCTTGCTGGAGATCGCCGGGGACGAAGCAGGTCTCAGCGACCGCGATGCGGATCACATTCGATCCCTGGCCAGCACCGCAAACGGCATACCCTCTCTCGTGAGTTACCACGATGCGCACGAGGTCTTCGCGCGTGCGAGCGTCGTTCGAAATACGGTCGAGCCCGATCCGAATGCGCCGACGCTCACAGAGGTACGCGAGCTCATCGACGAAGTGATGGCCGAGGAGCCGGAGCCAGAGGAACAGGATTTGTGAACGACTGGCTCGACGTGATGCTCGAGGAGATCGCCCGCAAACAACGCGAAGCACGCGAAGCCGAGGAAGAACGTAAACGGCGCGAGCAAGAGGCGGAAAAAACGGGCGACGATCAGTCGAAGTAACGTGAGAATTCCGCCGGCAGTTTGTCGGCGTCGACAGCCGTGGCCTGCGTCGCCGGTAACGGATTCGAATTGTAAGTGTTCCAGAACATCAACGATGCTTTGCGATGCTCCGCGCGTTTCGCATCGTGAAGCAGCGCCGCCATCGCTTTTCCCGTGTAGGTCGATTCGAGATCGAGGTCCAGCGCGTCGCGAGCCAGATCGATGGCCGCATCCGTTGCCGGCGTGCTTCGTGCGTAACCGTCACCGTAAAATTCGTGCCGCACCACGATCGCGGTACGCCGATGGAGATCGGCGGGAATCGCCGCGTCCAGCCGGTTGAGCATTAGAGCCGTCTTCACCATCAGTTGATCGAGCCGCTTGCGGTTCATGATAGGTTCCGGAGATACGCGGACAGCATGAACCTCGCTCTGCAGGCCCGCCAACGCGAGGCCGAGGGCGAGGCCTCCCGCCGAACCCATCGTTCCTGTTGCAATGTAGATTCGAGTCGGCGCATCGATTTCACCGGCAGCGACCTGGTGCGCGAATTCGAGTCCGGCGGCGACGTAACCAACCGTGCCCAGCCAGGATGAACCTCCCAGCGGGATGACCCAGCTGCGGCGCCCCCGGACATGCTCGCGCATCGTCTCGATCCGACAACGGTAATCGCCACCGTACGGGACGATCTCGGCACCGCATTGCAGGAGCAATCGCAAAACCTCCTTGGTGGCAGGTGATTTGACCTGGTGTGACAGCAGGCAGGTGCAACCGAGATCGAGGCGCTGGGCATACAGCGCCGTTGCCAGCGCGTGATTCGACGCCGCGGAGCCGAATGTAGCAACGCGCCTGGCGCGTTTTTCAATTGCGCGCTGCAGGAGATATTCCAGCTTGCGAAGTTTGTTACCGCCGTAATACGAACTCGTCAGGTTGTCGTACTTGATGCCGATGTCGCGCTTGCCGGCAGCTACCGGAATAGTGCCGGTACCTACCGGCGTTGGCAGGTTTGCGAGCGCTACCTTGCGCAGCTTGCCCGCGAGCGCCGGATAGGCGTTGACGAGGAATTCGGTCATGATGGCTCGCTCATATTGGCAATGAGCGATGGCATAAGCAAACCTCACTGATTAGAATGCGGGCACGGTAATCTGGCTCACGGAGAGCAAGTTGTCAGATGCGGCCGATCGTGGCATCACGGTCACAGAGATTGCGGCGATGGATCAGCCCATCAACGCAGCGCCCGAAACCACGGCTGCCTTTGTCGGACGTGCGCTTCGCGGCCCTCTGAATACGCCCGTTCTCGTTCACAACTTCGGAGAGTATCGCCGTCGCTTCGGTGACGTCTGGTCACGCTCGAGCCTTGGTCCCGCGGTGAAGCAGTTCTTCGACCACGGCGGCAGGAAGCTCTATGTCGTCCGCGTCGCAAACAACGCCCGCGCTGCGATGATCTGCCTGCCGGCGAGCGGATCTGCACTGGTGTTGCGTGCCGTGGAGCCGGGCTCCACGGAGTGCGTTCGGGCCGCTGTCGACTATGACGGCATCGATCCGGAGAACGACGAACTCTTCAACCTGACGTTACAACGCGTCGATCCGGATACGGGGCTGGTCTCCGACCAGGAGATGTATCGCAAGCTCAGTTATTGCGAGCAAGCCGATACATTCGTCGCGGATGCGCTGCTTTTGTCGTCGCTGGTTCGTGTCGAAAAGCCTTTTCCCTCGCACCGTCCCGAGGCAACGGCGCCAGAGGATTCCGGGTCCGGCTCGACCTACATCGACCATGCACAGGATGGCACCGACGGCCACGAATTGTCGGATTATGATCTCGTGGGCTCGCGCCCGGATAGCCGCGGCATCTTCGCGCTCGACCAGGTAGACCAGTTCGACATTCTCTACCTGCCGCCGCCAGGCAAGGGCATCGATACTGGGCCCGCGGCAGTGCTGGCGGCAGAACGCTATTGCCGCAGCCGCGGCGCCATGTTGATTGTCGACCCGCATGTCGGTTTCGAGACCCCCGAAGCCATGATGCGGGAGGTTCGCGAGCAGGGCTATGCGAGTCCGAACATGGTCGGCTACTTTCCTCGTCTTTCGGTTCGCAAGCACGGCGACACAGCGCCGCGCGCGGCGGGCGCAGCCATTGCCGGTCTGCTTTGCAAGCTCGACCGACTGCACGGGCCGTGGCAAACACTCGATCAACACGGCCTCGGTTTGAGCCGCGAGTTCGTACCGGCGGTCGTCGTCGACGAGGAAGATGTGCAGGTCCTGGTACGCGAGGGCATCAATGTCATCGTGCCGGGCCCGGCGGCCAAAGCGCGAGTGACGGGCTCGGCGACCATGGCGCGCGGCAGCGAGATGCAGCGTCCACTGGCAAGCCTGGCGGTGCGCCGGTTGTGCCTGCGGATCGTCAACTCGATCGAGCAGGCAAGCCGATGGGCGGTCTTCGAACCGGTCGACGAAACGCTTGCGCAACGTATCAGGAGCCAGGTTTTTGCGTTCCTGAGCGCCCTCGTGGATATGGGCGCGTTCATGAACGACCGAATCGACGTACAGTGCGACGCGGGACTGCGGGGCACACCAGCCGGAGCCGGACACGGTATTTCCATATTGATTTCATTCCAGCCACACGGCTGTGAAAAGCCCATATCCCTGACGCTGCACCAGTCCACGCAAGGCTTCCGGGTGGCCAGCACGGCTTTTGCGCCCGTCAACCGGCCCCAATGAAACTCGACAAGTTCATTCGTACCGTTCTCGGGCTTTTGATCGTCGTGGTGTTTTTCATCGCGATCGGGGCGCTGCTGTTCTTTACCCAGACCGCGCTGAACGTATGGGACCGGCTCCTCGAAGGGCCGTGGATACTGCGCTGGGGTTACGTGGGCGCGATGATCGGGCTCGTCGTCCTCGCGATCTACCTGATCTGGTTGCTGTTGATCCGACGCGGGAAGCCGGCGAGAACGAAATCGGCAACCGTGACGCCGCTGACCCGCGACGAGATCGAATCGCGCCTGCGCGATGCGGAAGCAGCCGGTGTCGACGTCAGCGATGCGCAGCAGGAACTCCGGGAACTGGCCGCTCGCCAGGCGGCAGGCGTCATTCACCTGTGCTTCTTCGGCGAAATCAGTACGGGAAAGAGCTCGCTTATCAAGGCGCTCGTCCCCGAAGCCGATGTCGCCATTGACGTCGTCGGGGGTTCGACCGGCGACGTGCGTCATTACCGGTGGCGGAACAGTGAGGGGATCGAGATCCTGCTGACCGACGTGCCCGGCACCGGGGGGCACGAAGAGGGGCTTGACGAGATGGCGCTCCAGGAAGCGCGGCGCGCGCACGTCGTGTTGTTCGTCTGTGATGGAGACCTGACACGGGCTGAGAGCCGGGATGTCGGGCACCTGCTTGCGCTCGGCAAGCCGCTGGTTCTTGTCATAAACAAGGCAGACCGGTTCACTGTCGAGGAACAGGCGGCAATCATGCAAACGCTTTTGCGCCGTGTCGACGATATGGGCGGGTCGCTGGAGCGGGACAAGATCGTGGCGGTATCGGCCGGCGGGGAGATGGATGTCGTGCAGCGTGGTGATGACGGTTCGGAGAGTGTCGTCCGGCGCAAGCGATCGGCGGACATCGGGGTGCTCGTCGTTGCCATCAATCGCGTGCTGGAGGACGAGAGCCAGCCGCTCGACGTGCGCCGGGACCGCGCCGTTTTCCGGCTCGCCGCGGAGAAGCTGGCGGAAGCGGAAGCGAAATACCGGGCGCAGCGCTCCGAGCAAATCATCCGCAATTCCACGCGCAAGGCGGTCATCGGTGCTCTCGCCGCCGTGAGTCCCGGGACCGATGTCATCATCCAGGGTTATATCGGCACCACGATGACGAAGGAGCTCTGTAAACTCTACGGTGCGGCGCCGAGAGACCTCGATATCGAGGAGTTCCTGGACCTGAGCCAGAGCCGGGTCGGCAAAGCAGTGCCGCTGACGCTGGCCGTTGCCGGCAACGGCCTGAAGGCGTTTCCGGGAATCGGCACGGTTGCCGGGGGGCTCGTTCACGCAGTCGCCTACGGCCTGATCTTCGACGCGCTGGGGCGCAGCCTGGTGCTGACGCTCGAGCGGCACGGTCAGCTCGTTCCCGAAGAGGCCGCGAAGGAATTCGAGGAAGGAATCAGTGAACATATTGAAGCGGGCGTTCGACGCGTTGCCAGGGTGGCCCTGGAAGAAAAAACGGACGCCGGCTGACGAGGAGGGTGGCGAAGACCACCTGAACCTTGCCCGCGAAAGTCTGCGCGAGCTGGTCAACGACACGCGGCTGCCGCCTGGTGTCCGCGAGTCGCTGGCGCATGATTACGAGGCCGTGCAGGCCATGCTCGACAAGCTCGAGCACGGCCACATCCACCTGGCCGCATTCGGCCGCGTCAGTACCGGCAAGTCGTCGCTGCTGAACGCCCTGATCGGGGAAGACCGGTTCACCGTGAGCCCGTTGCACGGTGAGACGAAGCAGTCCTCGATGCAGGCGTGGCGCGAGGAAGAGGCGGGCGGCGTCTACCTGATCGATACACCCGGCCTCGACGAGGCCGGCGGCGAGGAGCGGGAGCAGCTTGCGAAAGAGGTGGCTGGCCGCTCGGACCTCGTGCTGTTCGTGGTCGACGGCGACATTACGGAAACGGAACTCGACTCGCTCCGCACACTGCTGTCGCGCGGCCGGCCGGTCATCGTCGTGCTGAACAAACGTGACCTGTTTACGGCGGACGAGCAGGCGCAGCTGCTAGCGACGCTTCGCAAGCGCACCGACGGGCTGATCGACGCATCGCATATCATCGCGGCAGCTGCGCAGCCGCGGCCGCAAACCGTCATCGAGGTTGACGCAGACGGCAATGAGGCTGCGACGCAGCGGGTTCGTGCGCCGGACGTCGAAGAGCTGCGGGTGGCGCTTTGGGATATTCTCGACGCCGAGGGCAAGACCCTGGCCGCGCTCAACGCAAGCCTGTTCGCCGCTGATCTGAGCGACCAGGTAGGGCGGCGTATTCTCGCGGCGCGCCGGGAGATTGGCGACAGGCTCGTGCGCACCTACTGCGTTGGCAAGGGTATCGCGGTCGCGTTCAATCCCGTTCCGGTGGCGGACCTGTTCGCTGCCGCGTTCATCGACGTTGGCATGGTCGTGCACCTGTCGCGCGTATACGGTCTGCCGCTCAGCAAACGGGAGGCCGGTTCCCTCGTTGGTGTGATCGTCGCCGAGTCCGCCGCGCTGATGGGTACGGTCTGGGCACTGCATTTCGTCTCCAGCGCGCTCAAGGTCGGCACGGTCGGGTTATCCACCGTGCTGACGGCGGGCGCGCAGGGTGCCGTCGCGTATTACAGTACTTATGTCGTCGGGCGCATCGCCGCGGAGTACCTGGCGAAGGGCAAGTCGTGGGGCGATGGCGGACCGAAAAAGGTGGTGCAGCGGATACTCGACGACCTGGATCGTGAGACGGTGCTGCGAGACGCCAAACGCGAGATTCGCGCGCGGCTCAAGCTGGGGTGAGAGTATTCGTGTGGACAGGCAGGCCCGGCTCGAGAGGATTTACGAGACCATTCGCGACATTCCCCGCGGCTGCGTGGCAAGCTATGGGCAGATCGCCGAAATCGCGGGCATACCGCGCGGGGCGCGGCAGGTTGGCTGGGCGCTGAAACACCTGCCGGAATGGCAGGACGTACCCTGGCACCGGGTTATCACCGCCTCGGGGAGAATCGCGTTCGAGACAGGCAGTGCGCGTTTCGAAAAACAGCGCAGGCTGCTCGAGAAAGAAGGCATCACGGTTACCGCAGGCCGCGTCGACATGCGAAGGTATCGCTGGGAACCGCAGCTCGACGAGTTGTTGTGGAAGCCGACTTCGGCCTGGGATGAGCGTTGAATCGGGGAGGCAATAAAGTGACGACGGTAATCTTTTCGCACGGGCAGGAAAGCGGGCCCTGGGGCACCAAGATCAAGGCGATGGCCGCGATGGTGAAAGAGCTCGGCTGCAGCGCCGACAGCATCGACTACCAGGGTATCGCGGACCCGACCGAGCGGGTCGAGAAGCTGGTTGGGGCATGCGAAGGCATCGACGATACATTGATACTTGCCGGTTCCAGCATGGGCGGGCACGTCGCCACCGCCGCAGCGCAGCGAGTCAATGCTGCCGGGCTGTTCGTGCTGGCGCCCGCCTACTACATGGAAGGCTACGAAGAGCTCACGCCACCGCCGCCCGGGATTCCAACCTGTATCGTTCACGGCTGGCACGACGACGTCGTGCCCGCAGACAACAGCATTCGTTTTGCGAGGCAGTGCAAAGCGGAACTGCACCTGATCGACGGCGACCACAGGCTGACGGACAACATCACCGAAATCTGTGCTTACCTGAAGCGCTTCCTCGGCAGAATCAGGGTCGCCGCGGGCTAGCGCATTTTTATCCAAAATCAAGGGTTTGCAGGCCCCGTCTTTTCGGTAGACTGACTCGCCATGAACATCGGGGGAATTCTGTTGCGGCCGCTGTACTGGCTGGCCGGCAAGGTCTTCGCGATCTGGGCGCGCCCCGCGATCCAGCCGGAGGCACCGGGGGAGCTGATCGGCAACCCGGACGCAGCGGTCTGCTACGTCCTCGAGACGGGCGGGCTCGCCGACCTGCTGGCCCTGGAGCGCGCCTGCAAGCTTCACGGCCTGCCGTCGCCCAGCGAGTCGTTCAAATGTTGTAGCAGGCGCGAAGCGCGCCGTATCGTCGTCATGCGGCGCATGCAGGGTTTCTTTTTCCGGCGCCCTTCGACGAACGGCTCGGAGCGGCTGCGGCGGCTCGTCGAGGCGGCCGACGCAAAGCAGCAGGAACTCCTGTTGATCCCCGTCGCGATCTACTGGGGACGTTCGCCGCAAAAAGAGCACTCGGTGTTCAAGCTGCTGTTCGCCGAAAACTGGGACGTTGCCGGCAGGATCCGCAAGTTTTTTGCGACCCTGCTGCTCGGCCGTAATACCTTGCTGCGTTTCAGCGACCCGTTGCCGCTGAGTTCCATCATCGCCAGCGATCTCGATTCCGAGGTGGCCTTTCGCAAGGTGTCGCGAATCCTGCGCGTACACTTCCGGCAACGGCGCACGGCGACCGTGGGGCCGGATCTTTCGAATCGGCGCACGGTCGTCAACCAGGTATTGCGGACGCCGGGCGTGCGCAAGGCCATTGCGAACGAGGCGGGCGACGATCCGGCCGCGAAGGAAAAAGCGCGCAGGGATGCACGCGGATACGCCCTCGAAATTGCGGCGGACATCTCCTACCCGACGATCCGGGTGTTCGAGCGTCTCCTGCGGTGGCTCTGGACCAGGATTTACGACGGCGTCGACGTTGCCCACACGGAGCGACTGCACGAGGTGGCCAGGGACAAGGAGGTCATCTATGTGCCCTGCCATCGCAGCCATTTCGACTACCTGCTGCTCGGCTACGTCCTCTACGAGGAGGGCCTGCAGACGCCACACATCGCCGCCGGCATCAACCTCAATCTCCCGGTCGTCGGCCCGATACTGCGGCGCGGCGGTGCATTCTTCCTGCGCCGCAGCTTCAAGGGCAACCGGCTGTATGCGGCGGTGTTCGACGCGTACCTCGACCAGATACTGCAGCGCGGCTATTCCGTCGAGTACTTCGTCGAAGGCACTCGCAGCCGCACCGGCCGGCTGCTGGCGCCCAAGGGCGGCATGCTGGTCATGACCGTGCATTCCTATATAAAGAACCCGAAGCGCCCGATCGTCTTCGTGCCGGTCTACTTCGGGTATGAGAAGCTGATCGAGGGCGATTCCTTCATCAGCGAGCTGAGCGGCTCTGAAAAGAAAAAAGAGTCCCTTTTCGGCCTGGTCCGGTCCATCAAGGCGCTGCGCGAGAATTTCGGCAAGGTCTACGTGAACATCGCCGAGCCTATCGAGCTCGATGCGGTGCTCGACAACCTGAAGCCGGACTGGCGAGACGCGGTGCCCGAAGGCGGCGAGCGGCCGCCATGGCTGAGTGGCGTAGTCGACGAGCTCGGTATCGACATCATGAGCAACATTAATGCCGCAGCCGCCGTTACGCCGATAAGCCTGCTGGCCTATGTATTGCTGGCGACACCGAAACAGAAGATAGGGGCGCAGGAACTCAAACACCAGCTCGAGCTTTACCTGTCACTGATGAAAAAGTTCAGCTACTCCGAATCCGTCACGCTGCCGGATTGGTCCCCGGACAAGATCATTCGGCACGGCGAGAAACTCGACGTCATCAGCCGCACGTCGCACCCGATGGGGGACGTCATACACATGACCGAGCACACGGCGGTGCTCATGACCTATTTCCGTAACAACATCCTGCATT
>Ga0193948_1000087_pt1 | contig 13555 bp, 11 predicted proteins | sample FRT_12_MG_FD_161659 | JGI IMG/M metagenome (GOLD analysis project Ga0193948, IMG submission 161659) | Sediment microbial communities from the Broadkill River, Lewes, Delaware, United States - FRT_1-2_MG | ecosystem: Environmental > Aquatic > Freshwater > River > Sediment | place: USA: Delaware... | reverse complement strand
GTCGGTCAAAAGACTGGTTAAGTGTCTGTGTTCACGCGATAATTAACATTTCGCCAGCCACAGGTTTATTTCAAACTATATATCCAACTGATCACCTGGTTCTGCAGTTTCTCGGCAGATTTCGTATGCGCCTGTGGATCATTATGTAACAGCACAACAACATAACGTTTTCCTGTCGCGGTGGTAACGTATCCGGCCATCGACTGGACAAAATCCAGCAGACCGGTCTTGATATGCGCACGACCCTCCAGCGGTGCGTCGTCGAAACGATGTGCCATGGTACCGTCGTAGCCTGAAACGGGTAAGGCAGCGATAAACTCCGGCATGTAAGCCTGCTTATATACATGCAGTAAGAGTTTGCCCAACAGCCCGGCGCTGATCCGTGCATCTCGCGATAAGCCGGTACCCTGATCCAACTGCAGGGCGGGATGATCCAGGTCGTATTCGACCAGCCACGCTCTCACCGCGGCGATACCTTTTTCCGTGGTGCCAGGCGGATCAAACTGTTGCGCTCCAAGGGAAAGTAATATCTGGCGTGTCATCACATTGTTACTGAATTTGTTAACCAGTCGTACGGCTTCGGCAAGGGATACGGATGACTCTTCCAACACTTTCCTGGCGTCCGCCGGCACGATGCCCTGGGTTATCTTGCCATCCACACTGCCACCTAACTGGCTCCAGAGGGGTAGGAAAAAATGCTGGTAATGATCCCGCGTTCCACTGACACGACGGTAGAGCGTCCGTTTGTTACAGGCCCGTGCATAATTCCCGGTGAAGGTCACTTCAAGCATGCCTGCATTGTTTCTCGTCTCCAACGACAGTCTTTTCTGCCAGGCGTTGCAGCGGCCATTCACCAGCTTCACCTGGTTGATAATCTGTAATCTGGGGGACGCCGGAAACGGGGTTATCTTTACCGCCTGATCCGTCCCAGTATCGTCTATGTCAAAATGGAACTCTGTTGCCTGAAAACCCACCAGTACTGCGTTAGGTCCAACGTTGTAAGTTCGGTAAGGTTGTTGGTCAAAAGCAGCATAGTCTATCTTGCCGGGCTCGAAGTAAGAGTTATCTATCAGTACATCACCCTTGATGCGGTGTATACCGTGAATGGAAATCCGATTCAGCAGGCGCCAGAAACGTTCAGGCGTCAGATAAGGGTCTCCGTTACCACGAAAATACAAATTACCATTTAGGGTATTTCCTTCGATATTGCCGGTATACATCACTTCCGTGGACCAACGGTATCCCTGTCCAAGCAAGTCCAGGGCGGCAGCCGTGGTAAGCAGTTTAATGACCGACGCCGGATTGAGAAACCGATCAGCGTGAAAAGCAACCAGTGGCTTGTTATCTTCCACACCCTGAATGAACAGGCCAATGCCATCAGTAGTGAAATCCGCGCCTTTTATCGCCACTGCCAGTTCTGCTGGCAGCGCTGCCTCGGCAGCTGCGGTAACAGGCAGAAACAACACTGAAATCGCCCAAGCAGACTGCACAATCTTCATCGCAAACGAAACCATACGTGTTGGTATTCCCTTATACGCTGGCTCGATAGCCGGCATCCGGTATTATCACTACAGACTATTCGTCTGTCCTTCCCGATAATTCGTACTGATTGATAGTCCAGATATTTTTACTATTATCATCGCTGGCGCACGCATCTGTCACTGAAAATGGATAGTCCCGAATCGCGAATGGTACAGCCGCCGGCGCTTGGAAAGGTAGTGGAAATTCCACAAGTCGGTATGGTGGTCTAGCGATGGTTTATTCCCACGCGTGCCTGGCAAATGGCTGGAGGATGTCTGTGTCAGTTAACGTCTTAACAGCTCAGATGCTTCAACGGCGGGCCTGACCGACATCAGATTACAACAAAAGCAATCGGTCGCCCTGACACGCACGTATTCTATGGCATCGTGGGCCAGTGCGATCGCATGAGGTACCGCGGATTCAACGCAGTCTTGCCAGCCCCTGGGAAGATCAATCCGTAGTGGTTGCGGGTTTGCAAACATCGTCACCTCCGAAAGGGAATGCTTGATAGTTTCCAGTTGAAGCATACAATAGCAAGCATAGAATCTGAATGTTGTGGTCGGAAGCGTAAACCGAAAGATTAGCTGGACCGGGACACCGGAAATAACTGCGGACGACAGCATACACGCCGAACCATGAGCACCATAGACCTTCTGCGCCACGGTGAGCCAGACGGAGGACTGCGTTACCGAGGTGACGGAGTGGACGATCCCTTGAGCGAGCGCGGCTGGGCCCAGATGTGGGCTGCGGTAGGGGAGTTCTCCGACTGGACCCATGTGATCAGCTCCCCTCTGAAGCGCTGTCGCCACTTCGCCGAGGCCGTGGCAGAACGTTACCGCCTGCCGCTGGTGGTGGACGGGCGCTTTCGCGAGATGAGCTTCGGCGCCTGGGAGGGACGCCGCCATGAAGAGCTGCGGGAGGCCGACCCCGATGCCTACTACGCATTCTTTCGGGACGCCGTCAATCATCGCCCGCCGGGCTCGGAGCCCCTCGACACTTTCTACGCGCGTGTCCGAACGGGCATCCAGGCCGTGTTCGACGAACACCCCGAAGGCCATATCCTGTTGCTCTGCCACCTGGGGGTGATGCGGGTGGCCACCGCCCTGGCCCTGGAGATGCCCTTGTCGGCCCTTTACCGCATGCACGCCCCCTACGCCGGCCGCATTCGCCTGCGCCGCACTGCGCGCGGCATCGAGCTCTGGTTCGGTCACTGACAACGCTCCAAGGTGGACCTCTGCCGGATGACCCGTCACTCGCGGTGGTACCTGCCGCAGGTTGCGGAACACGGCAATCGTCCGAGGGGCATAGCCCCCACCATCTCGCCTACCGCTTCCTCTCATGCCACACGCCTAGCAGGTCGGCGACGGCGTGGCTGGAGGCGGCGGCACACACGGCCTCGGCTAGGCCGCAGTCTTCCGCCGAGGAGCGGGTGGCCACGGTGCGGGCCAGGTAGGGGGCGTGGGCTACGTCCACGGAAAACGTCCGGTAGCCGAGCCCGAGCAGGACCGGGAGTACCCCCGGGAGCTGGGGCAGGATCCCGCAGAGCTGCAGCCGGTTCACGCCCGGCCCGGCCAACTCGGCGGTCAGGCGCAGGAAGCGGTACAAGGCCGGGGCATAGGGATCCAGGTGAGCGCGCACGGCAGGGAGATCCCGATCCGCGCCGAACAGGGACTGCATAAGGTCGTTGAGGCCGAACCCCACCAGATCGGCCGTGGCCAAGAATCCTTCCACGGCCAGAGCCGCGCCCGCGGTCTCCAGCATTGCCCCCACGCTGACGCCGCGGTCCGACAGAGCCGTGTTTATTGAAGCCCGCCGGTGCTGGAATTGCTCGACGCTGTCCACGTTGGGCACCAGCAGGCCGATGGTGAAACGCCGGCTGAGGGGCTCGAGCGCCTGGAGCTGTGCCTCCACTACGGCCCGCACCAGGGGATGCCGGTACAACCGCGAGCCGTGCAGGCCGATAGGACCGGTGTCGGGCAGCGCCGACGCCCAGCTCGGATGTTTGTCGGCAGCCAGGTCCAGCAGGCGGAAGGTGACCGGCAGGGGATAGGCCGCCTCCAGCATCGCCTCGAATGCCTCGGCGTAGAAGGCCCGGTCCGGCATCACACCCGCGTCAGGTAGCAGGAACTCAGTGCGCACCAGGCCAATGGCCGCCACGCCCCGCTCAAGCGCTAACTGGGTCGCCGCGACGTTGCGCACGCTCGCGCGTATATCGACCAGCTCACCATCCAGGGTGCGCAGGTTGCCGGGCACTGGGTGCGGGAACGGCGTCAGGTCCTTGTCGTCCGCTTCCGATGGCAGCAGCCGGCCGGCCGCCCCGTCCAGGATCACCTCCAGTCCTTCGTCAAGTTGCAAGGCCTCCTCGGCACCGATGATGACGGTGGGGATGCCCCGGCTCAGCAGGCCGATGCTCGCGTGTGAAAAAGGTGCGGCGTCCAGGAGCACGCAGCCCGCGGGCGACGCGGACATGCCCTGAAGGATTTTGTGGTCGGCCAACAGGATGCCCCTGCTTGCGGGATTGCGGGTCAGCTTGCCGCGCACTACGCCGGGGACGAAACCCATGCCATAAATGGGACTAACCAAGGTCGAGTTCATGTATATAGCATAGCTATCCTTCCCGATAATTCTTACAGCTTGATATGCTTGACCTATTTCAGGAGACACGTCAATCGGAAATCTTGGTCATCGGTACTGCCAAAGAGCATCCAGCATCATGAGAGCCGTTATTTGTGTGCTGGCGGCGTGATCATCTGTTACATGGGTATTAAGGAAAATGCGCCTATTATGCAATGAAAGTCAAACTTCCTTTAACGAGGGACTGGAGAGGCGAGATATTAGATAGATTCACGACATCGATGGAGAGCAATTACTTCATCCCGGTAGGAAACTTTTCTCCCGGGCAGTACCGCATTGAGCTTGAACTTGATAAGGATGTAAAGATCACTGCGCATCTGATATCCGAGGAATTCGAAATGGTGATTGAGGATTGTTATCCATCGAGTGACCGCCGCCTAAGTATTCCATTTCTCATTGAAGACTTGGGGTACTACTATTTCCGCATGTATCCACTAGAACCTGTCAGGATCACCAGACTTGCAATTATCTCACTTGGAAACAAAGGTCAGTAGGTGTGTCTGGCAAATTCTTAATAATACCTCTATTGCAGGATACTGCTTGAAAAACAGGCTGAGTGCCTCGTCGCTTATTCCGTGATGCCCATCGCCAGTGCGACGATCAGCACCGGCGGAATCACGAAGCGAATCATGAAGCGCCAGAAGCTGAAGAACAGGCCGTCCTGGACGTTGATCTCAGCGAGCTTAAGCGCTTTGGGTACGAGCCAGCCGAAGAAAATCGCCGATAACGCCCCACCGACAAGCAGCAGATTGTTCGCCGCCAGCGTGTCGAGCGTGTCGAAGATATCTTTGCCATCGTACGATGGAATCCAGTACAGCAATCCCAGGTTTTCCCAGCCTTCCTTCCAGAGCGAGAAGCCGAGGATCGAGGCGATGCCGAAGACCCACGCAGTTCCGCTGGCCCACAGTACGCCCTGCTTGCGCGGAATGTTCATGTGTTCATCGAGCCAGTTCGTCACGCCTTCCGCCAGCCCCAGGCAGGATGACAAGGCCGCAGCGATCAGCAACACGAAAAAGATCGAACCGAAAAGCTGGCCGCCGGGCATTTGCCCGAACGCCAGCGGCAACGTCTGGAAGATGAGGCCCGGGCCGCCGTCCGGCGTGAGGTCGTAGGCGAAGACCAACGGGAAGATCGCAAACCCTGCCAGAACGGCAACGCCGGTGTCCATGAGAATGACGTAGGTTGACGAGCGTGGAATCGAGAAGTCCTTCGGCATATAGGCGCCAAAGACGATCAGTGAACCCATGCCGATGCCGATGGAGAAAAATGCCTGGCCAATTGCCGCCATGAGCGTGCCGAATGAAATCTTCGAGAAATCGGGCTCGAGCAGGAAGCGCAGCGTCGCACCCATGTCACCTGTGAATACGCCATAGAGGACCATGATGACGATGGCGCCGAACAGCGCCGGCATCAGGATCTTGACGGCGCGTTCCAGCCCGCTCTGGACGCCCTGGCGGATCACGATGACGATCAGCAGGTGCACCGCGGTGTTCCAGAACATCAGCATCCAGGGATTCGCGAGCAGATCCGCGAACATCGCACCGGTCCTGTCCGCATCGGCCCCTTCGAACGCGCCGCTGGCTGCCTTGACAAAGTAGTCGAGCGTCCAGCCCGACAGAACCGTGTAGTACGTCAGGATGACGAACGCACAAAAGATGCCGAGATTGCCGATGAATCCCCAGCGGGCGCTCTTGCCGCATTCGGCGGCGACGTTGATGACGCTTTGCGAAGCGCTGCCGCCGCCGCGGCGACCGATCGAGATCTCGGTGATCAGCAGCGGCAGACCGATACCAAGCGCGCACAGCAGATAGATGATCAGGAAGGCGCTGCCGCCATTCTCACCGAGCTGGTACGGAAACCGCCATATGTTTCCCATGCCGACCGCGAATCCGACCGCAGCCAGCAGGAATCCCCAGGTTGAAGACCATTGTTCTTTGGAACCGGATTCCCTCGCCATAGAAAGCTCCTTTATTCTCTCTTTTCCGGATACTTACGTGTCCTGTCCTCTCAGAGAATTCGTACTGACTGATATTCTTGATCTTTTTCTGCAGAAGCGTCAATCTGGGGTTTGTAGTCATTGTTTCTGCTGAAGAGAACCCAGCACATCACCTCACAACCTTCAACTTCGGCACCGCCGCCTGATCCAACAAATTAATCGTCCGCTTGAAGCTCTCATTCTTCACAAATGCTGCATAAGCCTTTTCTGTCGTCTTTACAGAAGCATGCCCTAACAACTGCTGAACGTCGGTGATAGCAGCGCCTCGGCTTAACAGGCGAGTGGCAAACGTCTTTCGCAGATTGTGTGAAGAGACATCAGTTAAACGGGCTTACTTGAAACAATTCCTGCGAGCCCTTGGGTAGATGAATCCGTGGTGGCTGCGGCTAGGCAAGCATCGTGACCTCCGAAAACGAGTCCTTGAGAGTTTACCATTGAAGGATACAATGAGGGTCGTCGAATACGAAAGTTATTGCCCGGATGGCGGGCGAAAAGATTCGCTGGACCAGGGCGCCAGCGATCTATCGTAAAAAAGCCGGTGGAGGAGAATTGATTCGCTAATCTTTTCACCGCTGTGAGTTCATTCCGGCGACGGCACGATCGCTACTTCATCGCCATGTTCAACCAGCGTGTACGGCTCTGCAAAATGCTTGTTCACAGTGACTTGAACCATGTTATCCGCAAAAGCATCGTTCCATTCGTCCCTTCGTTTACGCAACCACGCCAGCAGGGTTTCAACATTGGTGACCGACTCCGGTATCTCTACGTCTTCTTCGTCCCTGCCGGTCACGTTGGCCAGCTGGATAAAATAGAGCAGTTTGATGGTGACCTTGCCGTCGGCACCGGCAGCCCTACCTTCGCCTCTTTTCAGGTCATTGTCCTTGAGTTTTTGCAGATACGCTTGCCAGTTCTGTTCATAATTTACACCCAGTTCGTGCAAGGTATTCCAGGAATAGCTTGCGGTATAGCCGTCGTCGAAGTCCAGTTGCAGTAACGAGGAGCCCTGCGGCTCTATATTCGCGATATCGACCCTCTCCTTGCCGTAAACCGGTGCATCCAGCGCCTGCCCCATGCCTGCCGGTGAAAAAACACGCAGGTACTCACAGGGATAGTCGAAGCGCGAGCCATCCGAGAAGGCGACTTCCAGCAAGCGGGACTTCTTGTGCAGATTGATTTCGGTCGGAATGATAAGTGATTCATGCTCGGTCATGATGGTTCCAGTGTATTGAGGCAGGTGTGTTACAAACCGGCGCTTATTGTAACAGTCACTTGTCCGAATAGGCGGGCAATGTCGTTAACCGGGTATCTTCCACCGGGCCACCCACCGTGAAGTGGTAGAGGTCCTGATAGTTACGGTTTTCAAGACCAAGGACTTCGTGCATCGGATCGTCGAAGAAGCAGCCGATGCCCGTGCTGCGTATGCCGGCCGCTTCAGCTTCAAGATAAAGCAGCTGACCGATCATACCGGCTTCCCAGTACAGGCGCGGATAAAACCAGGCACCGTAACGTTGCAGCGGCTCTGTGTACTCCGCAATCATCGCCAGGCTGAAACAACCATCGCTGGCGATATCCTGGTGACAGGAGATCTGCCGGGCGGCAGCTTCAGTACCTGATTCGATCAGGCAGTACAGGGGCAACTGTTCCGGACAGCCGGGTGGTTTCTGCCACGGGTTTGCTTGGGTGATCGCCTGTTGCAGCGCTTCGGTTTGATCTGCATCGCGAACCAGCAGATACAAACCCTTGGGAATATCGTCCACCCGATGAACCAGTAGTGCCAGGTGAATGTGCGATTTCCAGGGTAGTGTACTGAAAGGGACGCGCCCCCGGACCGCCAGGGTTCTGTCAAGCATGCGATAGAACGTATCACTGGACATGCGGGTCTTCCCATCCATGGCCACGGCACTACGGCGCTGGCGAATCACTCTGCGCAGTGAAACCGCACGCGCTGCCGGCGCCTGGGACAGCGGCGGATTTTCAAACCGCTGGTACTGACACTCACCACGCAGTTTGCGTACTTGGCTCGCGATGTTCTCGATACCCCATTCCACGTGAGAGTGGCTCAACTGATTGGGGCGGCCATGCCATGCCAGCGATTCAAATGAAAGCACCGACACTTCGGACAGCCCCGTCTCTTTGGTTGCGCGTTTATCCGGAACACAGGCTATCAGCATATCCGGCTCTTCGCGCTCGGCATCATGATAACGAAATGTGCCCATCAGTAATGCAAGGTCATCCGTACCCAGGTCATCGAGCAGGCGCGTCTGCCACCCCAACCCTCCTGCCGCCATACTGATTGCACCCATAGCGTGTCCTGCATCGTGCATGCAGTAACGATAGGCGCGCTGACCATACTTCCAGGCCTCCCGCCAGTGAATTGAAGTCAATCCGATGAAAAAGGTATGTTCGGGAAACGGGTTACACAGTGTGGTCCATAGTTCACTATCGAACTCTGCCAACACCTCTAGAGCATGTGCGCTGGGCGCATAATGGCAAACCATGGGCTTATCGCATAAACCTTCGACGGGGCCGCTGAGCAGGTAGCCCTCGGTCGGGTGCAGGTTGCCACTGGAGGCATTGACCCGCAGTGCCCAACGCGTCTCGCCTGTGCTCTTCCAGGCAGATAGCGCCAGGCTGTCATAAAAGAGTTGGGATATCGTCCGCCCATTCACAGCCTCTGGAGCAGGCATCTGCTGTTGATTGAAAACGTCATCGTAGCGCGGCGCATCTGTCGGCTCGATGGTTTCCAGCGGAATCAGCCGTGCACCCGCATAACGGCGAAACGGATCCGGCTGATTTGCCCAGTCCAGGTATCCCGGACCACTGGCGTATGCCTGGAACTGGTGTTTGGTGGCCTGGTGATATTCAAACACCTGCCGCAAACGAGCAGACTGGTGGACATTGCTGTGGTTCATTCCGACCGTTTCCCGGGGTTGTTTTCAGGCTATTTTGAATCTAACTACATTCATGACTTCGAACTCCACGCCACCAGCGGTTTCACTACTTGGATAACAGGCCAGGTTAACGCGCTGGCCCTTGATACTCTTATAGGACTGCTTGCATCTATATCTGAAGGGAACATCATATGCGATAGCATGGAGTATCGCCGACTTAATGCAGTCCTGCGACCATTGGGAAGATGAATCCGTGGTGGCTGCGGGTTGGCAAGCATCGTGACCTCCGAAAAGGAATTCTTGAGAGTTCCAGAATGAAGGATACAATAAGAGCTATCGAATAAGAATGTTATTGTCTGGACGGTGAACCGAAAGATTCGCTGGACCAGCACAATGGCAGGACAACCGTGTATGACCTGGGCGCTTACCAGAATCTGGTGACCTGTCAGTGATTCAGGCCAGAAATCGAACCGGAGGAGTCAGGCATGATATTTCGACAGTTGTTTGAGCCAGAATCATCGACCTATACCTATTTATTAGGTGATACGGAGTCCGGCCATGCGGTGCTCATCGATCCGGTTGTGGAAACGGCTGAAAGGAACCTGGCTGTTATAAATGAACTGGGTCTGGAGTTGGCTTATACACTGGAGACTCATATTCATGCCGACCATCTGACTGGCGCGCTGAAGTTGAAGCATCTCGCCGGGTCACGGATTGCCGGTCCTGCAGAGGATCGACTGCGTTGTACCGATGTTGGCCTCGAAGAGGGCAAGCCGTTCATAGTTGGCAGTTTGACCCTGCATCCCTTGTATACCCCGGGGCACACCTCAACACATCACAGTTATCTGCTCGAGCAGGGTGATACGCGACGGGTGTTTACCGGTGATGCGCTGTTGATTGACGGCTGCGGGAGGACCGATTTCCAGAGTGGCGATGCCGAGGCTTTGTATCGCTCCATCCACGACAAGCTCTTCACGCTGCCCGATGACACCCTGGTCTATCCAGGCCATGATTACCAGCATAAACATGTATCTACCATTGGTCAGGAGAAGGAGGGTAATGCACGGCTGGGTGGCGGTAAGACGCTGGAAGAGTTTGTAGCCGTTATGAACGCTCTGGACCTTGCCTATCCGGCAAAAATTGATTATGCGGTGCCGGGTAACGAGCAATGTGGTGAATGCCCGCCGAATGTTCCGCTCGAAATGCGCAAGCTCTGTGATGTCACCCGGCAGGGCTGAGGCACTGATGTGTGAACCCTCGTCGGTTTAACACAGCTCTGCGAACCATTGGGAAGATGGATCCGCGGTGGCTGCGGTTTGGCGAATTGTTCCGATGAGTCCCTCAATGAAGGGGGGGTAGAGGTGTATACGCGACGGTCTTAATCTCATCTACGCCAAGAATCCTCAAGTTCGCTTGCCATTGGTGATACAGGAATAGCGGATCGTAGTACATTCGACACAAGGCCACACCATCGACATCACCGGCGTGCACGCCAAAGCCAATGATGCGCTGGGAGAATTGGTCCATGACCACGAGCACCCAGTGGGTGTTGAGCAGAATGGACTCGCAACGAAAAAGATCAATACTCCATAAACTGTCTTTGAGATGGCCGATAAACGTCAGCCAGCAAGGGCCGTGATCGGAATTGGGTCCCGGGCTGTAATGCTTTTCGAGCACACGCCTGTGCATGGCGAATAGATTGTCAGGCTGCAGTATTTGGTATTTCACGACTGTCGACAATAGTGGCATCGCTCCAGTGATACAGTCGTATAACTCACTGAATAACAGTGGAAATTATAGCCAGGGAGCGGTCCTGGCCAAACCTTTTCCCTGGACGGTGATTCAAGGGGTTATCCATGTATTTGTGAATATTAACAATTGGTTTGAAGGTGCTGATATGGATTTTATCCACGCAAACGAGCCAGTTAGAACCATAGCGGCTGTGATCGGAAGTCGCATCGATATTCGCACGCAGACGCGTTCATGGTTACTCGCATTGCACCGTCTGTGCAGGATTCGAGCAAGACAACAGCCCGCGTCGCGGTTCTGATTACTAGTCCTCGCGGTTGAGCTCCCTGATGATGTACCCGCCAGATTTCTCGTCCAGCTGCAATGTTAGCAGCTTGCGCGCCTGCGCCTCTTCCAGCAGTTGGCCGAAGGTGCGGAAGCCGTGATAGGTCTCGTTGAAACCCGGCTTGCGGCGTTTCAGCGTCTGCTTGACCATCGATCCCCAGACCTTTTCCTGTTCGCCACGCTCCTTGAACAGGGCCTCGACCGTCTCGACCACCAGGTCGAGCGCCTCCTGTTGTTTGTCATCCTCTGTCTTTACTTTGCTTTTCTTGCCCACCTTCTTTGCGGCAGGCTTGCGCCGTGCCCGGCGAGGTTTGTCGGATTCGCGCACCAGGTCGTCGTAGAAGATGAACTCGTCGCAATTGGCGATCAGCAGGTCGGAGGTCGAGCTCTTTACGCCGACCCCGATGACTACCTTGTCGTTCTCGCGCAATTTGCTGACCAGTGGCGAAAAATCGGAGTCACCGCTGATGACCACGAAGGTGTCAACATGTGACTTGGTATAGCAGAGGTCCAGTGCGTCAACGACCATGCGGATGTCGGCTGAGTTCTTGCCTGACTGGCGCACATGGGGAATCTCGATCAGTTCAAAGGCCGCCTCGTGCATGGCTGCCTTGAATTCCTTGTAGCGGTCCCAGTCGCAGTAGGCCTTCTTGACGATGATGCTGCCCTTGAGCAACAGGCGCTCTAATACCTTTTGTATATCAAAGGCAGTGTATTTTTCATCGCGCACACCCAGTGCGACGTTCTCGAAGTCGCAGAACAGTGCCATGTTGCGGGTTTCTGTTTTCTCATTCATTTATTAATGTGTAGTTTCTCCATGTAAGTCCAGTAATAAAATATACTCCTGGTTGCAGGTAAGCAATGACAACCCGTCTGCCTAGCGAACCAGAGGGTCACACCCGCTCAATCAGTGACGGATATAATGCGGCATCTAACAATTATCGGATGTGCAGAGAATGGCAGGCGAAACCATTTTTTCCAGTACTCTGTTGACGAAGCTTCTAAGATTTTTCCTGTTTGTTATGCCAGTAACCCTCGGAATTATTATATTCATTTACTCATAACTCTCAGTTCGGTTTAAATTTCGGTAAATTATTGAGAGCCGGGTGGTGCGTTGCTTCTTCGCTCTATTTACAATGACGACATACCCCGTTTCGACAGTATCCAGCAGTTCCATTGCTGCGCCCGATTACAGAAGTGTCGAAAATAAGGCCCGTACCCGTATACCCCCACGCGCAGGGACCGCCGGTCAGGCCGACCCCATAGCCAACCAGATCACAACCAAAAAACTCAGTGTTCGCCCGGGATATTCCTGGATTCCTTCCCGGATTTGTTGGCGGCCTTCTTTTCTTTCGGCGTCATGGCAGGTTTCTTCTTATCTTCCCTGTGACTTCTTCTTTATTTCGGCATAATGTTTCTCTAAATAGTGGACAGATGATTTTTTCAGGCCAACTACTACCATATCCTGACGGCTGTGCCGGAGTATGGTCGGAGCTGCCTGACCCCTCAAGGCAGAGTGCACTTACCCTGTTTCTTTCGGTAAGGGCGGTTACATTCCCAATCATTTCCGGAAGAATCAAGGTGAGCGTTCTCCGCTACATTTACCGTGACACAGGCATTTTTGACCGCTTGATACCCGCGATCGCATCTCCATCCGGGGCCGTACGAAGAGTCCATCAGGTATCCGTTCAGCGGGACCTTGATGGCAATGCAGGTCCCATCGGTCGCCCGATACCCGTGATCGCATGCCCAGCCAGATCCATATGAAGTGTCCGTCAAGAATCCGTTCGCCGGCACCTTGATGGCGACGCAGGTTTCATCGGCCGTTCGATAGCCACGATCGCATTTCCATCGATCGCCAGAGGTATTCAGATAGGCATTCGGAGGTACCCTGATGGGTGGACAGGCTCCATTGACCTCCCGATAACCTCGACCGCATTTCCAACCGTTTCCGTAGGGCGAATTTGTGAGGTATGCATTTGCAGGTGTCTCAATGGATGCGCAGGCTCCATCGACCTTTCGAAAGCCTCGATTACACTCCCAGCCACTCCCATAGGACGTATTTTCCAAATATGCGTTTTCGGGAACCTTAATGGCTGCGCAAGCCCCTTTGGCCTCTCTATACCCTCGCTCACACTCCCAGCCGCTCCCGTAACTCTTCGCTCGTGCATTCTCGGGCAACTCAAGGGTATCGTTTTCGGCGGAAACAACGCCCTGTGCAGGTGCAAGAAGTGCCAAAAGAACCAGTGAGTGAATGGAAATGGCGAATGCTTGTCGAATTTTACTCATTGATCATTCCTTATTATGTCCTTACTTCAAGCAAGATTACCAATGCGAAGGCAAACGTAGCTGATAGAATCATCAGCAACGACCTGGTGAATCTGAAAGTTTTTTGAGTCATGACGTCTGCGCCCATATGGCTGGTTAATATAGGTAATCG
>Ga0193948_1000084_pt1 | contig 13756 bp, 9 predicted proteins | sample FRT_12_MG_FD_161659 | JGI IMG/M metagenome (GOLD analysis project Ga0193948, IMG submission 161659) | Sediment microbial communities from the Broadkill River, Lewes, Delaware, United States - FRT_1-2_MG | ecosystem: Environmental > Aquatic > Freshwater > River > Sediment | place: USA: Delaware... | reverse complement strand
GACAAGAATATCTGCCCGCTGGTTTCAACCGACATGACCCGCTGTATTCACTGCACGCGCTGTGTCCGTTTCGGGGAGGAAATTGCGGGAATCCCGCTGCTCGGCACCACCGAGCGCGGAGAGAACATGAAGATCGGTACCTACATCGAGCAGAGTGTCGATCACGAGTTGTCGGGCAACATTATCGATCTCTGTCCTGTCGGCGCGCTGAACAACAAGCCCTACCGCTACAGTGCGCGTGCCTGGGAGATGACGCAGCGCCCCACGGTTTCCCCGCACGATTGCGTGGGTTCCAACATGTATGCGCACGTCCTGCGAGGCACGGTCAAGCGTGTCGTGCCGCGCGAGAACGAGAGCATCAACGAGACATGGCTGGCCGACCGTGATCGCTTTAGCTACGAGGCCGTCTACAGCGACGACCGACTCACGACGCCGCGCATCAGGCAGGCCGGGGAATGGCGCGACATCGACTGGGAAGAAGCGCTGACGACCGTCGCTGACGCAATCCGGAAAGCGGCGGCTGACAAGGTCGGTATTCTCGGAGCGCCCTGGATCACGGCGGAAGAAGCCCACCTGCTATCCGGCATCGCGGCGTATGTCGGCACGAGCAATATCGATTACCGCATCCGGCAGCGCGATTTCTCGGACCAGGACAACGATTCTCTGTACCCGTGGCTTGGCTGCGAGATCGCCGAGGTCGAACAGCAGAATGCGATTCTCGTCGTTGGCAGCAACATTCGTGAAGAGGCGCCGATAATCGCACACCGGGTTCGCAAAGCCGCGCTCGCGGGCGCGGAGGTCAGCTTCATCAACAGCCGCGAGTACCCGTACTTTTTCAATGTATCGAACAGCCTTTCGGGCGAAGGACTGGTCGCGATGCTTGCAGGCGTAGCGGTGGCGGCATGCGGGAATTCGCTGCCGGATGCGGTCGCGTCGCTGTGCGAAGGCGTCACCGCCGGGGCCGGCCACGAGAAGATTGCCGCGTCCCTTAAGAAGGCGGACAGTGCACTGGTCATGCTCGGTAACATCGCCGGGCGACACCGGGCCATGTCCGCTGTGCGCGCGCTCTCGGCCGCAATCGCTGCGGCGACGGGCGCCGCCTTCGGCACCTTGTCGGAAGGCCCGAATTCGGCGGGCGCTGCGCTCGCCGGCGTCCTGCCACACAGGGGACTGGGTGGCGTGCGCCGCGCCGAACCCGGCCTGCATGCCGGCGACATGCCCGGCGCGGCGCTCGACGTGCTGATGCTGGTCAATGTAGAGCCCGACAAGGACATCCTGGCGGCCGATGATGCCGCCGCGAAAATCAAGGCACAGAAATTCACGGTGGCCCTGACGCCGTTCGCGTCGGAGTCGCTGCTCGACTCGGCCGATCTGCTGCTGCCTGTCGGCACATACGCCGAGTCGTCCGGTAGCTACGTCAATGTCGCCGGCACGTGGCAAAGCTTCCCCGGTATTGCCAACCCGGTCGGTGAGGCACGGCCAACGTGGAAAGTACTGCGTGTTATCGGCAACCTGCTCGATGCGCCCGGTTTCGAGTACGTCACGAGCGAAGAGGTGCTCACGGAGCTGCGCGAGCAACTTGGCGATGTGAGTCCGGACAATGGATATGCCGGTACCGCTGCGATTGCCAGGCCGAACGGCGCCGATGCGCCGGCCGATGATGTCGATATCCCGATCTACTCGATCGATCCGGTCGTGCGCCGGGCCCGGGCCTTGCAGCTCACTGAGGCAGCACGCCGCGCGCGCGGGGAGGGCGAGGCCCAATGACCGGTCTCATCCCGCAATTCCTGGTCGATATCTGGGACTCGCTGCCGCCGATGGTCCAGTACGTGACGGTGTCGAGCTTCAAGATCCTCATCGTGTTGATCGGTGTCATTCTGGTTGTTGCCTACTCGACGTATTTCGAGCGCAAGGTCATCGGCAGCATGCAGGCGCGCGTCGGCCCGAACCGCGTTGGACCGATGGGCCTCCTGCAGCCGTTTGCGGACGTCTTCAAGCTGCTGTTCAAGGAAGTGATCATCCCGTCGGAGTCGAATCGCTTCCTGTTCGTCATCGCGCCGCTCCTGTCCCTGATACCCGCGCTGGCGACCTGGGCCGTGATCCCGATGAACGATACCTTCGTCATTGCCGACATCAATGCGGGCCTCCTGTACGTGCTCGCGCTGACCTCGGTCGGTGTCTACGGCGTCATACTCGCGGGCTGGGCCACCAATTCGAAATACGCGTTTCTCGGCGCCATGCGATCGGCGGCTCAGATCGTTGCCTACGAGATCGCCATGGGCTTCGCGCTCGTCGGCGTGCTGATGGCCGGTGGCAGCCTGAATCTCGGCGATATTGTCGAGGCACAATCCGGCGGAGTCTCGAACTGGTTCCTCGTGCCCCTGTTCCCGCTGTTCCTCGTTTACTGGATATCGGGCGTGGCAGAAACCAACCGCGCGCCGTTTGATGTCGCCGAGGGCGAGTCGGAGATCGTGGCCGGCTTCCACGTCGAGTATTCGGGTGTCGCGTTTGCGCTCTTCTTCCTGGCCGAGTACGCCAACATGGTGCTCATCGCAGCACTGACATCGATTTTCTTCTTTGGCGGATGGGCGTCGCCCTTCGAGGGCTGGACGTTCCTCGGCGATTCGTTCCTGCGCGAGGGCAGCTTCGTCTGGTTGTTCGCCAAGATCTGTATGTTTATGTATACGTTCTTCTGGCTGCGCGCGACCTTCCCGCGTTACCGCTACGATCAGATCATGCGGCTCGGGTGGAAAGTATTCATCCCGGTGACCATCGTCTGGATTGCGGTTGAAGGCGTCATGGCATGGATGAAAGTCGGGCCTTGGTCGGGACTGGCAGGGTGAACGGGGGGAGCGCGCAATGAATCGAGCGATGAGCTTCGTAAAGACATTTGCGCTGTGGGAGTTGCTGCGCGGTTTGTCGGTTACGTTCCGCAACTTCTTCCGCAAGAGCGTGACGCTCTCGTATCCCGAGGAAAAGACGCCGCAGTCGCACCGTTTTCGCGGGCTGCACGCGCTGCGCCGCTACCCGAACGGTGAAGAACGCTGCATTGCCTGCAAGCTCTGCGAGGCGGTGTGCCCGGCGCTCGCGATTACGATCGAGTCGGACGTCAGCGAAGACGGCACACGCCGCACGACGCGCTACGACATCGACCTGTTCAAATGCATATATTGCGGTTTTTGCGAGGAGGCATGCCCGGTCGACGCGATCGTCGAGACCCGGATTCATGAATACCACATGGAAGAACCCGGGCAGAACATCATGACCAAGGACAAGCTGCTGGCCGTAGGTGACAAGTACGACACCATGATCTCTGCGGATAAAGCGGCAGACGCCCCTTACCGGTAGGACGAGCGATGATTTTCGAGGCCATGCTGTTCTATCTCTTTGCCGCGGTTATGATCGGTGCCGCGATCGGCGTTGTGTTCGCGAGGAACCCGGTGCACTCCGTCATGTTCCTGGTGCTCACGTTCTTCAACAGCGCAATCCTGTGGCTCATGGCCGAGGCCGAATTTCTCGCGATTGTGCTGGTGCTCGTCTATGTCGGCGCTGTCATGGTGCTGTTCCTGTTTGTCATCATGATGCTCGAGGTGAATGTCGAAGCCGTCAAGCGCGGCCTGACCCGTTATGCGCCACTGGCGATAGCCATTGCGCTGATCATGGTCATCGAGCTTGTTCAGCTCATCTGGCTCCGTAGCCGGGACGTGCCGATTTCGTCGTCGTTCGCGGCCAACCCGGAAGGCTACGACAACACGAAAGCGCTCGGCGCGGTGCTGTATACCGAGCACGTTTACGCATTCGAGATCGCCGCGGTCATCCTGCTGCTCGCGATTGTCGCGGCAATCACTCTCACGATGCGCAAGCGGCCGGGACTCAAGGTCCAGGATATTGCGAAGCAGGTGTCGGTGCGTGCCAAGGACCGTATCCGTATCGTGAAGATGGACGCGGAGAAGAAGCAATGATCGGCCTGCAGCACTACCTGACGCTGTCCGCGATGCTGTTCGTGCTCAGCATTGCCGGCATCATCATCAACCGCCGCAACCTGATTCTGTTGCTCATGTGCATCGAGCTCATGCTGCTCGCGGTGAATTTCAATTTCATCGCGTTCTCGCGATACCTCGGCGACGAAACCGGCCAGGTGTTCGTGTTCTTCATCCTGACGGTGGCGGCGGCGGAGGCGGCCATCGGGCTCGCGATCCTGGTAGTGCTGTTCCGAACCCGGCGCTCCATCAACGTGCAGGAACTCAACAGGATGAAGGGCTAGCCGCGCATGTACCCCTACTACCTGACAATCGTGCTTGCGCCGCTGTTCGCGGCAATCGTCGCAGGTCTGTTCGGTCACAGGATAGGCCGCAAGGGCGCGCACTCCATAACGATCGGCGCGGTTGGCCTGTCCTGCCTGTTATCGTTCTATGTCCTCTACCGGATGTACTGGGGTGGCGCGGAGCCCGAGAACATCAGCGTCTACACCTGGGCCGTCACGGACGGTCTGCGGATGGAGGTAGGATTTCTCGTCGACCGGCTCACGGTGCTCATGATGGCCGTGGTCACGTTCGTCTCGCTGATGGTGCACGTCTACACGATCGGCTACATGCATGACGATCCGGGCTACCAGCGCTTCTTCAGCTACATATCGCTATTCACATTCGCGATGCTGATGCTCGTGATGTCGAACAACTTCCTGCAGCTGTTCTTCGGCTGGGAAGCGGTCGGGCTCGTCTCATACCTGCTGATCGGCTTCTGGTTCAAGCGCGAGACGGCGATCTTCGCGAACCTCAAGGCATTCCTCGTCAACCGCGTCGGTGATTTCGGATTCATCCTGGGCATCGCCGGCGTCGTCATGTTTACGGGTTCGCTCGACTACGCGACCGTGTTTGGCCAGGCCGAGGCCGTCGCGGCGCAGAGCGTCGAGGTGTTTCCGGGCAGTCCCTGGAACGCGATGACGCTGATCTGCATCCTCCTGTTCATCGGCGCGATGGGCAAGTCGGCACAGGCGCCGCTGCATGTCTGGTTGCCTGATTCCATGGAAGGCCCGACCCCGATCTCGGCGCTGATCCATGCCGCCACGATGGTGACGGCAGGCATCTTCATGGTGGCGCGCATGTCGCCGCTTTACGAACTGTCGACGACGGCACTGGCCGTGGTCATCGTGATCGGCGCCATCACCGCATTCTTCATGGGTCTGCTGGGCATCGTGCAGAACGACATCAAGCGTGTCGTTGCTTATTCGACGCTGTCTCAACTCGGCTACATGACCGTTGCGCTCGGCGCATCGGCCTACGGCGCGGCGATCTTCCACCTGATGACGCACGCGTTCTTCAAGGCACTGCTGTTCCTCGCGGCGGGTTCCGTGATTATCGCCATGCATCACGAGCAGGACATCCGCAAGATGGGCGGCATTCGCAAGTACATGCCGATTACCTACTGGACGTCGCTGATCGGTTCGCTGGCTCTCATCGGCTTCCCGGGGACGGCGGGCTTCTTCTCCAAGGACCTGCTGATCGAGGCCGTCCGCGAGTCGCACTGGCACGGTGAGGGCGCCGTGTACTGGATCGCCTACCTGAGCGTACTGCTCGGCGTTTTTGTAACGGCGCTGTATTCGTTCCGCATGTTCTTCCTCGTGTTCCACGGCGAAGAACGCATGGACAAAGAAACCCGCTCGCACCTGCACGAGACGCCGTGGGTGGTCACGCTGCCGCTGGTCATGCTGGCAATACCGTCGCTCGTGATCGGCTGGTTCACGGTCGAGCCCGTGTTGTTCGGCGGTTTCTTCGGCGACGCCATTGTCGTCGACCAGGGCCGCGATGTTCTCGCCCGAATGGGCGAGCACTGGCACGGCCCGGTGGCGCTGCTCCTGCATGCCTGGCAGACGCCGGTTTTCTGGCTGGCGATCTCGGGGCTCGTGACCGCCTGGTTCCTGTACCTGAAGCGGCCGGACCTTCCTGCAGCGATCCGGGAGAAGACCGACGGGCTCTACAACCTGCTGGACCGCAAATACTACTTCGACGACCTGTACATCAAGGGATTCGCAGCCTGGGGGCGCAACATCGGCACGGCGCTGTGGAAACGCGGCGACCAGTTCCTCATCGACGGCGTGCTGGTGAACGGCACGGCAAACTCGGTGGGCAAGCTTGCGGGCGTCATGCGCCATCTGCAGAGCGGCTATCTCTACACCTACGCCTTCGCGATGATCATCGGACTCACGATGTTCCTCGGCTGGCTGATCTGGTTCCGCTAGGGCAGGGGCGCTGACGACGATGTCCGACTACCTGCTCAGTATCCTGATCTGGCTGCCCATCGCCGGCGGCGTCGTATTGCTCGCCATGGGCGACGACAATGATGCAGCGTCGCAGCGCGCCAACGCGATGCGCTGGACGGCGCTCGGCGTCTCCGTCCTGACGTTCATCTTCAGTATCGGCCTGTACACGGGCTTCGATACGACCACCGCCGCGATGCAGTTCGTGGAGCGCGCGCCGTGGGTGGACGCTATCGACGTCTGGTACTACCTCGGTGTAGACGGTCTTTCCGCCCCGCTGATCATCCTTACGGCGTTTATTACTCCACTGGTCGTGATCGCCAGTTGGGACGTCATAAGGACGCGCCCAGCGCAGTACTTCGCCGCTTTCCTGATCCTCGAGGGGCTCATGAACGGCGTGTTCTCGGCCCTGGACGGTTTGCTGTTCTACGTGTTCTGGGAAGCGATGCTTGTGCCGATGTTCCTCATCATCGGCGTGTGGGGCGGCGCGCGCCGCGTTTATGCAACGCTGAAGTTCTTCCTCTACACGTTCCTCGGCTCGGTGCTGATGCTGGTTGCGTTCATCTACCTGTACCGCGTGACCGGCAGCTTCGACCTGTTCGGCTGGATGGAGGCGCCGCTCGCCCTGGGTGCGCAGAAGCTGATCTTCATCGCATTCCTGCTCGCGTTTGCCGTCAAGGTGCCGATGTGGCCGGTGCACACGTGGCTGCCCGATGCCCACGTCGAGGCGCCGACGGGCGGTTCCGTGATCCTGGCGGCGATCATGCTGAAGATGGGCGGTTACGGCTTCGTGCGCCTGTCTTTGCCGATCGTGCCGGACGGCAGCAATTACTTTGCCGGCATGATGATCGCGCTGTCGCTGATTGCCGTCGTCTACATCGGCTTCGTGGCCTTGATGCAGAAAGACATGAAGAAGCTGATCGCGTATTCCTCGATTGCCCACATGGGCTTCGTGACGCTCGGCTTTTTCATCGTCTGGCACATGGCTGGCGGCAGTGGCGCGGTGCTGGGCGTGCAGGGCGGCATGGTTCAAATGGTGTCCCACGGCCTGATCTCAGGCGCCATGTTCCTGTGTGTCGGCGTGCTGTACGACCGGGTTCACAGCCGCCAGATCGCCGATTACGGCGGCGTCGCCAATACCATGCCGGTGTTCGCGGCGTTCATGGTGCTGTTCTCGATGGCCAACGCCGGTTTGCCGGGTACCTCCGGGTTCGTCGGCGAGTTCATGGTCATCGTCGCGAGCTTCAAGGCGAACCCGTGGTTTGCGTTCTTCGCGGCGACGACGCTGATCCTGGGGGCGGCCTACACGCTGTGGATGGTCAAGCGCGTGATTTACGGCGAGGTTGCCAATGACAACGTCGCGGCACTGCAGGATCTGAATCGCCGTGAATTCATCGTACTCGGCATCCTCGCAATCGCCGTGTTGCTCGTCGGCCTGTGGCCGGCGCCGCTCGTCGAAATGATGGAAGTGACGATCGAGCACCTCGTAGAACAGGCAGGGCAGACGAAGTTCTGACAGGGAAACTATGGACTGGATGAGTTTCATTACCGCAGCGCCCGAGATGACCCTTCTTGGTCTGATCTGTGTCGTGCTCGTGGCCGACCTGTTTATCGACAACGAGCATCGTATCCTGACCTACTGGATGGCGCTGGCGAGTGTCGCGATTACGTTGTGGGTGCTGATGGTCACGTCACCCGACGGCCGGACCGAGGTCTTCAGCGGCAGTTACGTGAGCGACGGTCTTTCGCAGGCATTGAAGATTTCCGTGGCCGGATTCGTGGCCGTCGCATTCGCTTATGCGCGCGATTACCTGCGCGCCAACGACCTGCACAAGGGCGAGTTCTACGTCCTCGGCCTGTTCGGCCTGCTGGGCATGATGATCATGATCTCGGCCAACAGCCTGCTCACGATGTATCTCGGCCTGGAAACGCTGGCGTTGTCGCAGTACGCGCTGGTCGCATTCGATCGTAACAACGAGACGTCGGCCGAATCCGCGATGAAGTATTTCGTGCTCGGCGCTATCGCGTCTGGTGCGCTGCTCTACGGCATTTCCTGGGTCTACGGCGTCACGGGCAGTATCCAGTTCGACGAGATCGCGGCCGTGCTCGCCGGTGATGCGGCGCTCAACAGCCTGCCGCTCTGGTTCGGAATTGCCTTCATCATCGTCGGCATCGCGTTCAAGTTCGGTGCGGTACCGTTCCACATGTGGCTGCCGGACGTGTATCACGGCGCACGCTCGCCGGTGACGCTGTACATCGCGTCGGCGCCGAAGATCGCCGCGTTTGCGCTCACGATTCGTATCCTCGTCGACGCACTCGGCGACCTGCACGATGTCTGGAGCGGCATGATCATGGTGATTGCCGTATTGTCGCTGCTGCTCGGCAATATCGTGGCCATCGCCCAGACCAACATCAAGCGCATGCTGGCGTATTCGACGATCGCGCACGTCGGATTCATCCTGCTCGCGATCTATACCGGCACCGAGGAGGGCTACGCGGCGGCACTTTTCTATACGCTGACCTACGTCGTGGCCGCCGCCGGCGCGTTCGGCATGGTGATCCTGCTCAGTCGCAGGGGGTTCGAGGCGGAATCCCTGAGGGACTTCAAGGGACTGAACGCCCGCAGCCCGTGGTTCGCGTTGATGATGATGTTCCTGATGCTGAGCCTCGCCGGCATCCCGCCGTTCATCGGCTTCTTCGGCAAGCTGAATGCCATCAGCGCCGTACTCGGCAGCGGCTACACCGGGCTCGCCGTCCTCATGATGCTGGCCTCGGTGCCCGGCCTGTACTACTACCTGAAGGTGGTCTGGTACATGTATTTCGAGGAGCCCGAGGACCTCGCGGTCCTGCAGGCCAATACCGACACCCGCCTGGTGATGAGCCTGAACGGCATGGCCGTACTGGCCCTCGGCATCGCCCCGGGCTGGCTCTGGGCGCTCTGTCTCACCGTCTTAGGGGGACAGTGACTTTAAGTGCCAGTCGAAAGCCGAGTCATTCTCCGGAACTCATCAAGAGCGCCAGTTGCCTGATTTCTTCACAGCGACTGGCACTTAAGGTCACTGTCCCCCTAATTTCCCCATTTCTCGAAGAAACCCCGAATTTTCGAGCTTTGAATAGAAATATCATGTGCTTACACTAAGTTTCTAGATATCTTCTGATCATAAATTCGAGGGCCGGGACATGGGCACCGTCACCGCAATGAAACAACCGAACCCGGGTTTCCACCAGCGCGCGGAGGCCCTGGCCGACGAGATCACCGAACTTTGCTCCTACCTCTATGCGGCCGAACACCAGCTGCTCGTCAAGATCCGCGAATTCGACGAGAACGGTTACTGGGGCGGGCCCGGCCTCATGTCCTGCGCCCACTGGCTGAATTTCAAATGCGGCATGGGTATGAACGCGGCGCGCGAGCGCGTCCGCGTGGCCCGGGCGCTGGCTGAGCTGCCGAAGATCTCCGCTGCGTTCGAAGCCGGCACGCTGAGTTACTCCAAGGTGCGCGCCATGACACGTGTCGCAACGCCCGAGAGCGAGGATTTCCTGCTGAACATTGCAAAGCATGGCACCGCCTACCACGTTGAAACCCTGGTGCGGAAATACCGCCGGGTGCAGACGCAACGCGACGTCGACACGGCGAATGCCATCCACGTTACGCGAGAGCTGACGTATTACTGGGATGAGGACGGCGCTCTCGTGCTTCACGGGCGTTTGCCCGCGGAGCAGGGCGCGGCGATATTGAAGGCCCTCGAGATGCAGATGGACAGGCAGTTCCGGGAGATGCCGCCCGCCGATGTTTCCGCGGAAACATCGGAAGAGCCGGAACCGCGGTCCCCTGTCGCGGCGAGGCGAGCGGATGCCCTGGCAAAGATCGCGGAGACGTACATGAACTCGGGGCCGGTCGCCAATAGCACCGCGGATCGCTACCAGGTTATCGTGCACGTGAGCGAGGAGTCGACCTGGCTCGACGACGGTCCCCATGTTTCCGCGGAAACATCCAGTCGCCTCGGCTGCGATTGCAGCGTTATCCACGTGCAGGAGAGTGACGAGGCTGAACCGCTGTCGATCGGACGACGATCCCGCCTGGTGCCACCCGCTATCCGGCGAGCTTTACGACTTCGCGACGACGGTTGCCGGTTTCCGGGCTGCACCCGCCGGCATTTCGTCGATGCGCATCACATCGAGCACTGGAGTAAAGGTGGCGAGACCAGCCTGGACAACCTGGTGCAGCTATGCCGCCATCATCACCGCCTCGTGCACGAGGGTGGATTCAGCTGCGAGAGGGCCACATCTGGCGAAATCATATTCCGGGACGGTCGAGAGCGGCCCCTGCCGCATTGGTCGGCGCTGCCACGGCGCACCCGGGACAACGAGGCCGTCAACCACCTGCACGAGCGCTTCGATCACCTGGGCATCGAGGCCGATACCTGCGTACCGAACTGGTATGCGGGCGATACCTGCGACTGGCAAATGGCTGTGGATGGCCTTCTGGCCTGCGAAGCGCAGGAGCCCCGTGGAGTGCCGGATGGGGTCCCGGAGTATCGGTAATTCCGGGTTGTAATGCCGCTGTCATCTGCGTAATATCCTGCACCTGCTGATGCGGGGTGGAGCAGTCTGGCAGCTCGTCGGGCTCATAACCCGAAGGTCGCAGGTTCAAATCCTGCCCCCGCTACCAAAATGAATAAAGGGCCCCCTTGCGGGGCCCTTTTTCATTTTTGTTAGGGTAGTGCAAGGAGTTGAGCCTCGTTCAACAAAACGCGCCAGGGTTTTGGACGCCGGCTTCCGGCGGGCCGAAGGCCCGAAGATCGGCCTGAGCCGATCGGAGTCCATTCTGCCTCACTACCCCGGATCTGGGACGCGGCAGATTCGTATTCCCTGTAAAATTCTCAGCTCGCCACTATCCTGACACCACTCGAAAGTAGAACAGATGAAATCGAAATATCTGCAATTGCTCACGATCCTGCTGGTGCTCGCTGCGTGCGCGCCACTTGTCGAGCGAAGTTTTGAGAAACAATATGGCACCCCCGAGCCACGTCAACGAGTGGTCATGCAGTTGGCTCCCAACGAGGTGGACTACTGGACCGACATAAAGCCGGTGTTGGAAAGCAGGTGCGTCGTCTGCCATGCCTGTTACGATGCCCCCTGCCAGTTGAAGCTCAGCTCCATTGAAGGCATAGAACGCGGCGCATCATCGGAAGTCGTCTACCAGCAGTCGCGTTTGACAAGCGCGCAGCCGACCCGCTTGTTCGAAGATGCACAGACCGTCGAAGAATGGCGCACCCTGGGTTTTCATCCCGTACTGAACGAATACAATAATGACGCAGAATCAAACCGACACGCCAATGTCATCTGGCGCATGCTTAAACTCAAGGATGAGCATCCGCTACCGGATACAAAACTGTTGCCTGATAGTTTTGACCTGGGGCTGAATCGACGCAACACCTGCCCGACGCCTGCAACCTTCGATAAGTTCGCCGAGGATTTCCCGGAAGGCGGCATGCCATACGCATTGCCTGCTCTGAGTGAAAGCGAGCAAGCATTGCTGTTGCGCTGGGCCGAACAGGGTTCGACGTACACGCCGCGCGCACCGCTCGGGGAGGAGTTCCAAAGGAAAATCGAGCAATGGGAAGCATTCCTCAACGAGGATTCGCTGAAGTCGCAACTGTCGTCACGATACATCTACGAACACTTGTTTCTCGCGCACCTGTATTTCCCCGAGCTCGATGACCTTCGCTTTTTCCGCATTGTCCGGTCATCGACACCGCCGGGTACACCGATCGATCTGATCGCGACGCGACGGCCTTACGATGATCCGGGCGTCTCGCGCGTCTATTACCGCCTAAGGCCGGAACTGGGCACGATTGTTGCCAAGACGCACATGCCGTACGCGTTGACAGCGGAGCGGCGGGCGAAATGGCAGGCGTGGTTTCGGGACGCAGAGTATGAGGTTGTCGAAAATCCTTCCTACGATCCTGAAATCGCTTCGAACCCCTTCCGCAGCTTCGATCCGATCCCGGTAAGGAGTCGGTATCGCTTCCTGCTGGACGAAGCGCGCAATACAGTCAATTCGTTTATCAAAGGTCCGGTATGCCGCGGCCAGGTTGCCTTGAATGTCATCAACGATCGATTCTGGGTCTTCTTCGTCGATCCGGACAACCCGGCTATCGATACGATGGAGGACTTTCTGGCCGCTGAACTTCAGGGTATCGAATTGCCGGCCAGTGAAGGCAACATCTACGCGCCAATCACACACTGGCGCCGCTACTCGAAGCAGCAGAAACGGCTGATTGCTGCGGCCGACGAATATCTCACTGAGTACATCAGCGGGGATCACAAGCTGTCGCTGGACATCGTGTGGGACGGCGACGGGAACAATGACAATGCTGCGTTAACGGTGTTTCGCCACTTCGACAGCGCTACGGTTGACAAGGGCCTGGTCGGTGAGGAGCCACAGACCGCCTGGCTCGTCGGGTACTCGCTGCTGGAGCGCATTCATTATTTGCTGGTCGCAGGTTATGACGTATTTGGCAATGTCGGACACCAGCTCTTTTCCCGCATTTACATGGATTTCCTGAGGATGGAAGGCGAGGCTGCTTTCCTGCTGTTGCTCCCTGGAGAAGCCCGCGACCGGGAACGCGCAGACTGGTATCGCGAAGCGGAGAAAGAGGTACAGGAATTCATGATGCTGCCGAGATTTGAAGGCCGCCTGGCTCTGGATATCGATTACCAGACGAACGACGAGAAGAGTGAATTGTTTTCCTTGCTTCGCCGGCGACTTCAGCCTGTACTACCTGCTACGCGCGAACTGTCGTCACTCGGCGATCCTGGCATCAGTGAAGCGCTGGCGCCGCTCCGCGGCCTTACTGGCGCAGCGGTAGGCCAGCTGCCGCAAACCGTATTCGTCGAAATACGGGCCGGGGAGACGAGTCGTTACGTCACTATCCTGCGCAACAATGCACATCTCAATATCACCTCAATGTTTGCAGAGAACGACAATCGCGTACCGGAAGAAGATACGCTCTCTGTGGTCAACGGCCTGCTGGGCTCCTACCCCAATGCGCTGTGGCGGGTGGAAGCGTCAGAGCTACGGAGTTTCACCACCTCGCTCGCATCGATCGCGAACAGTGCAGACTACGAACGGTTTGTTGACGAGTATGGTGTGCGCCGAACAGACCCACTTTTCTGGCAGCATAGCGACGCATTACACGCGGCGTGGCAGCGCGATGCTCGGATAGAATACGGCATCCTGGATTTCGGTCGTTTGGAAAATCGTTAACAGGCCCTGGCTTCGTAGTAGTCCTGTGCTTTGTGCCAGATCACAGCCTCTTTGTTCGCGCAGAAATTCGGCAGGCCAGCGAGAGTTGCATTACGCGGAGCTGAATCCGCGTTGTCGGAACGGCACAAATCAGACCTCCGCTACCATAAATCGAGCCGGCCCCATTCTCGGGGCCGACTTTTTTGACTCTCACACCCGCTGTTCAACGACCGCTGTCTGTCCTGAAGCGG
>Ga0193948_1000082_pt1 | contig 13785 bp, 12 predicted proteins | sample FRT_12_MG_FD_161659 | JGI IMG/M metagenome (GOLD analysis project Ga0193948, IMG submission 161659) | Sediment microbial communities from the Broadkill River, Lewes, Delaware, United States - FRT_1-2_MG | ecosystem: Environmental > Aquatic > Freshwater > River > Sediment | place: USA: Delaware... | reverse complement strand
GAGTACGGACTATTCCGTGCAGCTCAAGGACGACGGCAAGCCGCTGTATGGCTGGGGTGGCTTGCACAAACGCCCCAATGACATACGCATGTATGCCAGGCTGGAACTCCCGGAAGAGTGGAAAGAAGAGGGTGCCGATTTCGAGGTCACCAGGGCAGAGCTGGTGGTCAATCACTGGATCACCAACAACCCGAACGACCAGCTTCGCCCGGAAGACCTGGAGAACGAGGCCGCCACGGGACGCAAACCCTCCTACGAGATCGAGGGCACGCCAGGCGGTCCCGACGAGATCTGGAAGAGCACCATACCCTGTTACGAAGGTGACGGTGACCTGATCGATACCGAGGAAGGCGCCAATGATCCGACCTTTATCGGCATCGGCACGGTACTCAAGAACACGCCGTATGCCCTTGACCCCGCAGCCACGCCCGGTGATCTGCCGGAGGATGATCCCTATGCGTTCTCTTCTGACCTCACGGGCGCTTTCACCAATGCCTTCTACACTACCATCAACCGTGATCCCTTCGAGTGGTCTTACGATGCTGACCCGGACCCATTGGTTCAGGATTTCGTCGGCAGCGCATTCCCGGATGATACCCTGGGAGAGCTGGTATCCGGACCGCGCTGGAGGCTGAAACCCAACAAGTTCGGTCAGGACCTGCCGGGTCTGGAGATTCCGCTGATTGAATGCAGCCCGCCACCGTTCCAGAGCGACAACATCAAGTACGTGGTGGGTACGCCGGTGACCACGGTGATCAACTTGCTCGACTGGGAAGACGAAAATTCACCACTGGCGACCAGCAAGGGCTGGGTGGATGTGACTGCAAATGAGTTCGTTACAGTTGTTGGTGAAGATGCCAACGGTAACCCAATCACCAGTAATGGTCTGCCGATGACCAACGATTTTGACCTCGCCGTCTATGTCAAGGGCGATCGCAAATCCACGGCCGTGTATAACGCACAGCTCATAATCGAGTACGAGGGTGAAGTACCGCAACCACCGGAAGACTTCGACCTGGCGTTAACCGAGTTGATTGTGCCTGACAGGGTCCTTTTGGGTGCAAGCGACAGCGCGACAGTTGCGGTGACAAATTCCGGTCCCGCCGATGTCGCAGGCGCTGTTGTTACCCTGACCGGGGTCACCAACAGGGGGGACATCATTTCGGTTACACCGAATCAGTCATCCCTAGGTCGTCTCGAGAGCGGTGATACGGCAACCGTAACCTTTGACTGGACTGCCCCCGGTGGGAAGCCTGCCACCATCAGCTGGACAGCGGTGGTAACTGCAGAGGGGGATACCAACCCGGCGAACGATACTGCGACAGCCAAAACCAAGGTACGCCGTAACTAAGCACGACCATTGGCAAACCGGGGAGGAAGCCTTGGCTTCCTCCCTTTTTATTGCTAAACATTGAACTGACGAAATCCAGATTATTTTCAAACAGGCCGTGACACAGGTGATGAGGAAACGACCGCTGCGAAACACCGCAATCATCTTGACTGCTGCTGTCACCTTCTTGCTGACGACGGCTTCGTCACTGGCTGATGAGAGTGCCAATGAGGTGCCGGTCGGGAAACCTGAGACCGCGGCACGGCAACCCGACAACGGCAAAACAAACAATCAAGCAGATCATCCTGTCGATAAGGCGCAACAGGGCAGGCAAGGCGAAGAGCAGCCCGCTCGCAAGCCCCCGGAAGCTCAGAAAAAATTTAACTGGAGTAAACATATGCCAGCCTCCGCAACCCGCCGTTATGGGGCTGGCGTAGGCTATCCGGGTTATCGTGTTCAGGGAGGGGCGGGTTACCCACAGCACCGGCAGTATGGCAATCCACCGCGCTATCCTGCAGCAGATCAGGCAAAACCATTATCGCAAGCACAAAATAATGCCACTACTAGTGAGACAAACGGGCCATCGCCTGATCACCAGACCGGCACAGCAGACCCGCGCAGGATCAACACGGACAAGCGTAGAGCATTACTGCATGCGGCAGCATTCGGGGATTTAGCCAGCTTGAACAAGCTGCTCAAGCAGGGGGCGAGCCCTAATGCCAGGGCAAAAGACAGGACCGGCCGAACCGCTCTGATTCTTGCAGCGATAAGTGGCCATGTAGATATCGTCGAGGCATTGCTTAATAACGGTGCCGGGGTGGATGACAGGGACAAGACCGGCCATACGGCGCTGAACTGGGCCGCGATGCGTGGACGGACCCAAGTTGTGACAACCTTGCTGAACAAGGGTGCCGATATCAATACGCAGGACAATGGCGGCGTCTCGCCCTTGCTGTACGCAGTCGGTACTCACAATATCGCCATGCTCAGATTACTTGTGGCCAACGACGCGGATCTTGAAGTCGAGTCGCGTGAAAACAAGATGACCCCCTTACTGCTCGCCATCGAGACTAACGATATTGAATCACTGAGTATATTGCTGGATAGGGGGGCGAAGGTTAACGGCAAAAATTCTGATAACTTCTCGCCGCTGATGGCGGCTGCGGAGAAAGGTCAGGCCGAGACAGTGCGCCTGCTGCTTGCCCGTGGTGCAGAGGTCAATACGCATGACAATAAGAGGTTGACACCCTTGATGTATGCGGCTGATAACCGGCACACTGAGATCATACAGCTATTGTTGGCCAAGGGTGCTGATCCGAACGCAAGGGATGGAAAGGCAAGAACCGCAACCATGCGGGCCGCGATCCAGGGGCATGATGAGGTTGTCAGGGCGCTGGGTACTGACGACACGGCGGCTGGCGGCTCAGAGCGGTGACCTCGAACCAGTCAAGTTCCTGCTGACGAAAGATAACCTGGGTGTAAATTTGTCAGCATCGTATTTTGATGCTTACGGTGTCGCATTTGGCTCCAGGTTATCCACACTGGGGACATTGCCACCGTCAGTTAAGAGCTGCAAGAACATCGTGTTCCAGGTCGTTGGCCCGGCGTTCGCATCCATGCGGCTGAGTTTGATGTCGATATTTTGCAGACCGGTTACGTCGGTGAAGGCCGTATCGCCATCGCTCAGGTTCATGAAGGCCAGGGCGCCCGCTCCCTCGCCACCGTTAGCCAGGAAATCGATGCGTAGCCGCAGGCGATACCAGTCACTTCCACTATTCCCACTTCCCAGTTCGACGCTGGTTAACGCACCGAGGTTCGCTTCCTTGATGGCAAACTTGCGGTCGATGATACCGAACGCGGGCCCGATCTCGCGATCAGTTTCTCTCAGGGCACCGTCGCCGTCCAGATCCCGCCCCAGGGCGAACAATGCCACCGCCTCGCCCGTGGCTTCAAACTGGACCTCGGCCTGAGTCCCGTTGACTGGGGTGAAACTGAAGCTGGTGTCATTGACACGGCTCGCGCGTGCTTCCATGTTAAAGATCACCACACTTGCGGGACGAAGCACTTGCGTGCCGTTGATCGGCGTTGTGTCGTTGACGATCACGGCATCGCCCACGGATAAGACCCAGTTGTCCTGATTTGAGATGGAGTTAAACACCCTTAGGTATTCAAGATCGTAGACCTGCGCGATCGTGCTGTCGTTGTCAGATACGGTAGCAACCGCACTGGTCGGGGAAGCCAGAGTCGCGCCTCCACCCGGAGTGCTGAGCGCCACGTTGAAGGTCTCCGCTTGCTCCGCATCGACGTCGTCGATGACACTCACCGTGAACGCCTGGCTCAGCACGTTATTGCCAAAGGTGAGCATTCCCGAGGTCGCAACATAGTCCTGACCTGCACTGGCGCTACCATTGCTGGTAGCGTAATTCACCGTCACTTCTCCCGCGCTGCCTCCTGTGCGCTCCACGATGACGTCTAGCCCACTGTCGTTCTCTGATACGCTGTAGCTGGGTGCGCTCAATCTCAGGCTACCCGCAATAGGCGGTGTATCGTTGTCGTTGATGCTGACCATCGCGTTCGTGGGGCTGGTTAAAACGGCCCCGCCCGTTGCGTTGCTCAGCGACACGAGGAAGGTCTCGTCATCCTCCACAACCTGATTGTCAATAATGCTGACTGTGAAACTTTGGTTCATTACGCCATCGCCAAAGGTCAGCGTACCCACGTTCGTCACATAGTCTTCGCCGGAGGTAGCGGTGCCATCGCTGGTGGCGTAATCCACCGTCACCTCACCCGAAGAGCCGTCGGTCCTGTTGACCGTCACCGTGAGGCTGCCAGTATCTTCTGTCACCTCATAGGAGGCTGCACTGAACTGTAGACTGCCCTGTAGAGGAACATCGTTATTTACGATAGCCACGATCGCGCTCGTCGGATCCGTCAACGCGGCGCCTCCGATCGGGTTGCTCAAAGCGACCGTAAAGGTTTTCCCCGCCTCCAGGACGGAATCGTCGATGACGCCCACGACAAAACTCTGGCTCGTCACGCCGTCTTCAAAGGTCAGTGTTCCCGAGGTGGCCGCGTAGTCCACGCCGGCGGTGCCGGTGCCATCGCTGGTGGCGTAGTCCACCGTCACTACACCTGAAGTGCCGTCGGTTCTGTTGACCGTCACTGTGAGCTCGCCCGCATCCTCTGCCACCTCATAGAATGATGCGCTGAGCTGCAGGCTACTCTGTGCGAACGTAGTGTTGCTTCCGTTATCGCCACCCCCGCAGCCGAATAGGAAGAGATAAAAGAACAGTGTTGCCATCAGTGGCATGGCACGCATAATCTCACTCCCGTGTCTATTGACCCAATCATAATGCTTCTGCAGTTGTTAATGGTTGGGGCAGGTTTCTAGGTCGTAATAACTGGCAAGACCCTATCACAACTTAGGCAAAGGGCTGTTGATATAAGTCAAACTGGTGGTTTTTACCTGCGCGCCGCCAAAACATCACTAATAGACAGATCTGCTACTTTCAAACTGAAGCAGAGGCGTTTCAACATGAGAATGTCAAACACTGAAAAAGTGGTCAAAGATATCCGCCGTAATAGTCCCCGTGAGTATTCGACCGAGGAGCGCACTCCAGAGCGGTTTAACAGTTACATAGACGGTTCCTGCGGGAGCCGTTTTCATAGGCAGGGAACGGCAGGTTGCTGCTTTCTCTCCGTTCGCCAGTCCACCGGGAATGGCAGGTTCTGGCGTGCGCCGTGTTAAGGCGGCGTTTTCCCCTTGGGTGAAAGACCCATATTCGCGGTTACGTTTGCCGTGATCACGTAGTACCCAGAAAAATTACGCAATTTTCACGCACTGATGCGCAATAAATGGCAAAAAAGGAATGGCCTATCTTGTTGTAAATATTATTGTTATCTGTTGAATGTCGCCGACTGAAAATCCCCGTGTCGGCAGTTCGGTTCTGTCCTTGACTTTCGTTTCAGCTCAGTGTCAGAACATGGTTGAAAGAGCAGTAATTGGCAGGCAAAGATTTTAAGTTATGATTTTGTGTGGGGCTGTCCGCGAGGGCGGGAACCGGACCAATCAGCGTGTACCGTTATGGTAAGCGCTGTGGCGTCATAGTGGCGTCATAACTGGGCTGGTGTGCCACGTTACTATTGGCGTCTGGATAGCTATAAAGGTAGTTGAAAGGAATTAATATTTAGTAAATACATTGTAAATAATCTATTAACAGAATTATTAGCCTTCAGGTATAGAACGTGGAATAGTTGCCAATCAAAAATATGGGGATACAGAATGTCATTGGGAACGCTGTATATCGTTTCGGCACCGTCCGGTGCGGGAAAAACCAGTCTGGTCAAGGCGTTGCTGGAGCGACTGACAGGGGTGGTGGTTTCGGTATCGCATACCACGCGGGATCCGCGACCGGGTGAGCAGGATGGGTCCGATTATCACTTCATTGATAAGGACGAGTTCGAACGCCTGGTGGGACAGGGTGAATTTCTCGAACACGCCAGGGTATTTGATAATTATTACGGCACCCACCGGGCGACCGTACTGGAACGCCTGGCGGCCGACGAGGATGTGATACTGGAAATCGACTGGCAGGGCGCGCGCCAGGTGTCTGAAGCGTTTCCACAGGCGCTGAGGGTGTTTATCCTGCCGCCCAGCTACGAGGCGTTGCGCGACCGACTGACGTCGCGGGGTCAGGACAGTGAAGAGGTGATCGCTCGTCGCATGGCCGACGCGGTTAGCGAAATGCAGCACTACGATGAATATGATTACCTTATATTTAACGACGATTTCGATCTGGCACTGATCGAGCTGGAGGCTCTGTTTCGAGCCAGGCGTTTGCGTAACGATGCCCAGCAACAACGCTATTGCAGTCAATTGAAGGGGTTACTGGAACCTTCGGACTGATTCGATTACACTTACGCGTTCGCTCAACCGAACTGCAATGGATTCGATATGGCACGTGTTACTGTAGAAGACTGTCTCGATAAGGTGGATAACCGGTTCCAGCTGGTGCTGGTGGCGACCAAGCGGGCACGTCAACTGTCCAAGGGCGCCGAACCCTTCGTGGCGTGGGAAAATGACAAACCGACCGTGGTGGCGCTGCGTGAAATCGAGGAGGATTATGTGACTCCCCGTATCCTCGACGAAAAACCTGAACAGGAAAGCGAAGCCATCGAAACGCTGGCCATGCCTGAAGGTGCAGAGGCTGTGCCGCAGATGCCGGCGGGCTAAGCTGGAGACGGGTCGGAGAGGGCTCGGCTAAACGGCGTAACGGGTAGGCCATCCCGGCCTGTCCTCAAACAGGCTTTTTTGTTTGCTGACGGGCAGATTTGGCCTATGATTTGAAGGCATGGCTAGTCCGGCACCCATTTCTGATCCCGAAGCATCGCGATTCCTGATCAGTGATCTTCTGGACCTCCTCGAATCCTATCTGGAAACCGAGCAGGTCCGCGAGATCTATCGTGCCTACCTGTTCGGCGCTGAAGCGCACGAGGGCCAAACGCGCGTATCGGGTGAGCCTTATATCTATCATCCCATTGAAGTGGCGCACATTCTGGCCGAGATGCGCATGGATGCAGAGAGTATCATCGCGGGCATTCTGCACGATGTCATCGAAGATACGGGGACACTCAAGGAAACGGTAACCAGCGAGTTCAGTGAAGACGTGGCCGAGCTGGTCGACGGCGTCAGCAAGCTCACCCAGATCAAATTTGAAAGTCAGGCCGAGGCCCAGGCCGAGAATTTCCGAAAAATGATTCTGGCCATGGTGCGCGATATCCGCGTCATTCTGGTCAAACTTGCCGATCGCCTGCACAACATGCGTACTCTGGGCGTGATGCGTTCGGAAAAGCGTCGCCGTATTGCCCGCGAGACACTGGAAATTTACGCGCCTATTGCCAACCGGCTGGGCATGAACCAGGTCCGTCTGGAACTCGAAGAGCTGGGTTTTGCCGCATTGTACCCGATGCGCTACCGGGTGTTATCCAGTGCGGTGAAAAAAGCACGCGGTAACCGCAAGGAAATTCTCAACAAGATTGAATCGGCCATTCAGCAGCGCCTGGATGAGGAGCAGCTGAGCTGCCGTCTGCTGAGCAGGGAAAAACACCTTTACAGCCTGTATAAGAAAATTCGCGACCGTGTGGGGTCGTTTACCGAAGTCTTCGATGTCTATGCCTTTCGCGTCATTGTCGACAGCGCGGATACCTGTTATCGCGTGCTAGGCATGATGCATAACCTGTATAAACCGGTTCCCGGCAAGTTCAAGGACTACATTGCCATTCCCAAGACCAACGGTTACCAGTCCCTGCACACAGTACTGTTTGGCCCTTACGGCGTGCCGATCGAGGTTCAGATCCGTAGCGAAGACATGGAACGGGTTGCAGAGGTCGGTATTGCAGCGCACTGGCTATACAAGAGCAGCGAAAAGGCCGGCAGTAACAATGCCCAGACCCGTGCGCGCGAATGGTTGCGCGAGCTGCTGGAAATGCAGCGCAATGCGGGGAATTCGCTGGAATTTCTGGAAAGTGTGAAAATCGACCTGTTTCCCGATGAGGTCTATGTGTTCACGCCCGCCGGCGATATCCTGGAATTACCACGCGGCGCGACCGCGGTGGATTTTGCCTATGCCGTGCATACCGATGTCGGCAATACCTGTATTGCCGCCAAGATCGACCGGCGCCTGGCGCCGTTGCGCACGCCGCTGTTAAACGGTCAAACGGTGGAAGTGATTACCGCCACCGGTGCTCACCCCAATCCCGCCTGGCTGAATTTTGTCTCCACCGCCAAGGCCCGGACCAATATCCGTCATTATCTGAAAAACCTGCAGAACGATGAGGCCACGGAACTGGGTCAGCGCCTGCTGGACAAGGCCTTGCAGAACATCAACAGTGCCTTGGCTGATATTCAGGAGCAGCCGTTTGACCAGGTGATAGCGGAATGCGGTTTCAAAAGCAGGGAAAGCCTGTATGCCGATATCGGTTTAGGTAACCGCATGGCCATGCTGGTTGCTCGCCGGCTGGTGCCGGTGGAGGACGGCGGCGAGGAGAAAGCCCGCGAAACCGGTCATAGCAAGCCGTTGGCCATTCGTGACACCGAAGGGATGGTGGTGCATTTCGCGCGCTGCTGCCGTCCCATTCCGGGTGACGCTATTGTCGGTTTTATCAGCTCGGGTCGCGGGCTGGTCATTCATACCGAGACCTGTAAAAATCTGAGTGATTTTCGCAGACGGCCGGAAAAATGGATTGATGTCGAATGGCAGCCGGGTATCAAGGGCGAGTTTCCAGCGGAAATACGCGTCGATGTCAGCAACCAGAAAGGGGTACTGGCCACCATCGCGGCGGAAATATCGGAAACCGGTTCCAATATCGAAAACGTTTCCATTGAGGAGCGTGACGGACTGGACACCTCGATGAATTTTACGGTTGCGGTCCATGATCGCGGCCATCTGGCGCGCGTGATGCGCTGTATTCGCAAGCTGCCAGCGGTTATGCGCATCAGCCGCAGCAAGAGCTAGGACCTGTTTACAGGTCCTGACAGGAGACAACATGCCGCACAAAGTGATACATACGGATAAAGCACCGCAGGCGATTGGGACCTATTCACAGGCCGTACGAAATGGCAACACGGTGTATCTTTCCGGACAGATTCCGCTGGTCCCGGAAACCATGGAGATGGTGGAAGGCAATATGGAAGCGCAGATACGTCGCGTATTCGACAACCTGGCTGCTGTCAGCGAGGCCGCCGGCGGCAGCCTGGCCGATATTGCCAAACTGAATATTTTTCTCACCGACCTTGGGCACTTTCCACTCGTCAACCAGGTCATGGCAGGCTATTTTCAGGAGCCCTATCCGGCGCGTGCCGCTGTCGGTGTTGCCGCGCTGCCGAAAGACGCACAAGTGGAGATGGACGCCATTCTGGTCTTCGATGACTGAGCAGTTTGCAGCATAATCAAGCCACACTGGACACGCTACCGGTGTCGACGCTACGCGGCGTGGGTCCCCGGTCAGCGGCGAAGCTGGCGGCATTCGGCATAGAGACCGTGCAGGATGTGCTGTTTCATCTGCCGCGCCGCTACGAGGATCGAACCCGCATTGTACCGATCGGCGGTCTGCGGCCCGGTGATCATGCCGTGATCGAGGCCGAAGTGGACCTGGCCGAAATCAAGTACGGCCGGCGGCGCAGCCTGCTGCTGCGGGTCAGCGATGGCAGCGGTTCGCTGCTGTTGCGATTCTTCTATTTCAGCAAAGCTCAACAGCAGGCTTTATCACGCGGTACGCGGCTGCGGATGTACGGGGAAGTACGCCGGGGACCGGCGACACTGGAGATGGTTCATCCTGAATATCAGCGTCTGGTCGACGATGAACCGGCGCCGACAGAAGAACGTTTGACGGCGATCTACCCTGCCACCGAAGGTATTCAACAGCTTACTCTGCGCAGACTCAGTGAACAGTCATTGCAGTTGTGCGAACATAATCGCCTGGCGGAATGGTTGCCGCGGGAGCTGCGGGCAAAGCTCGGGCTGAGCGATCTGCAGTCTGCGCTGCGCTATGTTCACCGGCCACCACCGGACGCCGATCTAAAGGCGCTGGAGGCGGGTGTCCATATCACCCAGCAACGCCTCGCCTTCGAAGAAATGCTGGCCCACCACCTCAGTCTGCGGCGCATCCGCCAACGGGCATTGAGGTTCAAGGCGGAAGCGTTGATCGGTGACCACACACTGCTGACGCAGTTCATGCAGTCCCTGCACTTTGAGTTAACCGCTGCCCAGCAGCGTGTTGTCAACGAGGTGTTAAGGGATATGTCCGCCCGCCACCCCATGATGCGGCTGCTGCAGGGCGACGTCGGATCCGGCAAAACGGTGGTGGCAGCCGCAGCGGCCATACAGGCGGTCGCCTGCGGTTGCCAGGTGGCCATCATGGCGCCGACTGAACTGCTGGCCGAACAACACTTCGGTAATTTCGACGACTGGTTCAGTTCACTCGGGATCCGGGTGGGCTGGTTATCCGGCAAGGTCAAGGGTAAGGCGCGTAGCAGGCTGCTGGACGGCCTGGCCGACGGCAGCGTTCAGCTGCTCATCGGCACCCACGCGCTGTTCCAGCAGGATGTTACCTTCGAGCGACTCGGTCTGGTTATTATCGACGAGCAGCATCGCTTCGGTGTCCATCAGCGCCTCGCCCTGCGCGACAAAGGTAGGGAGCAGCGCAAGGTCCCGCATCAACTGATCATGACGGCGACGCCGATACCCAGAACCCTGTCCATGGCCCTGTACGCCGACCTGGACTCGTCCGTGATCGACGAGCTGCCGCCGGGGCGTTCGCCGGTGCAGACCGTGGCAATACCAGACAGCCGTCGCGCCGAAGTGATCGAACGCGTTCGCGAAGCCTGCCGTGAGGGCCGGCAGACCTACTGGGTCTGTACCCTGATCGAGGAGTCGGAGTCCCTGCAATGCCAGGCGGCTGAGGACACGGCGGTGCTGCTTGCGGAGATCTTGCCCGAACTCCGGGTCGGGTTGGTGCACGGACGGCTGAAGGAGCAGGAAAAGGTTGGTCGCATGGCTGACTTCAAGCAGGGTGATATCGACCTGCTGGTGGCTACCACGGTGATCGAGGTCGGGGTAGACGTGCCCAACGCATCCCTGATGATTATAGAAAACGCCGAGCGCCTGGGCCTGGCGCAGCTGCACCAGCTGCGCGGCCGGGTCGGGCGCGGTGCCGTGCAAAGCAGTTGCGTCCTCATGTACCGCGGGCCATTGTCGCAACTGGCGCGCAAACGCCTGGCGGTTCTGCGCGAAAGCAACGACGGTTTCGAAATCGCCCGCAAGGACCTGGAACTGCGTGGTCCCGGCGAGGTGCTGGGCACCCGCCAGACCGGCATGCTGCAGTTTCGCATCGCCGACCTGTTGCGCGACCAGGGCCTGCTGAACAAGGTCGAGCAGGCTGCCGCCTACCTGAGCGAAAATCATGCCGATCATATTCAACCGATCATCCGACGCTGGCTGAGGCGATCGGTGCGTTATGGCGAAGTGTGACTTCGGCCGTAATGCAGCGTGCGCTGCTTAAAATCGTGATGGCTTGCAGATGCCGGTAGAATGGCTTAGAAAGATTTGGTGGATATCACGGTGAGGGCAATCATGAACAACAGATGTGATAAAAGACGCTCGCGGGCTAACCTCCAGATTCAGTATTTTTTTCGGTATGCACAGTGTTTTCGATGCTATACGGCGAACGCAGCCCAATAGGTGTTAGCGGTATAAAGAATTAACAAATATGGTTTGCTATTTTGCATACGGCTCAAATCTCCACCCCATGAGATTAATGGAACGAGTACCATCGGCTGAGTTGGTTGGTGTGGCTAAACACCCCGGATACGCGCTTACATTTCATAAAAGAAGTAATGATGGTTCTAGCAAATGCAACATGTTTAGTTCAGAGTCTGGCTTGGTATATGGTGCAATATATAAATTACATCTCGACGATAAAAATGAGTTAGATAGATTTGAAGGCAAGGGATATGGATGCATCGATAATCAAATTTCGCTTCAGCATAATAAAGCTGAATATACCTGCTTCACATATCTTGCTCGGCAATCTCATATTGTTGGTGATCTTAAGCCTTATCACTGGTATAAAAAACTGGTAATTTTGGGTGCGCAATATTTGCAGTTCCCCGACACATATCTATCTTCTATCCAAGCAATAGAGTCTATTGAAGATCCAGATGCAATAAGAAGAAAAGAAAAGGAAAAATTAATTGAACGGGTTACAAACTACCGCTAACAAGGCGCTTGCTCGTTATGTTCCAGGAATAATCAATTGGTGAATTGGCCTGCTATCATTAAGCGTTCCGATGATGTGGAATTGATTTACGTCAGTGACCAATCGGAGTGGGATAGTGACGTCGAGTTACATTATTTTGAGTATGACGAATCTGACTGCCTCATAGACTCATCGGGCAACATTTATGTTTTGACTAAACGAAGCAATGACACTGTAAAACCACAGGCCAATGGCAATTCGATGTCGCTCAATGAAATCCTGGTTCTTGTAAAGGCCCATGCAGCACAAAAGGGTTCTTGTTGCGTATCTAAGCTATATACACCAACAATTGATGACGCATTTAAGATCGTCGAGTCATTGAGTGAAACATAGCAGTACAATCAGGATTGGCGGTAAAAACGCGGGCTTGGACCGCCAAAACCCGGCGCCCCTTATTTCAATCGTTAGGCCATTAAGCGAGTATGAATGAAGAACTGAAGAAAAGATTGGTGCAGATGGTAGAGGATGAAAGACGCCTGAAATCTAAACTTGCAAGCGATGGTTCCTTATATGACGGTTACCCGACGGAAATCCGCGAGTTGCACCTGAAACAGGCAAACGAACTTGAAAGCATTGTTGAAACTGGTGGATGGCCAAAAATCAGCTTGGTGGGTAAAGAGGGGGCTGATGCAGCATGGTTGATTCTTCAGCACGCTATTAGTCGACCGGATTTTGTGAAAAGGTGTTTCCCTGTTTTCGAAAGTGCAGTGAAAGAGAATGAGGCGAGTGTTAGGAATCTTTCCTGTTTGACGGATGGTATTCGTTACTTTAGTAGAAAGCCGCAGCTATACGGAAATTACTTTGATTGGAATGAGCATGGGCAATTGGTTCCATGGACCATCGAAGATCCCGGAAATGTGGATGCGCGAAGGAAGAAGGTGGGCTTGAATACACTAGAGGAAAGAATCAGGGAAATGGAACAAGAAGTGCGCAAAAACAATGTATCGCCGCCGGAGGATTACTTCGAAAGACAATCAGAAATGGACAAATTCCTGAGGGAGGTTGGGTGGATTCCTTAGGCCTGGCTCTGCCCTCAAGCGCGGTATACGGACCGTGCAGCAGCCCACTGAAGGGATACCTGGTGGCATGGGGTTCACAGTTGATCACAAGGCGCAACGGCATCTGGAAACCGGAAAGGAGCGGCAAGGAATGAATCCGAGAATCAGCATGATTACACTGGGTGTACGTGATCTCCCGGCGGCGGTGAAGTTTTATCAAGAAGGCCTCGGCTTTCCTCGCCGGGATTCGCCGCCGGAAGTTGCATTTTTTACGCTTAATGGCACGTGGTTGGGGTTATATGATCGTGCTGCACTGGCCGCTGAAGCAAATCTGCCATCCGAAGGTGGCGGTTTTGAATCTTTTGCGCTTTCTCACAATGTCCATTCAGAAACCGAGGTGGATAAAGTCATAGGTCAGGCATTCGAGGCCGGGGCGACCATTGTCAAGCAGCCGGCCAAGGTGTTCTGGGGTGGATACAGTGGCTACTTCAAGGACCCCGACGGCCACCTGTGGGAGATAGCGCACAATCCGTATTTCTGGATTGGACCGAACGATGATCACGCCTGACGGGTGCAGGTGGATCGCCGCCTTTTTCGACGGATTGACGCACCAACCCGCGCAGGCGCGCGTGAACAGTCGAC